>ENA-OUNI01000669-OUNI01000669.1-human-gut-metagenome-genome-assembly--contig:-NODE-669-length-15516-cov-2.738320_pt1 | contig 15516 bp, 18 predicted proteins | sample MGYA00242499_ERZ504580 | MGnify/ENA primary metagenome ERZ504580 (study PRJEB26092, sample SAMD00036315) | human gut metagenome | host: Homo sapiens | study: EMG produced TPA metagenomics assembly of... | reverse complement strand
GATAAATTCATCTTCCGAAATACTCCCGCCATGACACAATATTTCCATATCCCCACTTACCCCTTGCATTAAAACTCCAGAGGATTCAAATCCATTTTTTAAATAAAACCGTTTCCGGGCAATCCTCTGTTCAAGGTTATTGGCAGTTTCATCAATTTTTTCAATCAGCAGCAGGATACGCTTATCATCATACTGCCTGCATATTTCACCGAGTATTTTGCTGCCGGTCCCTTTACTGCGTATTTGGTTGGAAACCGCTAAATATTCAACCAAAATCATATCGTGATAAGGAATCAGTACGATAAATCCGGCAACTACATCACTTTCCGATGCTACCCAAATTTCCGATTTTCCTTTTCGTACAGCACGTTTTAAGAAAAAAAACGGCTTCCTTTCCTCTTTTGGAAAGGCTTCCATATAAATATTTTTCACATCGTTCCATTGGCTCTGACAAATTCTTTTTATCTCCATGATAAATACTCCTTTTCCAATTCCTATCAGCAAAAACACCAGCAAATCGCTTGCTATTTCTTTCTACATGAACTATAATAAACTGTACTGTAACAGGACAGTCAAGGGGGTTTTGAAATGTTTTCAGAACATAATAAGTTATTTACAATCGGGCAATTTGCAGCCATACATGGAGTAACCAAAAAGACATTGATGTGGTATGACGAAATCGGTTTATTAAAACCTGCTGTCATTGGAGAGAATGGGTATCGCTACTACACCTACTTTCAAAGCCCAACATTGGAAACAATTTTAATGCTGCGGGAATTAAATGTGTCTATTCCAGAAATCCAGACCTTTTTGTCCAATCGTTCTGCGGAGAATATGGAACAGTTATTACGAGAAAAAATAACAGAGTTAAATAATACAATTTCTAATTTAAAAAGTATTCAGCAAGCACTGGTAAGCCGTCATCAAGATATGTCAATAATACTAAAAATCGATTTATCTAGCATTTGTATTACAGAACAGAAAAAGTCATATTTAGTCACTGTTCCAACAACCGCAGACGCAAGTGCCGAAACAGAAATCGAGAGCATTATTAACAAAACCAAACAATACCAATTACACCGTCTGCATGATGCTGCATACGGTTCTATGATTTCAGTTAAAAGTCTGTACCGAGGTGATTTTCAGAATTATTCTGCTTTATACTTTGAACTTCCCAACCCTACATCAAAAAAAGGATTGCATATAAAACCCGCTGGGAAATATCTGCGGGCTTTCTGCAAAGGAAGTTGGGATAATCTGCCGGGCAGATACAAAGAAATCCTCGCTTACGCTCAAAAGCAAGGATTATCTTTGACAGGATATTCTTATGAAATGGGTATCAATGAAACGGTAATTGATGATTTCAACGACTATATCACACAGATTGAAATACAAATCAAATCGGGATAGTAGGTGACCGTCTATCAAATTCCTATGTGTTACTTTACCGCACATGAGCATTTGAATAAAGAATATCATTCTTAATCGTAAAAAATTCTTTTCCTTGATGTGGATAAGCTATTGGCAGAATGTTTATATATTTTTTATTAACCTTTCCATTGAATACGTTCCCATTATGTATCTCCTTAAATCCCCGATATGTCGCTCTGCTCAAATTATATAAAAATAGCGTCATTGCTTTCCGGCTTTTATCGTACCACATTTTCCCCTGTCTTTCCATTCCGTTTTGTAAACCTCACAGTGAATAGCCATTTGCGAAAACACAGAGGAGCTTGAGCGCATTCCCAACGAGCAAATTTTCGGAAGAGGGTACCCTCTTCCTATGCTTGCTCTTCCAAAAATCACTCTGATATATGGAAACGGAATGAAAAGGAAGAGATTTTCAAACAATATCCTACACAGGTTCTTGGTGCCAAATGGTGCCCAGTCTTACAAAACCACCTTGTACGGAAATACGGCAAGATAAACGCCGATATGCGGAAGCCCTTGATTTTAAGCCATTTTCTCATGGCGTCATAAACATTTATGAGGGCTTGTAAGAAGATTTCCGCTTATCGAATCAATAAAATAGCCGGTAGCTGTTTGCCCTCATAAGCAGACGGTTAACGGCTATTTTTTATTACGTCGTAGGGGCGAACTGCGTTCGCCCCTACAAGAGTTCCATCTATATTCTAGTCAATAGGATGCTGGCTTTCCTTAGCCGTTGATTTCTAACAGCTTTTGCTTTAGCTCGTTTTCGATACGGCCCATTTCCAGCTCCGCTTCGCGGCGTTTCTGGCGGCCCTCCTGCTGAATACGGAGCACTTCATCCAGTGTGGAGATCAGGCTCTCATTGGTATGCTTGAGCGTTTCAATATCCACAATTCCGCGCTCTGATTCCTTCGCGGTTTCCACCGCGGCCATTTTCAGTGTGTCGGCATTTTTACGCAGCAGCTCATTGGTCATATCCGTCACTTCGCGCTGCGCCTGCGCCGCCTGCTGGGAATGAGCAACGCCCAAAGCCAACACCATCTGGCTTTTCCACAGCGGATCGTATTCACCAGCGTGGACTGAATTTTTTCCGACATCAGCGTATCGTTATTCTGCACCAGGCGGATCTGAGGCGCCATCTGGATGGAAATCATGCGCGTCAGCTCCAAATCGTGCAGCTTCTTTTCAAAGCGGCCGCACAGAGAGGAGAGATCGTTTGCCGCCTGCGCATCCTCTGGCAGGCCGGTCTGTTTCGCCTTTTCCACCAGAATGGGCAATTGCTCGGCGCGCGTCTGCGCAAGCTTCTTCTTGCCTGCCAAGATATACATGGAGAGTTCCTTAAAGTACACCTTGTTCAGCTCATACATTTTATCCAGCATTGCAATATCCTTTAAAAGCTGCATCTGATGGCCTTCCAGCGTGTGGCAGATCGCATCCACATTGGTTTCCGCCTTGGCATATTTGGCTTTCATGGAAGTAAGCTTATTCGAGCCGCGTTTGAAGAATCCCAAAAAGCCCTTTTCCTCTTCCTCTACATCAAAGCTTTTCAACTGCGTTACCACATTGGAAAGCATGCCTCCGATTTCGCCTAGATCCTTGGTGCGCACATTATTCAACGCTGATTCAGAAAAATCGGCCATCTTTTTTTGTGCGCCCGCGCCGTATTGCAGCACCATGCTGGAGTTGCTCAGCTCAATTTTCGAAGCAAAATCCTGCACCATCTTCTTTTCCGCATCTGTCAAAGAGCTTTCGTCAAACACTGCGTCTTCAGGCGAAGGCTCGTTTGCACGCACCGTTTGCAAAACGCCCTGTTCGCTTTCGAACGGCTCAAAGGTCAAAGTGGGAACCGCCGTTATTTCTTTCATTTCTTCGCTCATGGCAAAGATCCTCCTTCAATCAATCAGGTGTGTAGCACCAAAAATTCGAGGATAGTGCTTCGAGGCAGCCCGAGGAAACCTAATTTTGAAAATCATTCCCCGTCAGCCCCTCTTGGGCAAGCATAGCCTCCAACGCGGAAATATCAGTGGAAACATCCATTGCCGCATTCTCAAATAAGCTATCCAGCAGGTTTTCAAACGCCAGATTGATGGTATCAAGCGTTTCACGGATTTCCGCTTTGGCGCTCATAATATTCTCACCCTGCACCGGCTGGCTGTCAAACTCCCGATAGGCATTGACCAGCTTTAAGGTGATTGGCAGATAATAGTTTAAAAACTTTCGGATTTCAGGCAGCTTCTCCGGGTGTTTTTCCACATGGTCAAAATTTTTGAGGTGATCTCCTCTAATCGGAACAGCTTCTGCGAGATCTCCTCGCCCGGAATTGCATCGTTTGCCTCTCGAATTTGGCGGATCACCCGGTCGCCATCCTCTAGCAGAGCTTCCAACTCCGCGGCCTTGGGGTCATTTTTGAGGCGCTGACGGCGGCGCTCGTCCTCCTCCTCCCGGCGTTTTCTGCTTTCCTCCGCCTCCAGATAGCGGGCATAGGTTTCATGATCCAAAATCAGGCATGTTTCCTGTGCATCCAGGTGGGCCTGCGGGAAAAAGCCCAGCCCGATCATGCGTTTGATATCTTTCGCCACAAAGCGCTCTGATTGGCCCACCGCCTGAGCAAGGTGTGCCAACGAGCAAAAGCTCATGCCCCGCAGCTCCTTGCGATAGGCTTCAAAGCGAAGCGCTCGCCTGCGCATACGCAGGCCGCTACCAAACAGAACGCCGCAGCCAGCAGCACCTACGCTCAAAAAGGCCACAGCCGCACTAAGGTTCAGCCCTTTGACGGCCAGCAGGATCGCGGAGACCACCAGTGCCGCCACAATCGGCACGCCGGGCACGGCGCCAAGCAAAGCCAAAAGCAACCCGGTGATTTTGCCGGGCGCAGAACGCTTCATCAGCTTGCCATCCACCCATTGAGGTTGATAGGGCGCCGGTTTCGGGGGTGTTTTGGGGCGCGCCGCCGTATTTTTAACGGTATCAACCGTTTCCAGCACGGTATCCTTGATCTCCTTCACTGTGCTATCACCGTACGCCTGATCTCTACAAACGTTTTCGAGTTGTTGCTGACCGTTTGCTGCACCGACCGGCTGATCTCCCGCACCAGATCGGCAAGATTCATTTCATCCATTCTATTCCTCCACCCTATCGACACACCTCTCTACAGGCGCATCCAATCTGCGGCGTCTCCCGCTGAAAAAAGCCTCTAAATGAGAAATCCGCAAGGCCATTCCATGCAAAGCTCTCCACCATTTCCGGTACGCCACCCAGCGAGCAGTATGGTATTTATTATATCTCATTCCCTATAAAAGCACAAGATGATGCGTAAAACAAACATGATGACGGAAAGGCGAATTACATCCCGTTTTGCAGCATCTGCCTCCTAATCAAAGCATAAAAAATCCAGCTGCAATCTACCGCAGCTGGATTCATGTGCAACGCGCAACTTTCTACATATCCTTATTTCAGCCCTACCGCGTCATACATGCAGCAAGCCTCGGTTACAACCTCAATGCCTGTGCGGATCGCTTCAGGCTCCAGCAGCTCCCAACTATCGAGCCGCGTGTGGTAATAGCGCGGCGGCGTAGGGTCCATCGCGCAAAGCCGGTGGCCTTCACACCGATCTGCGTAAACGCAGCGGCGTCGCACGCGCCGATGTAGATCGAAGCATAGGGAAGGTCGAGCCCGCAGTTGGAGGCAGCGTTTTTCACGAGCTCCTTTGCCTGCTTATCATGCTTTAAGGTGCCGCTCAGATCGCGGTCGTAAACGGCGAGATCCTTCAGATCGCGGAAGGTATCAAGGCCAAGCACAACGGTTTCCGTAGCGAGCAGCTCCTCCTTATGCCGCTTGGCATAGGCCTTCGCACCGCGCAGGCCCGCTTCCTCAGAGCCGGAGAGCAACACGACGACCTCCGTATTCTCAAAACGGATATTCGCTTCTGCCAGCGTTTTGAGCGTGCTCATGGCAACATAGCAGCCGGTGAGGTTATCGTTCGCACCAGGTACGCTTTTGAAAGGATTCTGAAAAAACAGAAAACCAATAAAGCACGGGAACAGGCAAAACAGAAGCACGCCAAAAATCTTGAAGAAGATATCCAGCCCGCCTGTTAGCGCCACTCCTGCCACATCGGCCACTAAAAACTTCACCAGGCTGGCAACACCGCAGATCACGAAGCCGACCACTGCGGGGATCAGCACCGCCTTCATGCCGTTGCCGCCCAATTTATAGTTGAGCGTCCACTCATATTGGGAGTCAGAATGGCCCACCAGGAAAATCCGGCGTTTCACCTTTCCTTTTGGCTTGCGCGTAGCGATCACATTGTGAGACGGGTGGCCGGGGAACAGCGGGTCGATAAACTGCTTATACATCACAAATTCCAACACCAGGGGAATTGCACCGATGATCACAAGAATCAGCGCGGCCAACGCGTGGTCGAACCAATAGAGGAACGATGCGATAATGCCCAGCGCAACCGTAAACGGAATAAATCCCATAAATGCTTGGCGGTGCACGGTAAATTCCTCGATCTGCACATCGTCCGCCCATTGCCCGAGCTCTTCGGCCATCATCTTCTGCGCTTTCAGCTCTTCCGGGCTGCCGGGCGCACGAGGGCCGACTGTCTCGATGATCTGTTTGATTTGGTCGCAGCAATACTGCACAGTCGCCTTCAGATCAAAGGCTTTGCCGTTTGCCGCCTGCTCTGCATACTTCAATTCTTCTCACTCTTTCTATACAAAAGTTTTTAGCTGACCCTACCCACACAAAAGCCCTCGTAAATGCTTCAAACGATCCTGTTTGAAGCTATTTTATCATATTTTATGCACTATGACAACCGAAAGCAAAAAGAAAGGCGGGCATCATATCGTTCTCTTTTTTTGCATATGGTGCAAAAGGGGTGAGGATGATGCCGGAATATATCCGTGTGACGGATTTAAGCAAGGTTTACCGCAAGCACGAGGCGGTAAAGCACATCAGCTTCCAGGTTGGCAAAGGCAGATTTTCGCCTTTCTTGGGCCGAACGGGGCGGGCAAAAGCACCACGATTAACATTTTATCCACCCTACTGCTCAAGAGCAGCGGAAGTGTATGCATTGGCGGCATGGATCTCGACCGCCAACGCAAACAGGTCAAGCGAGAAATCGGCATCGTTTTTCAAGACGACGTGCTGGATGGGAGCCTGAGCGTATATCAAAACCTGCTGTATCGCGGCGGCCTTTATATCCCCAAGGAAAAGGAGTTGAAAAAACGCATTTCAGAGCTTTCCTCTCTATTGATGCTGGAGCAGATTCTCCCCCGGAAATACCGGGAGTGTTCCGGCGGCCAAAAGCGCCTCGCACAAATCGCGCGGGCGTTGCTGCCGGCACCCGGCCTGCTGATCTTGGATGAACCAACACCGGCCTTGACCCCGTTACGCGCCAAAAGGTTTGGGCAGTGCTGCACGGCCTGCGTATCAATTGCAGATGACGATTTTTTTCACCACTCATTATATGGAGGAGGCAGCCTTTTCCGACGCGATCTGCGTGCTGGACCACGGCCACATTTTGTTGTGTGATACGTTGGATAGAATTGAAACGGCGCAGCAGACCAGCGGAAGAGAGTTGGACTTAAACGCACTTTATCTTCGCCTGTTAGGAGAGAGCAGATGAATCAATTACTCTATTTCATTCGGCGCAACCTGCGCCTATTCTGCGGCAATCGGCTGAATATTTTGCTCTCCTTTGCCTCCGTGCTGATCGTTATTGGAATCTACATGCTATTTCTGCGGGATTTTCTGCTGGATACGGTCACGCGCGCGGGGGTGGAAAGCACGTTCGTCAAAGAGTTCACTGACCGCTTTATGCTTGCCGGGCTGCTGATTGTTGTTAATACGACCACCTGCTTTGGGATTTTGCAATTGAGTGTTGCCGATACGGAAACCGGCATCCGGCGTGATTATCTGGTTGCCCCGGTTTCGCATTTTCACTGACGATTGGCTATTGGGTGACGGCTGTGCTCATTTCGTTCTTTTTACTATATGTACGTATGGTGGGAGTTATTTTTTCTTATGCGTTATCACCATGCGCTGCCAGGCACAAGCCTCTTCCAAACAGCCGGAACCGTTCTGTTTTCCTCTATGATAAATGCCGCCATCCTCCTATGCCTCTCCCGGAGGCTGAAAAGTACGGCACATTTTCCACCCTGGCAAACCTCTATGGCACTCTAATCGGCTTTCTCGCCGGAGCTTATCTGCCCTATTCCTTTTATCCCAGCTGGCTGCGCGGCATGCTTTTTTACTTTCCGCCAACGCAGGCGGTCAGCGTGCTGCGGCAGCTCTATACCGAGCATTTAAGAATCCCGCTCGCGCAGCATCGCCCTGCGGAATTTCTGCCGGCGCTTTTGCAATCCTTTGGCATCGAGCTCCGGCTACATGGCTCCTGTGTGGCCATGCAGCGCCAATATGGGCTGATGGCGTTCCTCTTTTTGCTACTCATGCTCTGCCTCTGGGCTGGCGGGCTCGAAAATAAACCGCTGCAAAAAATCCACCGGCAGCACACCGCTGCTAAGCCAATCAGACAAAATATAAAAGGCGCATTTCTCCAAGCCATTTTTCTAGTTCGCCGCGTAAAAAAAGCTCCGCCTGTGCGCGCTGCTCCGGACGGTAGCAATATTTTCCCGCCCCGCGCCCGGTCATCAGAGCGGCATCATAAAGCTGCGCTGCATTGGGAAAAGCTTCCTGATTGATCGCCCTATGAACATAACTATAGGTCATTAATATCACCTCAATCGCCGCCTGCGTTTTACGGCGGGCGATAATTCATCCGCAAGGCGCTCCAGCAGCCGGCGATAGGCCTGCTGCCAATTTTCCACCAAAATGACGGGCGCGATTAGAAGCCCCGGCCGGTAGCCCGCCTCGCACAGGCGGTTGAGCGCGCGGATGCGATTTGGCAGCGGCGAGGTGCCGAGCTCCACCTTCCGGATCACTTCCTCCGGATTCACGCTCATGCGCACAATCGTCCGGCCGTTGTGCCGCAGCGGCAACAGAGGCTCCACCCGATCAAACTTGGTGGGAAACGTCAAAAAGCCCTTTGGGCTGTCCGCAAAGCGTTCAATCGTCCACGGCAGGTTTCCCGTAATTGTGTTCTCTAAAATCAAATCGCTGTTGCTGCCGATTTCAAAGGTTAGATCCCGGTCAGCGGACGCGGCCGTTTTCATCAGCTTTTCGAGCATCTGCTCCCGGTTGACAAACAGGCGCAGATAAGCGCATTTGTTATAGTGACAAACCAGATAGCAATAAAGGCACATCGCCGTGCAGCCGGATGACGTATATGGGACAAGGAAATCCGATCCCTTGCGATTCGGCACATAGCGGTGTGTTTTGCGCACGCCCAGGACGAGGTGACGCTTTAGCTGCGCAAATGCGCTGTTCGGCTGAGTGCGCAGGCTGTCGATTCGGTTATGGCTTTCAATCTCCGTCCAGGTAACGTCCGCGTACTTCTCCCGCAGCTGCCTACCCAGCGGATAATGAAGAACAGCAGGCTCATAAAAAACTTGATCTGGAAACATAAAATCCCCACTCTTTCAGAAATCTAGCCCTATAAATGCTAGTTTGCCCGAAAGAGGCGCTAATCATTGCCCGACGCAGATTGACTTTCTTTTCATCCCCCTGATCTCGCAGAAAAAAAGTTTTTTAAAAAATTGAGAAAAAGGCTTGACATCTCCTTCAAAAAATATATAATAACAGTAACGATTATCATTATTGAACGGATGGTTCCCATGGCACTTATAAAACGCAGCCGTCAGCGCGAGGCAATTCTCAGCGAACTATGCGGCCGGACCGACCACCCCACGGCGGAGGAGCTTTACCTCTCCCTAAAAGAGGAACTGCCAAACCTGAGCCTTGGCACGGTCTATCGTAACCTCTCCCTCCTAAGTGAGGAAGGAATCATTTTAAAGCTCTCCTGTGGAGGTGCGGATCACTTCGACGGCAACACGGCGCAGCACTACCACTTTTTATGCAATCGCTGCGGCCGCTTGTATGATCTGCCCATGCCGGTATTTAAAGAGCTGGACCGGGAGGCACAAAAGTATCTCCCCTGTTCGGCTGACTACCACCGACTGACGTTCTACGGTATCTGCCAGAATTGCATGGAGAAGCACTGATGAAATTCCGGTGGCCTGGAATGCCTGGATTTCATCAGCGGTTCCCTGCGGAGCCTTCTACAATAAAGATAATCAAAAAATACTTAACATCATATGGAGGTCATGAATCATGAAGAAGTTTGTTTGCAGCGTTTGCGGTTATGTTTACGAGGGAGAAGAAGCGCCGGAGTTCTGCCCCGTCTGCAAGGCGCCCCGTGAAAAGTTCAATGAGGTCACAGGCGAAATGGCATGGGCTGACGAGCATCGGATCGGCGTTGCCAAGGGCGTAGAAGAGGATATCGTGGAAGATCTGCGTGCAAACTTTATGGGTGAGTGCACAGAGGTTGGCATGTATCTTGCCATGAGCCGCCAGGCAGACCGCGAGGGCTACCCCGAGGTTGGCGAAGCTTACAAGCGCATTGCTTATGAAGAGGCAGAGCACGCCGCGAAATTTGCCGAGCTGTTGGGTGAAGTTGTTGCCGCGGATACCAAGGAAAACCTGCGCGTTCGCGTTGAGGCGGAATATGGCGCAACGGAAGGCAAGCTCAAGCTCGCCAAGCGTGCCAAGGCGCTGAACTACGATGCAATCCATGATACTGTGCATGAGATGTGCAAGGATGAAGCTCGCCACGGCAAAGCCTTCAAGGGCTTGCTGGAGCGTTATTTCGGCTAAAATATAAATCAATAGAAGCCTGCATTCTCTATTTTTCGAACAGCAAACCGCCGTGCCTGAAAGGTACGGCCGGTTTGTTGCCTTGACTTTCTATTTGCTATATGCTACTTTTGAATGGGATGATTTGGTTGATTTTTATCAGTTGAAAGGAGGAAAGTTATGGAGATTTGTCGAATATGCGGCACACCCTTACAGCCTGGAAAAATAGATAGCATTACAACCGAAACCGGCGAAAAATGCATTTGCATCGCTTGCGGCACACAGGTAAAAGCCCTAATCAAACAGGCTGAACCATCTGCCGCCGCGGCAAGGAGCTATTTTAAGCAACGCAGGCTGCGCACCATCGACGGAGGTTAAGGCTTATCTCGCCGCTCTCTGCGGTGAAAACGAAGCTGTCACCAGCTCCCCGCCCGCTTCAAAACCGCCTGACCCACAGACTAACCCGCAGAAAGACTACTGGGGCGCCGGTGCAAAGCGGCAAGCAAGCGAAAGCATTGGAGGCATCGATTCCTCCTTCTGGATTTCCTCCCTGAAAGTAGTCATGGCGGTGCTGTTCTTCGCCATCCTGCTCGGTGGGGGAATGATGGCATTCGCATCGGGCAACGCTTTTTTGGGGGTTCTCATTTTGATCTTCTCTTTGCTGTTGGCCGTTGCCAGCATCACAGGCGGCATGGTGTTGCTGCATATCGCAGAAGATGTTTCCGCCATCCGTTATTGGATCTTTCACAACCAAACCGGCCACTAATAAGCGCCGCCGCACGCCTCGTCAATTCATCGAGAAATTTTGTTTTTAAGAGGAAAGGACGCGACTGTTATGAGCAAAATTTTTGTTGGCCTGCTTTTGGTCTTTCTGGATATCAACTTCACCTTTAATACCACAACGATTGGCCTGCTGCCCGATTTTATCGGCTATTTCATCCTAATCGGCGGGCTGGCGGAGATGGCGGCAGTAAACAGTCATTTTGGCAAAGCAAGACCGTTTGCGATTGCTATGGCGATTTATACGCTGATTCTATATATTCTGGATCTGATTGGCCTATCTGCCGCCCTCGGCTATGCCGCAACCATCCTGGGGCTTCTCTCCACCCTCATCTCCCTCTATATCTCCTACCATATTGTGCAGGGCGTGCTGGAGCTGGAGAGCGCGCAGGCCCGCAGCCTGAACGGCACGCCTTTGTTTACCACATGGAAAGTGATGGCCGTTGCGACATATTGGCATATCTGCTGCTCTTCATCCCGGGGCTGAATGTGATCTGCATCATCGTACGCTTTGTTTTCGGCGTGGTCTTTCTGGTCCATCTAAACCGGACAAGAAAAGCTATGAATGCCCCCCGGCCAATTTTTAAATCCCCATTCCTCTTAGCCTCTGCACTTGACACGTCTCTCCCCTTCCGATACACTGGAAGCAAACGCGGCGCAAAGCCGCGCGACGGAAAGGATGGGAAAACATGAAAAAATGGCTTGCATTGATGATGGCCTGTTTGCTCTGCGGCGGCCTGTTCCTCACCGGCTGCGGAAAAAAAGAAAACCCGGATAGTTGGAAAAACGAAGCCTATGACCTCTCCCTGCCGACGCTTGGGCAGGATGGCTGGTATCTGGTGTTTGAGGATCAATTTGAAGGCGACGGACTCAACCAGAACATCCAATTTGGAGAACAATACAAGGGAAATCGAGAAATCTGGACGACCTCCCCGCATGCCATCCGCTGGGAAAGCGACGATAAAAGCCGCCCGGAACAGGGCTGTTGGTGGTGCCCGGAGATGGTTACAGTAAAAGACGGCAATGTGGAAATCCACTCCCGTTATGAGACGAACCACACCTGCGATGGAAGCTGCCCGCCCAGCGGCCGCTTTACAGGCGGCATCGAAACCCGGCGCATTATGGGCGACAACAACAGCAACAAGGGCAGCAGCGATGAAATCCTCTTCGGGCAGGCGTTCGGCTATTTTGAGGCGCGCGTGAAATTCCCGGATACGGACGGCCTATGGTCCGCCTTCTGGCTGCAATCCTCCAATCAACGCAAAGTGGCGAGCGAGGGCGTGGATGGCACGGAGATCGACATATTCGAAAGCGCGTTCCGCAGGAGCAAAACCAGCAAAATGGGCCACGCCCTGCTGTGGAACGGCTATGGAGCGTTTTCCAAGGTGGATGACAGCATCGTGGAGTTGGAGCAGGATCTCTACGACGCTACCATACCTTCGCCTTGAAATGGACGCCGGAATATTACGTTTTTTACATCGACGGCAAGCCGACTTGGGCCTCCATGGGCGGCGGCGTTTCCAAGGTGCAGGAATTTTTGCGGCTGACCGTAGAAATTGATGCGGGCGACGCCTACGGCCCGCACGGGCAGAAGATCGGAAAATTTGATGAGGCGAGTGAGAGTATCTTCTATGTGGATTATGTAAAGGTCTGGCAAAATGAGAATTATACGCCGTATCAGATTGATGACGCAAAATTCCCGGGCGAGTTGGATTTAGCAAATTAAACGGATGGAATAAACTGCTGCAAAACATAATGCTCTGTGTTTTGCAGCAGTTTTTTACAAAGCGCTGCAAACATTACCCGAATTATTAAATACACATTGCTAAAAAGAATGGAAACGCCTCAGACGGCGGAAGCTGTCCGAGGCGTTATTTGCTCATGTTCTATTCATTTTACACCATCAGCTCGCACACCGCATTCGAGAACGCCACCGGGTCCTCCACCGGCATACCCTCGATCAGCTCCGCTTGCGTATAGAGCAGCTGTGCGTAGGTTTTCAGCTTCTCCTGATCCTCTGCATAGAGCTTTGACAGCTTCTCAAAGATCGGGTGGGAAGCGTTGACTTCCAGCACGCGCTCGGCCTTCACCTTTTGATCGTTTGGCATGGCGTTTAAAACCTTCTCCATCTCAATGGAGAGCATGCCCTCGTTAGAGAGACACACAGGATGCTCTTGAGCCGCTTGGAAAGAACAACTGCTTTTACCTTGCCATCCAGCGCATCCTTCATGAAGGTGAGCAGGTCCTTATTCTCCTCCGTCTGCTTCTCAAACTCCTTCTTCTCCTCTTCGGTATCGAGGTCAAGATCGCTGGCGGAAACGGATTTAAACTCCTTCTCGCTATAATCATGCATCATTTGGAGAGCGAATTCGTCCACGTCGTCCGTCAGATACAAAATCTCATAGCCCTTGTCCTTGACAAGCTCAGTCTGCGGCAGCCGCTCGATCTGCTCGCGGCTCTCGCCGCCGGCATAGTAAATATATTTCTGGTCTTCCTTCATGCGAGAAACGTATTCCTCGAGCGTAACGAGCTTCTGCTCGCTGCTCGAATAGAACAGCAGCAGATCCTGAAGCAGCTCTTTATTCGCGCCGAAGCCGTTATACACGCCGTATTTGAGTTGAAGGCCAAAGTTCTTGAAGAACTCCTCATACTTTTCGCGGTCATTTTTGAGCATGGAGAGCAGCTCGGATTTGATCTTCTTCTCCAGCCGGGAGGCGATCACCTTGAGCTGGCGGTCATGCTGGAGCATTTCGCGGGAAATGTTCAGGGAGAGATCCTCCGAATCCACCAGGCCCTTGACAAAGCTGAAGTGATCGGGTAGCAGGTCCTTGCAGGAATCCATGATGAGCACGCCGCTGGCATAGAGCTTGAGGCCCTTTTCATAATCGCGCGTGTAGTAATTATAGGGCGCTTTCGCGGGGATGAAAAGCAGAGCGTGATAGGTGGCCGCGCCTCCGTATAAGTATGGATCACCTTGAGCGGATCGCTGTAATCAAAGAATTTCTCTTTGTAGAAGCTGTTGTAATCCTCATCCGTCAGCTCATTTTTATTTTTGCGCCAAATCGGCACCATGCTGTTGAGGGTTTCCACCTCCGTGTAGGTCTCATATTCCGGGGCCTTCTCCTCGTCCGCTTCCTCCCCTTCCGGCTGCTCCTTCATGCGGCTCTTTTCGACCTCCATGCGGATCGGGTAGCGGATATAGTCGGAATACTTGCGCACCAGCTCCTGAACACGGTAGGATTCGAGGAATTCGCTGTATTTTTCATCCTCTGTATCCTCTTTGATGGTCAATACAATTTGCGTGCCGTTCGACGCCTTTTCGCAGGGCTCAACGGTATACCCCTCCGCGCCGTTGGATTCCCATACATACGCTTCGTCCGCACCATAGGCCCTGCTGTAAACCTTCACGTTGGCGGCCACCATGAAGGCGGAATAAAAGCCCACGCCGAACTGGCCAATAATATCGATATCCTCTTTGGCCTCGTTCTCCTGCTTGAAAGCGAGCGAGCCGCTCTTTGCGATCACGCCGAGGTTGTTTTCCAGCTCCTCCTTCGTCATGCCGCAGCCATTGTCCGTAATGGTCAAGGTGCGGTTCTCCTTATCGATGGCAAGCTCGATGGAAAAATCATCGCGGTTGAGGCCGTATTACCGTCGGACAGCGCATGGTAATAGAGCTTATCAATCGCATCGCTGGCGTTGGAGATCAGCTCGCGGAGAAAGATCTCCTTGTGCGTGTAAATGGAGTTGATCATCAGGTCGAGAAGGCGTTTGGATTCGGCTTTGAACTGCTTCATTTTCATGCTGACAGACACCCCTGTATCAAAATTTATATGTCCATAATTTTAGCACTCATTTCCTTTGAGTGCTAAATGATATGATACGGGGTAATTATGAATATATGATTGGGAATTTATGAACGAATTGAAAACGAACAAAAGCTTTCTTCAGAATGAAACATGCATATGGGGGTTATATCCCCTTAATAAAACAATTGATAGGCTTTATACTCATGCATATAATTAAAGTTTTTATTTGAGCAGCGAAACCGGGCACTCATCTTCATTCATTATCATACCTTCCGGCCGCACCGCTTAAGAGAAAATAAAAAATCGCTTGACTTAATGGAGTCATAAAGTATATAATATTAGTGACCCCATTAAGTGAGGTGATCATTTGGGGAATAAAAAATGGGCCGTCCTACAGACAACCCGAAAAATACCTCCATCAAATTCAAAGCTGACGATGAAACCGTACGGAAGCTAAAGGAATGTAGTGAAATATTGAATGTTTCACGTGCCGAGGTATTACGTCAAGGGGTACACAGAATGTATGACGACCTCAAAAAATGAAAGGAAGCGGCTCACCACTCGTCAAAGCAACAGCCACTTCCAGTACCGCCAATGCCAAAAGGCAAATTGCAGCATAAATATGATACCATATGCTGCGAATCCTTTCAAGCATTGCGGACATTGAAAGGAGATTTTTATCATGCAAAGCATTCTCGACAACCTCTATTATGGCAACCTCTGCCAGTGAAACACTCATCCA
>ENA-OUNI01000667-OUNI01000667.1-human-gut-metagenome-genome-assembly--contig:-NODE-667-length-15553-cov-8.002204_pt1 | contig 15553 bp, 29 predicted proteins | sample MGYA00242499_ERZ504580 | MGnify/ENA primary metagenome ERZ504580 (study PRJEB26092, sample SAMD00036315) | human gut metagenome | host: Homo sapiens | study: EMG produced TPA metagenomics assembly of... | reverse complement strand
CATACTGCACTTACTCAAGCGCAAGCAATACCTCTCCAAGTTTCTTCCACTGCTCTACCACAAAACCAAAAGACAATGCATCTTCTTCCGCAAAAACATAGTTGCGCTGCATATTCTGATAGTCCTTACGAAGTGCCTCATTATCAGAAAACCCTCTGAGCAACTGAAAATCAGAAAACTTCTTTTCCGCCAGATCACTGCCTGTTCTTCGGGTCTCTTCCAGTCTTTTATACCCCAGCATCTCAAGGAATGTCTGCTGATTTTGAATCATTTCCTGAATCTGCTCTAAATCAAACATGACGCTGACATCGTAAAGATGTTTTGCCACATCAAAATACATCTTACGCTCATAATAGAATTCAGCAGCAAAAATCTTGTCGGCAAAAATCCTCTCTAACCGAATTGTGTTAATCATGAAAGGGGCAACATTATATTGTGACTGAAGAATATTTCGCTGTTCTTCGGTAGCATAAGTGTAAAGTATCGGTTCAATTTCAAGCGGTGTAAAAGGCTCGCTGACGGTAAAGGATGTACCTTCTACTTTGACATACCCAAACCGTTGGAGCGGATCATCCGAGTCAACGCCTACAAGCGGAGTATAATCATAGACAGTTGTGATACTACCTTTCCGATCATCTTCGAGATCCTTTCTGGATGTGCGTGGTAGGGCCTGATATTTCTTTGTTGCCATCTCCAGCCGTTTCTTAGCCTGGCTGTTACTGCAATTATCGATGCACACCGTCAAGTCAATATCCTCTGAAAACCGGCGGATACTTTTCTGTGCTTTATACAAGGCCGTTCCGCCTTTAAAATAGGCTGGCAGCGTTACCTGTTTCCCTGCTAACTCCCTCAACAGTAGTGTAACATAATAGTCCTTCTCCAAAATATCAGCCTAATGCTGCTAGCCTCATGGATTAAATTGATAATATTCAAAAAAGCAAATTTATCCTCGTGCAATTTCATAACTACCCTCCAACAAAATGTCTATGGTCCGAAGCAAAGTTTTTTGCCCATAATATTTTCTGGCCATCAGAATCAACATCTCAGTTTTCAATGTGAATTCCTCAACAGTAGCTCTTACCACATCAATCGGCTTTGCAGTATCTATGGTGCCATATCCAGTTCTCTGATTGCATCCAAAATTTGCAAATACCGAAAATTGTCAGAATTAACTACGATAGGCGGTTTCCGAATCTCAATCTGCATTCCTTCCGGAACTCGTTTTGTATGCAGGTTGGTTGCAATGCATCTCCTTCTTGGCATTTGAGAAACAAGACCAATGCGATTTAATGCCGACAATCCTGTTTCATATCCAATTATCTCGTTTTCTTTCCGAAGTAATTGCTTACAAAAAAGTGTTTCTTTATCCGGAGTATAATATCCAAATGCTGTTTTCACCCTCCTGCAGTAAATCCCTTTGGTTAGACGCATAATCTGCCCCTCTTTTTCAAGCCGGGCCATATTTACATTGACTGTCTTTTTTACCATCGCCGCATCAAGTAAAAGTCGCTCCGCCACATACTGTGCGACCTGTTCGGTTGTAATTGTTTGATCTGGCTCCAGAGCAGTCAGATACTGCATGATCAAATCTCGGTACTTTATCTTTTCCATACAGATCTCCTTTCTGTTGCACTTGTTATTATAATACTCAATTTTTCTTTATTTTATGTATTCATAATAACACTTTTTCTTGTTGCAGTCAATGGGAGAAAAAAACAGATATACTCCAAGTCCAGTTTCTCATTTTCAGTTACATCTTCCTACACACTGAACATGGCAGAGGAATCTGATGGCACCAACAGTTATTTCAAACTGATTGGCATAGTAAAAGAGGTGCTGGATGAAGGAACACCCCTTGTAGTAGACGAACTGGACGCTCATCTGCATCCCCTCCTGACAAAGCATCTAGTCTCACTTTTTAACAGCGTGGAATTCAATCCAAATGGGGCCCAGTTGATTTTCACATCACACAATACCAATCTTCTTGACTTGGATGTGCTGAGGAGAGATCAGATCTGGTTTGCCGAAAAAGATGAACTGACCGCTGCTACCGATCTGTTCTCTCTCCAAGCTTTTTCTATTCGTAAAGATACCAAGCTGGAAAAAGGCTATTTGATTGGACATTATGGTGCGATTCCTTTTATTAAGGGTGGGCTGTAATTGGCAGAAAATTGTCTCTACATTGGCACAGTCCTGCCCTTTCGCCGTAAATCCATATCTGTTATACTTGGTACAGTCAAAACTTTGCATAGCAGCCGCTCCGGTTTGGAGCGGCTGTTTTCAATTTAAGTAAAGGTGGTGGTTTCTATTCTCTTTCAAAAAGCCCGGAAGATGCTGAACAACGAGCGGGGCGAGGCCAACTATTTCAGTACGGTGGTCTTTATCTTCATTGCCGTCCTGCTTCTTGCCTTCATTATTGACCTGTTCAGCATCATTTCCACCAAGCAGGAACTTGACCATGCCGCCGATCAGATGGTCAAACAGATCCAGCTTTCCGGCGGCGTCAACGGCGAGACCGATGAGCTGTTTGAATTTTTGAGTTCTCAGATCGAAGGAGCCGAAAATATTTCCTACTCCATTGACGCTACCTACACATCACCCAGGCCATCCGGTATGACAAATGCCATCCAGTTGGGCACCCCCTTCTTCATTACTATCGAGGGAGATGCCAAACTGGGTGGGTTCTGGAATTTTGACCTGGTAAACATCACAGTGGTTGCCCGTGGCAGCGGCGTCAGTGAGCACTACTGGAAGTGAGGTGACCTATGAAACGCATATTCCTGCGGCTGAAACAGTCGCTGCGAAACGAACGGGGCGAGATCACCTTTTTCGCCTGCTTTTTTGTGGTAGGTATCGTGATGCTGATCTCCTTCCTGCTCCTGTACGCTTCCATCCGGATCACCTGCATCAACATCCGCAATGGCGCTAAAATGGAGTTAAATAACCTCAGCGGCACAATTTATGCAGACACCTACCGCTCCCAGCGTGAAACCAACTTTGAAGAGTACCTAAATACCCTTTACTCCAGCAATGATTATACCGACATGCTGGAGGCTACAGTGGCAGGCGGCCTGGACTCCAAGATTCCGCTTTCAACGGAGGATTACAAGGTTTCCGACATCAGCCTGGAGTTCAATGTAGAGAATGGACGGGTTGAGTACATCTTCTACTGTGATGTGGAATTCTATGTGCGGATGTTCGGTCACAGTTATCCGGCTATCACCCAACGGGTGGAGCTGACAGGCTACCACAACACAAAATTCTAACCATACTGTTGAAAGCCCGGCACGTTATACCGTATAGGCTTTATATAACAGCAAAAAAGGAGTGTATGTAAAATATGAAAAAGTTTTTCCAATCCAAAGGCTTTATTGTTTCCTCGCTGGCTCTTCTCTGCATCACTATTCTGGGCGTCTGCTGGTTCGTAAGCCGCGACCGTACCGGAGATTTCAGACCAGATGAATCCCCACCCAGCAGCGTCACCGGCGATTGGTCAGATGGCGGCACGCAGACAGATGGTGATAATGGAGCAGATGCTTATGCCCCCGGCCAGTCCACAGACGCCGAAGAGGAATATCCTAAAGTAACCTCCCAAACGGAGGATGAGGTTGTGATCGACTTTACCGATACCGAAAAGCCTGAAGACACGTCTCCTCCGGTACCGGAAGGTAAAACCGAAATCAAAGATCCTGGTCAGGGGCATGCTGTCAATCCCGACCCGTCAGTTCCGGAAGTCACTGCCCCGCCTGCCGAGCAAACGCCGCCCAGCAATGAACCGGCTCCAGGCTCCAGCAACGGAAATGGAGCTGTATACGATCCGGTGTTTGGCTGGGTTGTTCCCGGCAATGTACAGCAGTCCACCGGTGACAGCGATGGAGATCTGAACAAACAGGTCGGCAATATGGGCTGATTTACTACAACTGAATATGGCACTACTTGGCCGTCACAGGATTGTGGCGGCCTTCCTATTTTCAAAAGGAATGGAGCGTGATGTATTTGAAACGACTTCTCGCCTTCCTATGCTGCTTTACCCTTGTTTTCTGTCTATTCCCCTCCTCTGCCTTTGCAACGGGCGGAAATGGAAACATAGATGGCGGCGGTGGCAGCATGGGTCATGGCACAAGCAGCAACTTCTGGAACTCAGGCAACGATGGCGTCCGCATTACTGTTGTTGACGCATCCAGCGGAACTGCCGTATCTTCTCCGCTGGACTTTTCAAACCGGACGCAGAAGACCAGTCTTCTCCATTTTGGGAAAGTCAACAAACTGCAATACCTGGGCGGCGCCGGCCTCTCCCTCCAGTCCGGCGTTGCCTATTCCTGCATTAGACCTACGCAATCTATGCCCACAATCGTCAGCAGCAAGGGGCAGAGCAACATCGAAGCCATCAAACGGTATTTCTGTTCTGAATATGCGTGCATGATGGTCGCTCAGGCAGCCGGAGTCGATTATGAGCGGATGATTGCCGGCGAGTACAAGCTGCTGATCGAGCCCATTGCCTATTTCACGCACAACGGCCAGTATTACTGTATGACAGCTACTGAAGCCGGCCTGTATGATCAGATGTCCGGCGGCAATCTGCGGAAAACCATGACCTCGCTTACCCATAAAAATCTGCCGCTGTCAATGTTCCTGGAATTCAGCGACCTTGGCATCTCCGCCTGGACAGGCAGCACCACTGGAAAGCAGAACAATTCCGACATCATCAGCACCCTTGGCGTTGGTATCGTCTGGTTTGATGAAGCTCCGCCGGAAGGAGAAATTGAGGCCCCTGATGTCGAATACCGAGTAGATACGGATGTGATCACCGCCGTCACACTGCGGACAGATCAGGATCTGACGCCGGATAATCCGGCATCGGTTACCTTCCATATTCTCGGCACCACCTACCGGGTCAATGATATAGTGATCCCAGCCGGTGACAGTCAGGTAGTCTGGGTCAAATGGCATACCCCCTCCACCCCACAAACCGTGACCATTACAGTATCTGTCAGCGGTGCCTATACCGCTCAGGATACCTTTGTCGCAAAAATCGTGGATCTGAATGAGCACATTCCACCTGACCCTGTGGCAACCGACACGAATCCCGGCTACTCTGTGCCGCCCCTCCCCAGTAAAACGCAGAAGCTCACTGCCAACTGGGGCGTCTGGAGCTGCTACTGGGTGCCTGTATGGGTATGGTGCGACCACGGTGAAGATGGCGGGCACTGTTGATGAAGGATATTGGGAATACGAATATACGGGCTACTCCGCTTCCATCAGCGGCGAGATGTCTCTAATGCCAGACGATATTGTACCCACAGCATCCGGCAAGACGATGAAAAGCGGGTACGGCGTTAAAACCGAAGTGCGGGCAACGCTGTCCACAGATGCCCCGACCAGCCACATTACTTATCCCCAAACTGCTTTTTCCGTATTTCCTGAGTTCCAGTATCAGACCTATCTGCGGCTTCTGCAGCGTTCCGGCGGCCAAAGTGCAAAATTCATCTTTAAGCCCAACGAATTTTCCACCTATGACCGGACAGTGCATTTCACACCGCTGTGGTTCCCCGATGCCACCGACTACACCATCTATACACAGGTGTGGGATACCTGGACTCCTGACGGCATGTTATCCATCAACCTAAATGACTATGTTTCGATCCAAGGGAGCCTTTATGATGACTGGTATACCAATCGAGAATAGCCTCTGGACAGCTTACCTGCTTACCATATTTTTTGTGGTGGCCGGCTTTGCTGTCTACGATGTGCTTTACAGACGGGTGCCTGACCGGGCACTCGTCTTTTTATCCCCTTAGCTGCCCTGGCGCCGGTCCTGCAAGGATATTTCCTGTTAAATCACGGGCTCCCGCCGCTCTTTCTCTGGCCGGTCGCCACCCATGCCCTGGTAGGCGCCCTGCTCGGCTTTTGTATTCCATTGGCAGCTGCACTGGCAACAAACGGCACTGGTCTGGGCGGCGGGGATATCAAGTTCTGCGGGATATTAGGGCTGGTCTATGGCCCTTCCGGCATGGCGCTGGTCTTTCTGACTGCCGCTGTTACCGCAATGCCTGTGATCTTTCTTCTCAGGCGGCTTTATCGAACTGGGCAGCCCCTTGCTATCCCGTTCCTGCCATTTCTCGCCTGTGGCTGCTGTACAGCGACCCTGGCCCAACTATTTTTAAGATAGGAGACAACGCTTATGAAACTGAATAACCGATTCATCTTCGGTATCCTCTCCCTGCTGTTGGCGGCAGTTATCGCCTTTGTGGCACTTCCAACCATCGCCCGTCAGACCAATGGAAAAGAGGAAATCGTCCGTATCACCCAGCCGGTATTGAAAGGCGAGCAAATCTCGTCAGAAAATGCCGAGGTGGTTGAGGTAGGCGGCTATAACCTCCCCTCCAACATCGCCCATCAGTCTCCGATGTAAATGGTCTTACGCTACCGCCGACTTGGCTGTGGGTGACTATATCCTTACCAGCAAGATCAGCTCTGTACCGGTTTCGTCCGATGTGGCGCTCAACAGCATCCCTTCCGGTAAGGTTGCTATCTCGCTGACCGTTAAAACACTTGCTTCCGGCCTCTCTGACAAGCTTCAGCCCGGTGACATCATCCGTATTTACCACTTTCTTGATACGGCGGCCGAAGTACCGGACTGCGTTTTGTCAAAGTATTGTCCGTCACCGACTCAGACGGCATCAATGTGGATAATGCCAAGGAGCCCACGGAGGATGAAGAAAAGCAGCAGTCAGCCACCATCACTGTGCTGGCAAGCCCTGAACAGGCGAAGATCATTACCGGTCTTGAAAATGACGGCGTAGCTCATGTGGCCCTTATCTCCCGCAACAATGACAAACTGGCAGATGAGCTGCTTGCCGAGCAGGATAAGACTCTTCAGGAAATCTACTTCCCCGAAACTTTGATTGAGGAAGAAGCTGCAGATGCGAAAAATTCTGATGTTGAAAGTGAACCCCAGGAAACGGAAACTGCAGAGTCTGCACAATCTACTAATGAAACTGCACCCTCGGCAGAATAATCAAATCAAGGAAGGAGGATCTTCGTTATGGGTAAAGTTATCACCGTCTGGGGAAGCCCCGGCAGCGGCAAATCCATGTTCTGCTGTATTCTGGCCAAAGCCCTGACCCGGGACAAGCGGAAAGCATCATTATCAATGCCGACATGAATGTCCCTATGCTGCCGGTCTGGCTGCCGGAGCAGATCATCCAGACCAATACCTCTATCGGCCAGGTTTTGAGCAGTGTGGAGATCGATACATCTCTGGTTGCCAGTCATGTGACAGTGCTGAAAACTATCCCTTCATTGATGATGGGCTATGCGGCAGGAGAAAACCCGCTGAGCTACCCAGAGGTCAAATATACCATGGTGCTGCAGCTCATTCATGCTGCCGCCAAACTGGTAGATTTCGTCATTCTGGACTGCAGCACCAGCATGACCAATGTGTTCACTCCCGCCGCTATTGAAGCCGGCGATGTGGTCATCCGTATCCTCACCCCGGACCTAAAGGGCATCAACTACCTGAAAGCCCATCAACCTCTGCTTGTGGACGAGCGCTTCCGGTTTTCTGAGCATATGACATTCGCCGGTCTGGCCCGTCCCTTCCACGCCTTGGATGAAATGGGCTATATCATTGGCGGGTTTGACGGCCTGCTTCCCTACAGTAAGGAGATCGACCGCTGTGCTACCGAAGGCGGTATGTTCAAGGCTATCACCTACTGTAACCCCAAATACACTGCTTCACTGAACAAGGTACTGGAAATCCTGGAGCAAATGGAACTGGCCGAGCAGTCAGAGGAGGATGCGGCGTATGAATGTGAGGAGGATGCCGATGAGTAATTTGAATGATATATTCTTCACACCGGCCGCCAATCAGGAGCTGACCTATGACCAGGTACTGGAGGATGTACAGCGGTATTTTGCCGAAAACCATGCCTCCACCATTGCCGAAGCTGGGGAAGGCAATGCAGAGCGTGCCACAAGCCTGCTGAAAGAACTGATGGAACACTACATTGTCAAACGCAAATATGCCCTTGACGGGCTCTCTACAAAAGAACTGTGTTCCAAGCTCTATGAAGACATGGCCGGCTACTCCTTTTTGAAGAAATGGATCTATAAGCCCGGTGTTGAGGAGGTCAACATCAACGCCTACAACGACATTGAAGTAATCGAATCCAGTGGGCGCAGTATCAAGATCCCTGATAAATTCAGTTCGCCCCAGCACGCCATCGATGTGATCCGCCGAATGCTCAACGCCTGCGGCATGGTCATTGATGATACTATGCCCAGCATTGTGGGATTTCTGGACAAGAACATCCGTATTTCGGTGGACAAAACTCCCATTGTGGATGCAGATGTAGGCGTCAATGCTCCATCCGTATTGTCAATCAGCAGACCGTCAGTGAAGAAAAACTGCTGAACTCCGGAAGTGCCACCGCTGAAATGCTTCACTTTCTGACTGCCTGTATCCGATATGGGGTGTCCGTCTGCATTGCCGGCTCCACCGGCTCCGGCAAAACCACGATCATGGCCTGGCTGCTGTCCAATGTGCCCAATAACCGGCGCCTTATTACCATTGAAGAAGGCAGCCGCGAATTTGATCTGATCAAGCGGGATGCGCAGGGCAATATCCTTAATTCCGTAGTACATCTGCTGACCCGCCCCAGCGAGAACCCTGCGTTGAACATCAATCAGGATTTTCTTCTGGAGCGGGTGCTGCGTAAGCACCCGGATGTCATCGGCGTGGGTGAAATGCGGTCAGCAGCAGAAAGCTTGTCCGCAGCCGAAAGTTCCCGCACCGGCCATACCGTATGTACCACCATCCACTCCAATTCCTGCAACAGTACTTACCGCAGATGATGACCCTTGCCAAACGCAAGTACAACATGGATGACTCCATCCTCATGCAGATCATGGTAGAGGCGTATCCCATCATCGTCTTTACCAAGCAGCTGGAGGACCGTTCCCGTAAGATCATGGAGATCATCGAGGGCGAGGACTACCAAGACGGGCGCTGATCGCCCATTCCCTATACAAATATGAAGTGGAGGACAATGTAACTGATGACCGTGGTGAAACCCGTGTGGTAGGGCACCATAAAAAATTGGCTTGATCTCCGATTCCTTGAAGAAAAGGCTGCTGGACAATGGCATTTCCAACAAGGAATTGGAAGAATTCATGCAGCCGCCAAAGGAGGTGAGTTAATTGCAATGGATCTATCTTATCTGTTTTATCCTGCTCAGTGCTGGGCTTTTGGCTCTGTTTGGTGTGAAGCCGGGTGATTTTATTGACGCCCTCTTCCGCTCCCAGCGAAAATCCGCCACCTTGTCGGATGAACTGAATGTTCTTCTGGGCACACCAGCCAAGGGCTTTTTTAATCAGGATTACGAACTGAAACAGATCTTGAAGGGTACCGGACGGGCGGACCGCTATGAGGCAATAAAACGACTGTCCCTGATTCTGTTCGCTGTGGGGGCTGTGCTGGCTCTTTTGATTGGGAATGTGTACATGGTGCCCATTCTGGGTATCGGTTTTTCTCTTATACCGATCTGGTATCTGCGCAGCACTGCCGCCAGCTATAAAAAGCACCTGAATGAAGAACTGGAAACCGCTATTTCCATCATCACGACTTCCTACCTGCGCACCGAGGATCTGATCCGTTCTGTCAAGGAAAACCTGCCCTATATCAATGAGCCGGTAAAAGCCAACTTTGAAGCCTTCGTTTATGAAGCGGAATTGATCAACGCCAACATCACCAGTGCTATCAACAGCCTGAAGATGAAGATTCCCAACCGGGTCTTCCATGAATGGTGCGGCACCCTCATCCAGTGCCAGTCCGACCGCAGTATGAAGAATACCCTTCCTACCATCAACCAGAAATTCTCCGATGTGCGTGTGGTGCAGTCGGAACTTGAGGCAATGATGCAAGGGCCGCGGCGTGAAGCCATCACCATGATATTTCTGGTTATCGCCAATGTGCCGCTGCTCTATTTCTTGAATGAGGATTGGTTCCACACCCTTATCTTCACCACACCGGGCAAAATTGCACTGGCGATCTGCGCAGCCATCATCCTATTTGCGCTGACCCAGATCATGAAACTGAGCAAGCCCATCGAATATGGAGGTGATAGCGTATGACTTTTCTGGCGCTCATCGCATCATCTTCTTCGGTTTTGCTGTCTACAACCTGACCTGCGCCTTTGTGGACATCCCGACCAAGAAGACCTCACAAATGATGATGCTCTCCCGCAAACAGCAGGGCACCAAAAACGAAAAGCTGCTTGATGTCTATGTGACAAAAATCGCCGGTTGGATCGCCCCTTATTTGCGGCTGGACCGGCTCAAGCGCAATAAGGTACAACGCGCTCTGGACATTGCAGGTCTGCAGCTTACCCCGGAGGTCTATACAGCCAGAGCTGGGTAACTGCAGGGGCAGTTGGCCTGTGTGCCATCCCCATGGCACTTCTTATTCCGCTGCTGGTGCCTATTTTGATCGGTCTTGCAGTGGCGCTGTGGTTTTCAACCTACTATGCAGCCTTTGATTTTGTTAAAAAACGCCGCAAACTGATTGAGGGCGAGATTCCCCGATTTGCTTTGACCGTCGGCCAGAGCCTTGAAAATGACAGGGATGTACTTAAAATTCTGACTTCCTACCGCCGTGTGGCTGGGAAAGACTTCGGCGCCGAACTGGATCAGACCATTGCTGATATGAAGACCGGCAACTATGAAAATGCCCTCATTCGATTTGAAACCCGCATTGGCAGCCCCATGCTGTCCGATGTGATCCGTGGCCTGATTGGTGTCCTGCGCGGTGATGACCAGCGGATGTACTTCAAAATGATTACCTTCGATATGCGTCAGATCGAGCAGAACAATCTGAAAAAGGAAGCTGCCAAACGTCCCAAAAAGATCCAGCGTTACTCTATGATGATGCTGATTTGTATTATGATCATCTACTGGTGGTGCTCTGTACCGAGGTTATGAGTTCGCTCGGGGCGTTCTTTGGCTAATCGGCATCCGCCACGGTACTTCCGGGCGTTTTCATACCTGCTCCTCATATGGAAGACAGATACACAGGGAGGTGAGCGTTTGTACCCAAGCGATTTTCCATAGCGGCAGGCGCATCATTTCTTTTCATCTGAACTGAGCCGGACTGTTTCATCAGCCCGGCTCCATTTTTTACAGGAGAATGCCTATGCCCAAAAAGAAATTTTATCCGCCGAATGATACCGGCACCCAAAAACGCCGCTTTCGTTGCTTGCTGTTCCAGCGGCCTAAAGCATATCCGAACCGGCCCCGTTCCAACAAAAACAATCTGATCAAGCCTATCCGCCGCGCTTAACAGACGGTGGACTTGATATACCTATCCACTCAATCATCAAACATATAACAGGAGGTTACCCATGAGAAAATTCACGACCCATATCTATACCAAAGCCAACTATCTGCTCAACCGCGGCCGTATGGCATTGTCCAATCAGCGCGGCGATTTTTACATTTCGGACGCCGTCAAGATCATTATCGCCGTAGTTTTGGGTGCGCTGCTCCTGGCGGCTCTGACCCTCATCTTCAATGATACGGTCATCCCCCGCATCACCCAGGAGATTGAAAGTCTGTTCTCCTAAGCACCAAATCAGGGGCCAGTTTGCAGAACTTCTGCAGCTGGCCCCCTTTTTTATTTGCAGATAACGAATAACGGAGGTGAAAGCATGAATCAAAAACCGTGTCAGTTCTATTCCTTTCTGCAGGCAGTCCGGGGTAACTGGCGTAACGCCCTGTTCATCCGCTGCAGCGGTTCACTTTGTCCAATGATCCGGCAGGCATCCTGTGAGGGATTCCTGATGGCAGCAGACGCAGGCTGTCAGCCGATCTTTCTGTCCGTCCAGACAGTGCGGAAGCTGAGTGGAGAAGCAGTAGACCCCGAAGAATGCTCTGCCATTCTGGAGTGCCGCTCGTTCCGGACTGCTTATAGCAGGTTTCTGGAATGGCATACCTCTTCGGACCATGTATGTCCATTTTTACAGCTGGCTCCAGATAAGGATACCTACTTCGGGTGATTCTGCCTGTTACGACGCAATGCCGCCGTCATCGGCGCGTAATGGAGGTGATTTTATTGAAACAAAAGCAAATCAAATGTCCGTACTGTCATGCTCACGCTTCTCTTCGGCCTGCAAGCCTTGTGTATGGGGTTACCCCACAGGCCAGAGGAAAGTACCTGTATGTCTGCGACAGATGGCCGGTCTGCAATGCCTATGTCAGTGCTCATGAGCGCACATTGCTCCCAATGGGGACACTGGCGAATGGCGATCTGCGCCACAAACGCATTCTGGCCCATCGTGCCCTAAAAAAACTGCAGCAGGACTGCCAGATGGAAAAATGGGAGGTCTATATCTGGCTGCAAGCCAAGCTGGGGCTGGATGCGCGCCAGACTCACATCGGTCAGTTTTCCGAGTATATGTGTGAGCAAGTCATTTCCCTCTGTCAGCAGGCTCCGGTGTATACATCCGGGCGTGCTGCCTGAACGGAGGTGAAGCCGGATGAAGCAAAACTTTAAGCTTACCAAAGACCAGCAGACGCTGGTAGAAAAAAACCTGTCCATCGTTCACTGGGTCATTGTCAACAACATTCATGTAAATCCCGGCATCTGTGGTCTGGAATACGGAGATCTGTTCCAGGAAGGGTGCCTGTGCTCTGCAAGGCCGCCTTTACCTACCATGCCGGACAGGCGCAGTTTTCAACCTACGCCAAAAAGGTTGTAAAAAATGGACTCCTCTCCTACTGCCGCAAAATCTGTAGCCAGGGACGGCACATCAGCCGGCTGATCATCGGAGATCAAGGCGAACTGGCTGCAGACGGAGAGCAGTTAGAACAGCCAGACGACCATTTTGACTCCCATCTTTCTCGTCTGGAGACCCTTGATCTGCTGGAAGCCAGCAAACAGAACTATCAGGGCGTTGCCAGACTTGGCATAGAAGCACTGGCGCTGAAGGTCCAGGGAATGCGCATTACAGACATCGCTGCTCTCTATCAAGTCCCTCCTTCCCATGTGGGCGCCTGGATTTCCCGTTCTCTGGAAAAACTTCGCAATGACACTGACTTTTTGACCTGCCTGCTTTGATTTGTTGAAAATCAGCATCAACAACAGTAAGGGATATGTAATAGGAGGTATCGAAATATGGCAATCAAAACCCTATACACTGCTGTCGGCCGGTTTGAACGAAGGACAAACGGCTGCAACCGCAGTTGTCCAATCATCCTGTTAGGCGGTCAAGAGTACATGGTCGATATGCAGGAAATGGTGATTTGGAGCATGCTCAACTGGAGAATCCTTCGCTGGGATGACATCGCACAAGAATACGAAAAGCTATCCACCGCATCCGGTTACTGTACCGAGCGGTCTTGGGAAGACTGTACAAACCGCCTGCTGACCCGTGGCCTTCTGGTATCCGGCAGTGGTGAAACAGAATACGATGCTCTGTATGACCTGCTTGGCTCGCTCAGCATTATCCCAACCAGCGGACCGTTCTTCCTCCGGCTCGCCTCTTTTGTCAAGCTGACGCTGCTGGCACATGTTCCGGTATCCGCCGCGCGGAAACTGTTCCAGAAAGATAAACGCACCAAATACGAAGCTCTGGTCATGCGCCTTGCCGGACAAGCCCTGCTCTCCACTGCTGAGATCATCAAGTGCATAGATAAAAATATTTCCCGTCTCCCCAATGAATGTGCGCTTTTGGATTCCCTCTACGGCGATGAAACGACCACCAGTGACAACATTGCCAGCATGGTCAAAATCAGCCAGAGCAGCAAGCCGGTGACATTAGCCGTTGCCAATCTTTATCTGCGGCAGCAGATTATCTTTGAGAGGGTATGAGCATGATGGAACAATGGACTCTTTTTCCCACTGTATTGCAGCGAAAGTTTCTGCTCACTCTGCTGGCCGGAATCGCCAGTGCGGGAATCAGCGTCATCATCTGCGTGGCGACTAAAGATCATATCCTGCTGGCATTGGGAATTATCGTACTCTGCGCCTGTCTTATATCCTGTAGAGGAATCTGGGTGACTGCGGCACATAAGAACTACGAAGTAGTGGAAGGCATCTGCGCCGGTATCAGTACACCTATGCTCCGCCGCTACCGCAAAGTACATCTGATAGACAGCCATGGCGTAGAGATCACACTGCTTCTCAGTAAATCGGCCCGGCTTAAAATAGGCGAACCCTACCGATTTTACTTTCAGAAAGGGGCACGACCTACCGTTGGAAATGACTATCTGGATGCCGCACTTTCAACGAACAGCTTTTTGGGCTATGAAGCAATCAGCGAGCCGTAGAAAGCGGAACTGAAAGATATGACTGACATCCCCCTAATGTTTTTTGAGGGAACAGAAATCTATTTATATTGCAATCATTTTACAAAAAGGATTCAACTCCTTGACAAAGTGATGTATAATGTACTTTATGTAAATTAGCATCAAGGAGTTTTAGAGATATGAAAAAACTAATAGAAGTATCATTAAAATCTATCATTTTCTTTATTGGATGGGCAATTTTCGTATCAGTTATACCGATTCCTGATATTTACAATACAGCGTTGTGGAGGTTTTTTGCAGAACTAATACCGTTTTTGGCGATTGTTATTATGACCGTCATTTTTTGGTTTGTAGATCGTAAAAAAACCAAGTTACATCTCACACAGCGCCCCGTCTATAGCAGTGTATTAGGAGGGACAGTTGGACTAAGTTGGTTAGGTATATCTGTCGGTATTTTGCTTTTTACCGGGTCTGCACGGATAGAAGGTACTAATCATATTTCTATGCTCTGGCTCTGGATACTATCAGCCTTTATCAACACAATTATGCAGGAAATGTTGGTTCGTGGTTATCTATATCAGATGATAAAGAGAAACTACAATGTAGTTGCGGCAACTGTTGTGTCTACCATGCTGTTTACTTTTGCACATGGAGGTGCTTTTGAAGCAGGAACTCTCCCTGTTTTGAATGTTTTGACAATGAGTTTGTTTATGACAACAGTTTTGGAATATACAAATTCTTTGATTGCCCCTATAATCGTTCATTTTCTCTGGAATAGTGTAGGAGCGATTATTTTGGGAGGAGTATCACTTGCAGAGGACTATCCACATTTGTTTAATATGACTTTCGGTGGCAATCAACTGCTATCTGGTGGAATTTATAAAATTGAAGGCAGTGTTGTAGTATTTGTTTTGAATGTGATTATGATAATTGGATTTATTATGGCAAAGAAAAAGAAGAATATTGCATAAGAAGTCACAAACCGACAAGCATGAAGTTGTTTTGAAATGCTCCTTTTATGATGACAGTTTATTTTCACTGTCTCCCATAAAGGGAGCATTTCATTTTCCTTATATTTTGCAGAATACATTCCTTCCGTCCCTATTTATTAGGTAGATAAAAGAAAGCCTGCAAATAAAAAGTCAAGTCCGAAACAGGACTTGAGCGAAGAAAAATTTACAGGCAGCAGGTAGAGCAAAAGGGCAACACAAAAAGACCACCACAAAGTGCTGGTCTAATAAAAAGTGTG
>ENA-OUNI01000666-OUNI01000666.1-human-gut-metagenome-genome-assembly--contig:-NODE-666-length-15566-cov-1.768767_pt1 | contig 15566 bp, 18 predicted proteins | sample MGYA00242499_ERZ504580 | MGnify/ENA primary metagenome ERZ504580 (study PRJEB26092, sample SAMD00036315) | human gut metagenome | host: Homo sapiens | study: EMG produced TPA metagenomics assembly of... | reverse complement strand
GAATGTAATGGGGAACGTCCACTGAAAAGTGCTGTTACAGGAAGCAAGTCAGTAATAATAGGAACAAAGAATGAGCAGGTAGTTGGCAGGAATATTTTCCATAGGGCAAGACCCTGACAAGGAGCTAAGCTGACACCCGGATTATGGATAGGCAGAACGAAGGAAGTTAGGACTCACGAAGTGATGATCCTGGTAGACACGGGAGGTGCGTTGCCATAGATGGAAGGGAATACACAAGGCCATTTAAAACGAATAAAAAAGACGTTTTATTTCGTATACCCTAAACTAGCTATTTTCGTACCAGATACAGAGAAATATCCATGATTCTTGTTCATTCATCTGAGATAGAAACTTTAAAAAACCTTTATTTTAAAGGAAAAAAGACTTGATTTATTAGGGAGGAATTTATTTTCTGAATCGGAACAAATTATCGTTGTACAAGCCGGACAGCAATGAGTTGACAGAAGTACATCAGTTTGACAATGTGCAAGATGTTTATGTGGCAAATGACAGACTGTATATATTGGACCGCAGTTCTAATATTACGATCTATAATTTGCTTACGCAGCAGGAAGAGAAGAAACTTCAGTATGGAGATCACGCAAGTTCGATCGGCGCAGATTCAAAGGGAAGGATTTATCTTGCCGAATCGAATGGCAATGGTGACGATTATGATCTGTATCTTTTATCGCCGGAAGGAACGCTTTTATCGCAGGCTTTATCCGAGGAGGCAGTGTACGGTTTTTGCGGCTTCGATGAAAGTAACGGGAACTATTATGTAGATACTTATAATAACTGGCGGTACTGGGGGTATGACCATGATATGCATGCCCTTCGCGCCGGAAATGTAACCGGAGATCAGCTCACCTTTCATAATAAAAAATTGATGATGTATATTTGTCAGTCATATTTCTATGAACGTGAAGAACAGGCCGGTATGCTCGGGGATAAATATATATGCGTAGACAGTACATTTAATTCAAGACTAAAGGTTTGGGATTCTGATGTGTATAAATCAGAAGAACCGGAAGATACGGAAGTTTTTCTTCTTACCGCGCAATAATGAAGAAGGAGGAGCGTTTGATCCGAATGCGAGCGTCGGAACACGAACGATCTACCGCGAGGAGACGGATTCTATTGTTACATTTAAAGACAATTCATACATAGCGGAATATGACATCCAAAGCGGAGAAGAGATTTATTCTGCAAAAACAGATTATCCGGTATTCTGTCTGATGGAATACGAAGGCGGGGTTGCAGCGGTTGAAAAATCCGGCGATAATTATTATTATGAATTTTTCCCATGGAAGAAAGCGACCAGCCTGGAAGTGGAAGGAAGCAGCCATACGGTAAATATAGGCGATACATTGCAGCTTACACCTGTGACAAACGGAACAATGGAAGAAGTCTACAGTTGGAAGAGCAGCGATCCGAAAATCGCGAGCATCAACCGGGCGGGACAGGTATTCGGCTGGAGCAAAGGAGAGGCAGTGATCACAGTCAGTACAACAAGCGGTCTGTCGGCGCAGTGTACGGTGACGGTGACGGGAGAACCTTCTGTTCAAGACCCGGATAAAACAGCGACGGTTACAGATGGTTATGCTTCTAATAATCATTCTTTGAATGATTATGCAATATGGAGTAAGACAGTTAATTCTTATTTGATTCCGAATGCAGACGGAACATTTACGAGAGTGGAGCATTGCGGCGGAAAAATGATCGTTGAAAACTATTCTGCGGCAGGCAAGAAGACCGGAAGTAAAACGGTTGCAATGGAGCTGAGTCTGTTTGGCGGATTTTACAGTGGAAGCGATCATAATTATTTCGTGTTCGGACAGGCTAATCCAAATGACAGCGATGAAGAAGAAGTAATGCGAATCGTAAAATATTCCAAAGATTTTCAGAGAATAGGGGCGGTTTCCGTATACGGAGCGAATACGAATATTCCGTTTGAGGCAGGTTCGCTGCGGATGACAGAGACAGCCGGAAAGCTTTATATTCATACATGTCATGAGATGTATACTGACAGCGACGGATTGAATCATCAGGCGAATATGACGTTTGTGATCAATGAAAATGACATGAGTGTAGAACAGTCTTACTATGATGTGCTGAATCTTGCACAGGCAGGATATGTAAGTCATTCTTTTAATCAGTTTATTCAGACGGACGGAGAGAATATTTACAGAGTAGATCACGGTGATTATGCACCGAGAGGAATCGCTCTTATTAAGTCACAGGTTGGCGGATCGATCACTAAAGTCGATTATGCGATTCCGGTTGGTTTAGGCAAGGTGACCGGAGGGCATTACAATTCTACGGGAGCCTCTGTCGGCGGGTTTGAAATATCGTCTGAAAACTGTATTATCGCAGGAAATGCAGTAGATTTCGAGAGCGAAAGTGCCAATACTTCAGACCAGAGAAATATTTTTATCAGCATTACCGATAAACAATTAACTCAAGCGAAAACGGTATGGCTGACAAATTACGATAAGCAGCAGGTATAAACGTACAGACACCTCAGCTTGTGAAGATCGGAGAGGATCAATTCCTTGTAATGTGGCAGGAAGGCAGTAAATCCGAGGGGAATCTGACGACGAAGATCGTAACGATCGATTCCGAAGGAAATAAAACTTCTAATATAAGGTCAAAATCGATGCCGCTTTCCGATTGTCAGCCCGTCGTAGGACCGGACGGGGTTGTAAGATGGTATGTGACAGACGCAAGGCTCCGACGATTTATGCGGTCAATCCGTTTGAGCAAAGCCAGTCATATATAAAGGGCGACGTAAATGAAGACGGGAAAGTTGAGATCAGTGATCTGCGCCTGATCCTGCGCAGCGTATGTAAAAAAGTAGAGTTGACAGAACAGCAGAAACTTGCTGCGGATGTGACGGAAGACGGGAAAGTCGAGATCGGTGATCTGAGGAAAGTGTTAAGATATATTTGCCATAAGATTCCTGAGTTATAACAAGAAAAAGGCGTTGATTCGTTTTTTACGGATCAGCGCCTTTTTAAGCAGAAAAAGTTGTGAAAACAGAACTGCTTACAACCGGAACATTAATGATGCAATATTAAAATAAATCAATATAGAAAATGTATCGACAAGCGTTGTGATCAGCGGAGAAGCCATAATAGCCGGATCAAGGTGCACCTTGCTTGCAACAAGAGGAAGAATACATCCGATCAGTTTCGAGATGATAACAGTTGCGATCAGCGAAAGCGCAATGACTAAAGCAAGATTCGGATTATGATACTGGATCAGGATACGAACGCCGTTTGTAAGAGCGAGTACAGCTCCTACAATTATGGAGATACGGAATTCTTTAAAAATAACTTTAAAAATATCTTTAAAATGTATTTCCGAAAGAGCAAGTCCCCGAATGACCAGTGTTGAGCTTTGCGAACCACAGTTTCCGCCTGTATCCATCAACATAGGGATAAAGGATACAAGAAGCGGGATGCAGCAAATGCGTCTTCATATTTGTGATGATCGTACCTGTGATAATGGAAGTAAGCATAAGGATGAGAAGCATGGGATCCTGTTTTTTGCGTGGGCGAAAGTGGATGTATTAAAATAAGTTTTTTCGCTTGGATTAATGGCGGCCATCTTAGTGATATCTTCTGTTGCTTCTTCAACCATAACGTCCATAGCGTCGTCAAATGTGACGATTCCGACCATAAGTCCGTCTTTATCAAGTACCGGAAGCGCAAGCAGGTCGTATTTTCTGAATAATTGAGCCACTTCTTCTTTATCGGTATAAGTTCTTACGGAAATGATCTCTGTTTCCATCAGTCACTGATCAGAATGCCATCGTCGGTCGTCATGAGATCTTTTGCGCTGACGATGCCGATCAGCTTCCTTTTATCTGTGACGTAGCAGGTATAGATCGTTTCTTTGTGAATACCGGTTTCCTTGATGTGAGCCATAGACTGTGCGACAGTCATAGACTGACGGATATCGACATATTCGGTTGTCATGATGCTTCCTGCGCTGTCTTCCGGATAATTAAGAAGTTGGTTGATCAGCGTTCTGTCAGACGGCGAAACCGTATCAAGAATACGATTTACGAGGTTTGCCGGAAGCTCTTCGAGAAGATCGACAGTATCATCCATGTAAAGGTCATCAAGGAGTTCCTTTAGTTCTTTTTCGGAAAACATGTCTACAAGGTAGGTCTGCATGGAAGTTTCCATATTGGCAAATACTTCCGCTGCCTTATCTTTCGGAATCAGCCGAAATGCAAGAGCAAGCTCTTTATCGTCAAGTTCTGACAGTAATGAGGCTATGTCCACTTCGTTCATTACATCTAAAATGCTTCTCACAGCTTTGAACTGACGCTGGCCGAGAAGCTGTACAAAAATGTCTTTGTTCATGATAAATACCTCTCTTTATGTAATTTTTTTCGATCAGACTGTGTATATGACAACTGACACCGGAGTCCATAACCTCACCACCTTTCAATATGGAACGCACAGGGCGCTTCCGCAAAATAAAAACCGTCATTTTTAAAGTGACGGAATCATAACAATATTTTTACTGCTTTATTTTAGTTTACAGGGGAAAAAGTGTCAAGAAAAACATATGTAAAAATGGATGAAAAATTAAGAAAAATCTGTTATAATCAATAAAGCATATGGCAATAACTAATAGAAAAGAGGATTTATTATGGAGTACAAGATCACAGGCTGCAAGCCGGAGAAATTATTTCATTTTTTGAAGATATCAGCGCAATCCCGAGAGGATCGGGAAATGAGAAGGGTCTTAGCGACTATCTTGTGAAATTCGCAAAAGACAGAAACCTCTGGGTTTACCAGGATGAAAGTAATAATGTGATCATAAAAAAGAAGGAAGCGAGGGGGCAAAAGACAAAGCTCCTGTTATGCTTCAGGGACATATCGATATGGTATGCGATAAACTTGCCGGAGTCGAGCATGATTTTGAAAAAGACGGGCTTGATCTCATTGTAAAAGACGGCGTTCTTTACGCAAACGGAACGACTCTCGGAGCAGACAACGGAGTAGCGGTTGCCCTTATGATGACAGTTCTTGACGATAAAGAATTAGAGCACCCTCCTGTAGAGTGTGTGTTTACGACGTCGGAGGAAATCGGACTAAACGGCGCTCAGGCGCTTGATAAGTCTCAGATCACAGCGCGTACGATGATCAACATGGATTCAGAAGAAGAAGGAGTCGCAACAGTTAGCTGTGCCGGCGGACTTCGTGTTCAGCTTACAAGAAAGATAGAAAGAGTGCAGGCAGAAGGAACATTAGTTCAAATAAAAGCAGAAGGCCTTCTACGGCGGACATTCGGGAACGGATATTGATAAAGAGCGTCAGAATGCGAATCTTCTGATGGCTCGTATGGCAGATCATCTTCTGAAAAATACAAAAGGACTTCTTGTGAACTTTGCAGGCGGAACAAAAGATAATGCAATTACAAGAGAGTGTGAGATGTCTCTTATCTATGCAGATTCGGCAGAAGCACAAAAAGCAGAGAAACTTGCATGTGATCTCGCAGAAGTATTTGCAGATGAAATCACATCTTTTGAGCCGGATTTCTCCTGCGAGATCGCAGTGACGGAAGGCCAGAGCGCAATGGCGGTTCAGGAAGAAGATGCAAAGGCATTCGTAAGTCTGATGCGTCTTGCTCCAAACGGAATTTACAGACGAAACATCAAGATGAACGGGTTTGTCGTTGTATCGTCTAATATGGGAGTAGTCAGAACAGAAGAAGATTATATTATGGTTGCGGTTTCTCCCAGATCGTCTGTTGCAAGCCTTCAGGAAGATACAAAATCGCGTTTCGCACTTCTTGCAGAGACGTTTGGATTTGAGATTGAGTACAGCGGAGAATATCCGGGCTGGAGTTATGCGGAAGAATCTAAGATCCGCGATCTGTTTGTAGAAAGCTACCGCGATCTGTTCGGAAGTGAACTTCGTTTGGAGGCGATTCATGCAGGACTTGAATGCGGACTTTTTCAGAAGCAATTCCGGGACTGGATGCGATCGCAGTAGGTCCGACACTGAATAATGTACACACTCCGGATGAGAATGCTCCGCTTGATTCGCTTGAGCGTTTCTATGAGCTTCTTAAAGATGTTCTTTCAAGATTGGCCAGAGCATAAGAAGAACAGGGAGATTTGATTAAAAATAAGTGTTCTGTAAAAGAATGGGCGGGATCTTGAAGATGCCGCTTTTTCTTTGCGACCGGGAGTTTGTTTCAGATCAGCGCTGGAGAGTAGATATGAATGAGTTTTATGAAGAATTAAAAAAGGTACTGGATCTTTCTGACGGGGATGTTTGGACGGAGACTGTTTTGTGCGGCAAAGATGCCGGAAAGAAGCGGATTCTTTCCGGGATTTTGCTCAAGACGAAGAACAAAATGAAAGACCGGACGAAAAGAAAAAGGAAAACAGAGAAAAAAGCGGATGTGAAGGCAAGAGCAGAATCTTCCGTGAACGAATCGGAAGAATTCCCCGTCTTGTAATTTGCGGCGGAGGACACGTTTCGGCTGCGGCTACGAAACTCGGAAGATGCTTGGGTTTGAGGTGACTGTTCTTGAGGATCGTCCGAAATTCGCAGATCATGTAAGAAAAGCCGGAGCAGATAATGTCATTTGCGCTCCTTTTAAGGAAGGACTTGCAAAGATCGGCGGTGACTCGGATACATGGTTTGTCATAGTGACGCGCGGTCACAGATACGATGCGGAATGTCTGGAAATAATCGTGGAAAAGCAAAATGCATATATCGGGATGATGGGCAGTAAACGGCGGGTTGCAATCGTAAAAGATCAGCTTGAGAAAAAAGGTATCGACAGAGAAGATTTAGAGCGGGTACACACGCCGATAGGATTGAAGATCAAGGCAGAGACTCCGGAGGAGATCGCCGTTTCGATCATGGCGGAAATAATCGAAGTAAAAAACAGCAGAGAAAAAGCGGGCGGATATTCAAAAGAGTTGTCGGAGAAGCTTTTTGAAAAGAAAAATGATACAAAAGAAAGTTTTAAGGAACCATCATTGAAAAAGTGTTTGCGACTATCGTTTCCCGAAAAGGATCTGCGCCTAGAAGCGTAGGAACGAAGATGCTGATAATGGAAGACGGAAGCATAACGGTACGATAGGCGGAGGATGTGTAGAAAGTGAAGTCATGCAAAAAGCCCTGCTTATGATGCGAAAAGGCGAACCTGTATTTCAACTTTGTAAAGTCGATATGACGGCAGACGACGCAGAAGAGGAAGGAATGGTATGCGGAGGCGTCGTAGAAGTGATGCTTGAGATGATATAACCGAAAAGGAAAGGAGGCAGTGAAATGAAAAGAAAATCGGTTTTTATTTTAAAAGGAAATATTGTATACAGCAAAAATCAGAAAGAATTTTCGATTTGTGAAAATGGATATGTAGTCTGCAAAGACGGAATCGTGGAGGGCGTCTATAAGACGCTTCCGTTTAAATTCGGAGGAAATCCGATACGGGATTACAAAGACGCGCTGATTATTCCGGGATTTACAGATCTTCATGTTCATGCGCCTCAGTATTCGTACCGCGGTCTGGGAATGGATATGGAATTGTTAGAATGGCTCGAAACGAATACGTTTCCGGAGGAATCGAAGTTTTGTGATTTAGACTATGCAGAAAAGTCATACCGGATTTTCGTGAAAAATATGCAAAAGAGTGCAACTACAAGGGCGTGTGTATTTGCGACTCTTCACAGGCCGGCGACTGTTTTGCTTATGGATATGCTTGAACAAAGCGGGCTGAGTACTTTTGTCGGGAAAGTGAATATGGATCGGAATGCGCCGGATTATTTAGTTGAAGAAACGAAAAAGTCGACAGAAGAAACTTTAAAGTGGATTGAGGAGACAATTCAGAAAAACTACAGTCGTACATATCCGATCCTTACGCCGAGATTTATTCCGACGTGTACCGATGAGGTTATGAAAGAACTAAAAAAACTTCAGAAACGTTATGAGCTTCCGCTTCAGTCACATTTGTCGGAAAACTTCGGGGAGATCGCATGGGTAAAAGAACTTTGTCCGTGGTCTGAGTTTTACGGAGACGTTTATGATACATTCGGATTGTTCGGTAAAGATACACGTACGATTATGGCGCATTGTGTACACAGCGATGAAAGAGAGATCAGCAGGATGAAAGAAAACGGCGTATTTATCGCACACTGTCCCGAGTCTAATATGAATGTGTCTTCCGGGATCGCGCCGATAAGAAAGTTTCTTGAAGAAGGACTTCATGTCGGATTGGGAAGCGATGTGGCAGGAGGAAGTACGGAAAATATGTTTCGGGCAATGGCTCATGCCGTTCAGGCGTCAAAACTGCGTTGGCGTATTTGCGACGATAGTTTAGAAGCGCTGACGTCAGAAGAAGTTTTCTTTATGGCGACAAAAGGAGGAGGAGAATTTTTCGGGAAAGTTGGAAGCTTTGAACCGGGATACGAATTTGATGCAGTCGTTCTGGATGACAGCAGGCTTGCGCATCCCCAGGAACTTGATATAAGAAGCCGACTGGAACGGATGATCTATCTGGCGGATGAACGGGAAGTAGTCGGAAAATATGTAAAAGGAAAAGAAATCGATCTTTCTTAAGGAAAAGAGAAAAATAAAAGACAAATAAAAGATAAATAAATGAAGAAACAGCCCGCGGAGAATGAAACCTTCGCGGGCTGTTTCTTGAAAAGAATTCGGCTTATCCTTTCGATGTTTAATTTTCTTCAATGACCGCGATTGTTTCCACCTCGCACAAAACTCCTTTCGGGAGATCTTTTACGGCGACGCAGGAACGGGCGGGTTTTCCTGTAAAATATTTTGCATATACTTCGTTAAATGCGGCAAAATCAGACATATCGGCAAGAAAGCATGTCGTTTTTACAACATCTGTAAAAGAAGCGTTTTGGCTTTCGAGAAGTCCTTGTATATTTTTCATAACTTGCTCTGTCTGTTCCCGGATCGTTGTTCCGATGACTTCACCGGTTTCCGGAGAAAGAGGAATCTGACCGGAGAAAAACGCAGTTCCATTTACTACAATACCTTGTGAATATGGTCCGATCGCTGCCGGTGCTTTGTTTGTTTCAACATATTTTAACATTATATCTACCTCCTGAAAAAAATATTTTGCATTCTCTTATCATACATCAAAAAATTCGCCTTGTATATATTTTTAGGCGAATCCGAAAGTGTACCGTGCTTGTTTTTGAGGTGTGCTCAGATGAAAAGAAGAGGGGGAAAGCATAATGGGCGATTATTGCATTTCATTATATTTAATGATATTCTAATAGAAGATAAAAGGCGGTATGAACAGGAAAAACGGGAGAGGAAAAAGAGAAAAAATCTTCGGAGATTTTCCTGTATCAAGGAAGGATAAAGATCAGTCAGAAAGAGGAAAAGTAAGATGGGTATACGAGAGACAAAAAAAAGATAATTCAGAGTTGTTTAAGTGGGACGGAAAGCCGTCGGCGGGACAGGTATTTCCCCTTGCGGCGCAGCATGTGCTTGCGGCGGTAGTCGGATGTGTGACGCCGGCAATTTTGGTTGCAAATGCGGCGAATAATGCGGGAGGCAATGTAGATATGGGACTTTTAATACAGATGTCTCTTGTCTTTGCGGCGCTGTCTACGCTGCTTCAGTTATATGGAAATAAAATCAGGATCGGATCGGGCTTCCGGTGATCATCGGCGTGAGTTTTGCTTACGTTCCGACGATGACGGCAATCGCCGCACAGGCAAAAAGCATTGATACGATTCTCGGAGCGATGCTCATAGGCGGCGTGATAGCGATTATTGTAGGATTGACGATCAAACAGATCAGAAAAGTATTTCCGCCGCTTGTGATCGGCACGGTTATTTTTGCGATCGGGCTGTCTTTGTATAAAACAGCGATCAATTATATGGCAGGAAATCCGGCCAATACATATGAGCTCGTAGTAGAACAACAGGGAAAGACGCCGGCGCTTGTGTTTGGTTCCTGGCAGAATTGGGTCGTTGCTTTTGTGACGCTTGCAATCGTCGTTGCGTTAAATCATTATGGGAAAGGTCTTTTTAAACTGGCGTCAATATTGATCGGGCTTTTGTGTGGATATGTGCTCGCGCTTTGCTTTGGAATGGTAGATTTTTCAGTTCTTTCAAGCGCGGGATGGTTTCAGATCCCGAAACCGATGGAGTTTGGTATGAAATTTGAAATATCGGCGATCATACCTTTGGCAATTTTATTTTTAGTCAATTCCATTCAGGCGATGGGAGATTTTTCCGCAACTACAAGCGGCGGAATGGATCGTCTCCCGACAGACAGGGAATTAAACGGCGGTATCATCGGATATGGAATAGGAAATATTATCAGCGCTTTTTTCGGCTGTCCTCCGACGGCAACATTCAGTCAGAATGTCGGCATTGTAGGTACGACGAAAGTGATTTCAAGAAGGGTGTTTGCGACATCGGCGGGAATCCTTCTTGTAGCCGGTCTGATTCCGAAGTTTTCGGCTTTATTAAGGACGATTCCGCAATGCGTGCTTGGAGGCGCGGTCGTTTCGGTGTTTGCTTCTATCGCAATGACGGGAATCCGACTGCTTGTAACGGAAAAACTGACTGCCCGTAATGCAACGGTAGCCGGACTTTCTATTGCGATCGGAATGGGTGTTTCATTAAGCGGCGGATGTCTGGATCAAATGACGCAGAGTATCCACAGCGCTTTGAACCTGAGTATGAATCTTGAAAACTTTCAGGCGATCATAAACAATACATTTGCATCCTCTCCGGTTGTTTTGGCGACAATTTTCGCCGTAATACTGAACTTGATCCTTCCGAAGGAGAAAACGACGGAAAAGGAAACGAAATTACGTTAAGTAAAGAACGAATTATTTTTTATAAAAGGTATAAAATCAAGTAGAAAGAAGGGGATTAATGATGAAACGGTTATTCAAAGGAGGAACGGTAGTCAGCGGGGAAGGTCTGAAAAAGATCGATCTTTGGTAAAAGGGGAAAAGATTCTTGCGGCAGGGAAAAATCTTGAATTTCAGGATGCGGAAACGATCGATGTGAGAGGAAAGCTTCTTTTTCCGGGTTTATAGATGCTCATACGCATATGGCGGCAAAGTTTAATGATATTACGGCGGCAGACAAGTTTGAAACCGGAACAAAGGCAGCGCTGGCAGGCGGAACGACGTGCATCATAGATTTGCAGAGCAGAAGAAAGGAAAAAGTCTGAAAGAAGCGATTGACGATAAACGTCAGGAAGCAGAAGGCGAGGCATCATGTGATTATGCGCTGCATCTTACACTGAATGAGTGGAACGATGACGTTGCAGAGGAACTGGGGAGATTGTAAAAAAGGAGACTTGTTCTTTCAAATTATATACGGCGTATGACATGATGCTGGATGACGGACAGATTTACGAGATTTTTTCAAGGGTGAAAGAACTAGGCGGCATTGTCGGAGTTCATTGCGAAAATCACGGGATTGTACAGTCTCGTTTAAAAGAACTTGAGAAAACAAAAGGAAGAACGGATATTGCGGATTATTCATGGATACACCCAAAAGAAGCGGAAGCAGAAGCGGTGGGGCGCATCCTGAAGATTGCCAAATGTGCGGATGTTCCGGTGATCATTGTGAATTTAAGTACGGCTGCCGGATACCGGGAGATTTTAAAAGCGAGAGAAATCGGTCAGACCGTCTATGTCGAGACGTGTCCGGAATATCTTCTTCTGAATGAGGAAAAATATGCTCTTGCGGCAGAAGAAGCGCGAAAATATGTAACTGTTCCGCCTCTTAGGAAACAGAAAAACAGCGATATATTGTGGGATGCATTGAAAGAAGGAAGGATTCAGACGATAGCGTCCGATCATTTTGGATTTACAAAAGAACAGAAAAATGCAGGAGAAGAGGATTTTATGCTGACGCCTTCCGGTATGCCGGGAGCAGAAGAACGTCCGGCGCTTATGTGGCAGTTCGGAGTGAATGAAGGAAAGATAACGGCAGAGCAGATGTGTGCATATCTTTCGGAGAATCCCGCAAAATTATTTAAATTATATCCGTGGAAAGGGGCACTTATTCCGGGCAGTGACGCGGACATCGTCATATGGAATCCTAACACGGAATGGACGATGACTGCGGCGGATCATCAGTCTGCATGCGACTATTGCCTGTTGGAAGGAGCAGAGATCGAAGGAAGGCAGAACAGGTTTATTTGAGAGGAAAACTTGTGGCAGAGAACGGAAAAATCATAGAAGAAAAGACAGGAATGTATATCCGTCATGGCGTAGAATAATATGGTGTTTATCTATAAAAATAATGAATTGTGTGAACGTATGTCTTTGTCAGAGGCGCTTTCTGTGAACACATCAGTCATCTCGGTCGTGGGAGCGGGAGGAAAAACAACTCTTTTGCATCGTTTGGAAGACGAGTGTGTAAGAAAAAAACAACATGTGATCATTACGACTACAACGAAGATCATGCATGAAAATAAACCATATTTTTTAGAAGATACATCTATCGGTAAAATAAAGGATACGTTGGGAAAGTTCGGGAGAGTGTGGATCGGAAGCAGGGATTTGATTTCCGGGAAAACGGCGCCGCCTGCAAAAGAAATTTTAGACGAGATCTTTTGGTGGGAGCTGCCGATACTGGTCGAAGCAGACGGAGCAAAACGACTTCCGTTAAAAGTTCCCGCAGAACATGAACCGGTCATTCCGAGTCAAACAGGACATGTTGTTTCCGTATATGGGTTAGATGCAATAGGCAGGACGTTAGAATCAACCTGTTTTCGGTGGGAAAGAGCAGCACAGATCTTAGAAAAAGGCGGAGAAGAGTTCGTTACGGCAAAAGATATCGCGATACTTGCGTCATCGCATAAGGCGGGCAGAAAAGGCTGTCCGCCTTATGCGCAGTATACGGTTGTTTTAAATAAAGCAGACAGTGCATCTAAAAGAGAAGCAGCGCTTGAAGTCTGCAGAGAATTGAATGTTCGGGGAGTGGAAAATATTGTAGTGACATCTTTGCATTCAAAGAAACTTTAGAATAAAAATAAGAGGAAAAAAGTGTGAAAATATTAATTAAAGGCGCAGGACCTGGCGACGGGAATCGCATCGAGACTGTACGGAGCAGGTCATCAGATTTTGATGACAGAGATCGCACAGCCCCTTACGGTAAGGAGAACGGTTGCTTTGTCAAGGGCGGTATATGACAGGCGGGCGATTGTAGAAGAGATGGAAGCGGTATCTGCAAAGACACAGGAAGATGCGGAAGCGATAATGGAGGAAGGCAAAATCCCTGTTATAGTTGATCCAAAGGCGGATTGTCGAAAATGGTATAAACCGGATGTGATCGTTGATGCTATTATTGCAAAGAAAAATACCGGAACTAAGATTACGGACGCTCCTTTTGTGATCGGAATAGGTCCGGGATTTACAGCGGGAAAAGACTGTCATTGTGTGATCGAGACAAAAAGAGGTCATACTCTCGGTTCGGTAATATGGGAAGGAAGCGCTATTGCGGATACAGGAGTTCCGGGAAACATAGGAGGATATACGACCGAGCGTCTCATTCGTGCTTCGGAAGACGGGATAATAGAACCGAAAGTCCGAATCGGCGATATAGTCGAAAAAGGGCAGATTGTTGCAGTAACCGGAGGAAAACCGGTTTTCGCCCAAATGGGCGGGATCGTGAGAGGAATGCTGCAGCCGGGGGCGTATGTGAAGAAGAATCTGAAAATCGGAGATATAGATGCCCGCGCGGAGCGTTCCCACTGCGAGACGATTTCGGACAAGGCAAGAGCAATAGGAGGCGGAGCGCTTGAAGCGGCAGAGCGCTTTGAAAAATAAAAGGGCATTATGCAGTCGTTATATTGGCGGCGGGAAAGGGAACAAGATTCTCAGGGGAACGTGGGGAAAGCAAACTTCACGCAAAGATAGATCAAAAGCCGATGTATATGCATATGATGGATAAAATGCAGGCTTTTTCATCCGTTGAACTGTTTATTGTTACAGGGGATGAGAAGATTATAGAGGAAGCCGAAAAAAGAGGAATCTTTGTTGTGAGAAATAAAGAGCCGGAAAAAGGCATCGCACATTCTGTCGTACTTGGCTTAAAGGCAGTATCTCATAGTTTTAAGAGCGGGACAGACAGAAAATCGGGTGCACCGGACGGAATCCTGTTTTCAGTGTGCGATCAGCCGAAACTGAAAATATCCACAATCCAAAGAATATTGAACGATGCGGCGCTGCATAAGAAAAACGTTATTTGTGCGGGATATCGGGGACAAAAAGGAAATCCGGTTTTGTGGCCGGCTCACTGTTTTGCGGAATTATTAGAATTAACAGGGGATGAAGGCGGCAGACAAATGCTTACAAAATACGAAGAAAAGGTACGTATCATAGAGACAAGCCGGGAAGAACTCAAAGATATCGACAGCAAGAGGGATCTGGAGAATCTGGGGAAAGAAACGGAAGAAAATAAAAAAGCGTAAATAAAAGAAAAGGAAATAATATGAAAAAAGAGTCATTGCAGTGATTGCTGTTCTCGCCCTTTCAGTTGCCATGTTTGGCTGCAAAGCGGGAAGCGATACCGGAAACGGCAAAAAGCAAAGAGAAGAATCTGCCGGGGATATGGGTACAGAAGGAAAGGCTACGGCAGAGGAGGAAACAGAAATACAGGTTTTTATTGCGGCGAGTCTGAATACAGTTATGACGGAACTTGCAAAGGAGTATCAAAAGGATCATCCGAATGTGAAGATCATATACAACGCGGATAGTTCCGGAACTCTTCTGACGCAGATTGAAGAAGGATATGAATGCGATCTTTTCTTTTCGGCAGCTCAGAAACAGATGGATGTGCTTGAAGCAGACGGATTTCTTGTAGACGGAACGAGAAGTGATGTGGTGAATAATCAGGTTGTCGTTATAACGCTTAAAGACAGCAAAACAAAAGTCAAAGGGCTGGCAAACCTTCAGGATGCAGAGAGCATTGCGCTGGCAGGAGGAAGCGTTCCTGTCGGAAAATATACAAGACAGGCTCTTGTGAATATGGGAATTATCCATACTTCAAACGATCCGGATTCTATTACGGCACAGGAAATTTCCGAAGCGTTTGGAGGAGTTGAGATCAGCGAGCAGGATAACGTAAGCAAAGTGCTGATGGCAGTCGCGGAAGGTTCATGCGAAGTGGGAACGACTTATTATTCTGATATATACGGATACGAAGACGATATTAAGATTTTAGAAAAAGTAAGTTCTGATCTGACCGGAGATGTGATCTATCCGATCGCTCAGATTGTGAATAAAGAAGCTGATAAAAAGCAGACCGAAGCGGCGGAAGATTTTATGGATTTTCTTTTATCTGATGAAGCGGCAAAAGTGTTTGAGTCATATTATTTTGATACGGATATAAAATAGTGTGCATTCAGATCAGGTTAAGGCAGGAGATAATGCATTCGTACGCAAATAGATGTGGAGACCAGCTATGAAAAGTCAACCATAAATTAGCAAAAAATTTCTTTTTCATATCGGTGGTAAAAAAGGGTAACTTTAATAGAGCTCCCTTAGGGTGCTTTTTCAAAATCTATCGATATAGGTAT
>ENA-OUNI01000664-OUNI01000664.1-human-gut-metagenome-genome-assembly--contig:-NODE-664-length-15584-cov-3.604192_pt1 | contig 15584 bp, 16 predicted proteins | sample MGYA00242499_ERZ504580 | MGnify/ENA primary metagenome ERZ504580 (study PRJEB26092, sample SAMD00036315) | human gut metagenome | host: Homo sapiens | study: EMG produced TPA metagenomics assembly of... | reverse complement strand
ATAGCAGCCCTCGGACGGGCCCTGATGGCCATAAATGCCCGACGGGATGACTTTCAGCGCGCGGTCAAAGCAGCGCGGCTTTTTCATAAGTATTTACTTTAAAGCTCATTCCTGTCACCTCCTGAGTTACGCCAAATAGATGGACACACGGTCCAAAATCCGGTTGACGTTATCGATCATGTTTACCATACCGCTCATGGCGATAGAACCATCACAGATGCAGCCCATGGCGCTAACTTCACCACGCAGGAGCTGGCCCGCAATTTCAAGGCTGCCAAAGGTCATGGCCGCACGCGGCTTGTCGCAGCGGTCTTTAATTGTAACCATGTGGTGATTGCGCACGCGCAGCGTCACGCCGATATCGCCGTTCACGTTCATCGCGATGTCCCCATCCGGGATCAAGCCCGTGCTGAAAATGCCGCTCTTATCGTGGTTAGCCACCTGAGAAATGGCAACCGCCGCAGTATAGAGCGTCAGGCGTGTGCTGATTGCACGGAATTCCGGATCCTTCATGTCCTCTGGCTCCGGGCGCAGATACTTTGCCAGCAGATCGGTCAGCGGCACAAAGCTCTTAAGCAGGAACTTCAGATGCGCGAAGCCCTTGGAGGGGATCGGCGTCGTCGTGCCGTCAAGCAAGCCGTTAAACTTCTCGCAGGAGCTGAAGGGAAGCTTTACGTCGCATTTTTCAACGCCTTCCTCCATCCTGCAGCGCCCGTTTTTGAAGGTGATCGTGGCAGCGGGGCCCCCTTTCACCTCAAAGCCGATCGAAAGAGGCTTTTTGTTGGTCAGGAGCGCACCGGCGTTGGGATCCAGCGCACACAGATTCTCCAGCGTGCCGAGAACGCCGAACAGATTGATGTACGCCATGGTTTTGGTGTCGGTCGTTGTTAACAAGGTACCTTCCTCCTTTTTCGAGTGAGTGCTCATTCTATTACTATCGAAACATATGCGGGTTCCCACCCGCATATGAATTGAAGCCGATAAAGAACAGTATAGGCACGATCATCTCTGTATACTTGTTTGTTATTTTACCAAAATTCAATGAACATGTCAACGCACTTTCGTCATTCTGACAGTCAAAGAAATCGACTAAATTCTGTGCGGAATGACGAAACAAATCTTTGTTTTTTCTTTATTGTAATATTTTCTTCCTCTCTCCAAATTGGCATGAATGAATTTTTAGGTTAAACGGATTGAAAATCCTGATTACTTATTGTTTTTCAATTTTACAAAAAAGCCATCCGGACTGCAAGTGAATATTTCTGGGAATCTTTTTGCTTTTATCAATCTGTTATCCGATAAAACTGTCCGCTCAGGCCGGATTCCCGGGCTCCATGCTTGCAGGAATCTTCTTATAGCTTCGCAAGGACACCGGCCGTCCTAAGGCCTTTGTAGGCAATAAGGTGCGCTGGCCCTAGCGTGGCTTTTCCCAATTGCCTGAAAGCATCTCATTCCCATCAGAAACGGGGATAGCTGTTTTCACAGCCATCCCCGCCATCGTGTTAAAAAACAATTTTAATTTGCCTGATACATAACCGCACCGCCGGCCTGCTAAATAAGGATTAATATTTAATTAGGTAGTTTTCCAGTTCCCATTGGGAAACCTTGGTGCGGTAATCCTCCCATTCGGACTTTTTAGCTTCCAAGTATTTGGTATAAACATGATCGCCCAGAGCTTCCATAATAAAGGCGTCGCCTTCAAACGCCGCGACAGCCTCTTCCAAGCTGCCCGGAAGCATTTCGATTCCAGCGGCCTTGCGCTCTTCTTCCGTCATATGATAAATATTGGAGTCTGTTGATGGCGGCGGAGTCATGCCCTTTTCAATCCCATCGAGGCCCGCCATCAGGCAGAGCGCCATTTCCAGATACGGATTGCAGGCTGGGTCTGCGCTGCGCAGTTCCACGCGCGTGCCAGCTCCACGCGCCGAAGGCACACGAATCAATGGGCTACGATTTTTGCGGACCAAGCGATATAAACCGGAGCCTCATATCCAGGCACCAACCGCTTATAGGAATTGACCAACGGATTGGTGATGGCGGTCATGCTCTTGATATGTGCCATGATACCCGCGATAACTGATAGGCGGTGGCGCTGAGGTTGTTGACATCGGTTTCATCATAAAATGCGTTTTTGCCATCTTTAAACAAAGACATATTCGTATGCATACCAGATCCATTGATCCCAAAAATCGGCTTAGGCATAAACGTGGCATGTAAGCCATGCTGCTGCGCATAGGTTTTCACCACATATTTAAACGTCATCACATTATCCGCCGTGGGCAGAACCTCATCATATTTAAAATCAATCTCGTGCTGTCCCTCTGCAACCTCGTGGTGAGAGGCCTCGATCTCAAAGCCCATTTCTTCGAGCGCTAAGCAGATATCGCGGCGGCAGTTTTCGCCGAGATCCACTGGACCAAGGTCAAAATACCCGCCCTCGTCATTGGTTTTAGTGGTAGGCTTTCCATCCTCATCCACATGAAACAGGAAAAATTCGCATTCCGGGCCAACGTTAAAAGAATAGCCCATATCGGCAGCCTTCTTGATCGCCCGTTTCAGGATATAGCGCGGATCGCCCTCAAATGGCGTGCCGTCCGTCCGGTAAACATCACAAATCAGGCGGGCCACTTTGCCAAACTGCGGGCGCATGGGAAGATCACGAAGGAATCGTAATCCGGGCGAAGATACATATCAGACTCCTCAATGCGGACAAAGCCTTCAATCGAAGAGCCGTCAAACATGCATTCATTATTGAGCGCCTTCTCCAATTGGCTAACAGTAATCGCCACATTTTTCAGTTGGCCAAGAATATCCGTAAACTGAAGGCGGACAAACTTCACGTTTTCTTCCTGTGCAATGCGGAGGATATCTTCTTTCGTATACTTTCCCATGACAATGCCCCTTTTCTAAAAAAATAAAAAGAGCAAAAGCATTCCATCCGGAGCGCCTTTGCTCTAATGCTATTTATTATATGCGCCGCACGGCGGCCTGTCAATTAAAAAATAGCAATTTTTAATTTTTGCTGTTTTTTCAGCGGAGGCAACAAATCCCCCTTGCCCTCCAGCAGCGTCATTTGTGCATCTCACCATACCGCAAACCCTTATTCCTGCCTATTATCCTCTCTCTGGGACAATTCTTGCACAACGCGGATCTCCATCACGCGCCGGCCGTCCGTTTTCGTTACTGTCACATGGAGGCGGCCATCCGTAAAACGGTCGCCTTCCACCGGAATCCGCCCCAGCTCTTCCATCACCCAACCGCTGACGCTGACATAATCGCGTTCTTCGTCAATGGAAAACAAATCAAACATATCCTCCAGATTTGCGCTGCAATCGATCGTATAGCTTCCATCCGGATTGAGGCGGAACTCCTCATTCACCTCATCGTGCTCATCCCAGATTTCGCCCACCAGTTCCTCCAGCACATCCTCCAGCGTTACAATGCCTGCTGTGCCGCCGAATTCATCCACCACCACAGCCATGTGAGTGGCCGCATGCTGCATCTGATTGAGTAGACGGGAAATCGGCATATTTTCCGGCACCCAGATCACTTCCTGCATCATCTCGGCCACCGGCCGCCCCTCGTCCCAGCAATAGGAATAGAAATCCTTTTCGTGGATTACGCCGCGGATATCGTCCAAATTTTCATGATAGACCGGTAGTCTGGAAAAATGATTTCCTTTAAAGATAGCCGCAATCTCCTCCGGGCTATCCGTATCCTCGACCGCCACGATATCCACGCGGGGCGTGAGAATATCCTCCGCGTTAAGATCGTGGAATTCGATCGCGGAGCGGATTAGTCTGCCCTCATGCGCATCAATGCCGCCATCATTCTCCGCCTCGCCGACGAGGGTCATCAGCTCTTCCTCCGTGATACCCGGATCGTCACCGCCATGAAACAGGCGCAGCAGCAGCTTTTTCCATTGGGCAAAGAGGAAATTGACCGGCTTGAGGAGCATAATGAAAAAGCGCAGCAGCGGGGCGAATGCCATTGCTATTCGCTCCGGCCTCTCCTTTGCCAGGCTTTTTGGGGAAATCTCGCCGAAAATGAGAACCACCACCGTCAGCACAATGGTGGATACCGGCACGCCCCTCTCCCCCATCCACCGGGTGAAAAGCACTGTTGCAATCGAAGCAGCGGATAGGTTCACAATATTGTTGCCGATCAAGATGGTCGAAAGAAGCCTATCGTAATCCTCCGCCATGCGCAACACCAGCCCCGCGCGCTTGCTGCCCGCCGCCTCTCTGTTCTTCAGGCGAATTTTATTAATGCAGGAAAACGCCGTTTCTGTTGAGGAAAAGAAGCCGGACATTAAAATCAAGCATAACAGAACAACCAGCAAGATAATACTGCTACTGTCCATTGAGGACCATCACTCCAATATCCATTTCTAATGGGATTTATTTTATCTGATTCTCTTCCCTATTTCAAGGATTTTATAACAAATCCAGCAAAATGAATTTTTGCTTTGTATCCGACCACCCGATTTCGGCCAATCCCTCTTTTTGTGCAGAGCCTATCGCTTGAAGCCGCATTGCGCCGACACTTGCGGTTGATTCAGAAAAGAAACTATGATACGATACACATAAAGGTTTAGAGGTTATTTTGGAAAGGACGTGACAGCAATGCCGAAACGCAGCGACTATATTTCCTGGGATGAATACTTTATGGGGATTGCCCTGCTATCCGCCATGCGCAGCAAAGACCCTTCCACACAGGTGGGGGCGTGTATCGTCAACGCGCAGAACAAGATCATGTCCGTCGGTTACAACGGGCTCCCGCTCGGTTGCGACGACGACCTGTTCCCCTGGGAGCGTGAGGGGGATGATTTCAACACAAAATACCCCTATGTATGCCATGCGGAATTGAACGCGATCCTCAACAACGCCGGTCGGCCGCTCGATGGCTGCAAAATCTATGTAGCGCTTTTCCCCTGCAACGAATGCGCAAAGGCAATCATCCAGTGCGGCATCAAAGAAGTGATCTACATCTCCGATAAATATGCGGATTCCGTCGCTGTGCGCGCCTCCAAGCGGATGTTTGAAGCGGCGGGAGTCGCCTATACGAAGCTCACCGGCCTGCACGAGGAGTTGACGCTCAACTTCCGCGAGGAGGATATTTGACCTGCCGATTCGAGAGAGAAAAGAGGGCATCATGCAAAAGAAACAAATTTTATATATTGCTTTGGGGCTTTTTCTTATGCTTTTCCTGCTGTTCGGCGGCAAAGCCGCAAAAGCTATTATCCAGCCCCTGATCGCCCCTGCGCCCGCTGAGCGCCATTCAAAGGCGAAGGCGCGGAATATCACACTTCAAGCAAACGACTATGTGTTATTCGGCTCCTATCAGGGTGAGCCGATCCTTTGGCAGGTGCTGCGTATCCAGGAGGGCAAGCCTCTGCTTTGGAGCAGCCGGATTCTCTGCTTTAAGGCCTTTGATGCAGCCGGGGAGGATGCAGCCCTTCACAGGGGCGCGGACTTTGCCGCCCAGGGATCAAATCGTTGGGCGGATAGTTCTCTGCGGCAATGGCTCAACTGTGTGGAGCAGGAGGTGCCCTGGTCGCACTGCCCGCCTGCCGCACAGAATGTGCTGGACGGGCTGAACCCATATGCGGACGAGCCCGGCTTTCTGACCGGGTTTACCGCGCAGGAATGCTCGCTTTTGGCAGAGCGCAAAGGAGATCTGATTTTTCTGCTCAGTCAAAAGGAAATCAGCGGGTGGGTTCCCGCAGCAAAACGGGCGAAGCGGTTGACCCACACCGCGAGTGTAAGCGACCGCTCGCCTTATCTGAATCTCCCCATGAGCCCGGAGTGGTATTGGACCTCTACCCCGGCCAATTCCACCCGCACAGGCGTGGCGACAGTGACCACCAACGGCAGCTTTTATAAAGACCCGGCATACGACGGCCACACCGGCGTATGCCCTGCCGCCCTGCTCAAAACGCAAAATGTGAAGGCGTGCGGCAACGGCACGCAGGGAAGCCCCTATCAGCTCGAGGGGGCGGTTAGATGAAGCAAGAAAAGCAGCGTATCTCTTCCCTGCGACAATCTCCGTGGTTCCCCCTAGTAGGATACGGCGCGATATTACTGGCCTTTTGTCTTTTTTGTACCCGTCTGTTTTTCAAAACAGAGACGGCAATTTCACCGGAATTTTGCTCAGCCCGGATTTCTCCCTCTATGGATTTCTGTCGCAGCGATATCTCACATGGTCTGGCCGCACGGTGGGGGAAGCGCTTCTCATGCTCTTCCTGCGCGCGCCGCTGGTTTGCTGGAAGCTTGTCAATTTTGGCCTGCTATTCTATATCTCCTATTTCCTATGCCGGTTGTTTACATGGGCGGAGGGCCCGCTCCCGGCGCGTGAACGAATTTTGTTTGGTAGCGCATCCCTCTGGATGATTTTCTTTTTATCCCTCAATTCGCCTGCTTTTTGGTTTTCCGCCACGTTTTTCTATGTATGGCCGGCAGCGGCAATGCTTTACACGCTTTCCCCGCTTGTTGCGCTGCTGTTCGGCCAAAAAGTGCGCTGGCGCTGTTTACCGCTCTGGTGCCTCGCGGCAGTGCTCGCTGCCTCCCAAGAGCAATCCTGTGCGCTGACGCTCACATTTTTCCTCCTCCTACTTGCCGCTTTGTGGATGCGGGAGAAGCATTTCCGGCCCATCTTTCTTTTACAGCTTTTGATTCTCGCCGCGGAAACAGCGTGGGTGCTCCTCTCGCCCGGCGGCAGCGCCCGCACGGCGGGCTGAGGCGGCTGCCGCCTATCCGAATTTTCCACAGGCTTTTCGCTCTTACAAAAGCTGTGCGGCGGATTGGTGAACCTCTTGGCGCACCAATTTTTCTATATCCAATTGATTGCTATTCTTCTGCTCGCCTTTTTAAGCATTGCCGCCCTCCAGCTTGCCCCGAAAAAATGGCTGAAAATTTTGCTTGCTGCGCTCAATGGCGTTCAGTTCTTCCTCTGCGTGCCCTTCAATATCCTCCTAGCTACAACGCGCGGTGGTTTTCAATGGCTCAACGCGGCCTTCGCCGAGCGCGCTTTCGATTGGGCCGCCTGCCTGGCGCTTGCGCTCGGTTTGCTGTGCCTGCTCGCGGATCTTGCGCTCAGCCTGTTTTTGTGGCTCAGGCGGCGGGATGCTGCCCATGCGGGCGTGTTATTGTGCATTCTGGCTGCCTATGCCAGCGCGATGACCATCAGCCTTTCTCCAACCATCTATTCCTCTGGGCAGCGCGTTTTCTTCTATACGGACATTTTGCTACTCGCCGCCATAGGTCTACTTTATTGCACGCTCCCGCAGACAAAGGCCGTCCGGCGGTTGCGCATAGGCGCTTATGGATATGCAGGCGTAAACTTTATATTGGATGTCATCCTCTTCACGCTTCTGGAGCTTCCCTGGCTGGGATGACGGAAAGGATTCATATGGGAAAAACATTGGTGCTCGCTGAAAAGCCCAGCGTCGCGCGGGAGCTTGCCCGTGTGCTTGGCTGCAAACAGAAGGGCGACGGCTGCTCCTAGGCGGCCAATATATCGTGACCTGGGCGCTCGGCCATCTGGTCACTCTGGCAGACCCGGAGGCCTACAGCAAGCAATACCAATCCTGGAGGCTAGAGGATCTGCCCATGCTGCCGGAAAAGATGCAGCTCGTCGTCATCAAACAGACCGCCAAGCAATTTCACGCGGTGTCTCACCTCATGCATCGGCAGGATGTCACTGAGCTCATCATCGCGACGGACGCCGGCCGCGAGGGAGAGCTGGTCGCCCGCTGGATCATGCAGAAGGCAGGTTGGAAGGGAAAAACAAAACGGCTCTGGGTCTCCTCCCAGACGGATAAAGCCATTCGGGAGGGGTTTGCCCATCTCAGGCCTGCCGCAGAATACGACAGCCTTTATCGCGCCGCTCAGGGCCGCGCAGAGGCGGATTGGCTCGTGGGCCTCAATGTGACCCGCGCGCTCACCTGCAAGCACAACGCACAGCTCTCCGCTGGGCGCGTGCAAACGCCTACGCTCGCGCTGATCGTGCAGCGCGAAGAGGAAATCCGCGCCTTCCGCCCAAAGGAATATTTCTCCGTACAGGCGCAGTTCGACGGCTTTCGTGCTCTCTACCGGGATGAAAAGGGCCAATCCCGCTTTTTCGACCGCGCGCGGGCGGAGCACATCGTTTCCTCCTGCGCCGGGCAGGCCGCGGTGGTCGCCCGCCTGCATAAGGATTAAAAAAAACTGCCGCCACCCGCCGCCTACGACCTGACGGAGCTCCAGCGGGACGCCAACAAAAAATACGCCTATTCCGCCAAGCAGACGCTCTCGATCATGCAGCGGCTCTATGAAACCCACAAGCTTTTGACCTATCCGCGCACGGATTCCCGCTATATTTCCGACGACGTCGTGCCTACCCTCCCGGAGCGGCTGCGTGGATCATGACCGGCCCCTATGCGGCCTATGCCCGTGCCATCCTGCGCGCAAAGCCGATCCCCACGAAGGCGATCGTCAACAATCAAAAGGTGACCGACCACCATGCTATCATCCCCACAGAGGAGCCGGCCGATCTCTCTGCCCTCTCTCCGGAGGAACGCAACGTCTATGACCTCGTGGTGCGGCGCTTCCTCGCGGTGCTCTCCTCTCCCTGCGGCTATGAGGAAGTGGATCTGGCACTCACCATCGGAAAGCACACGTTTTATGCTAAGGGGAAGACCGTCACAAATCCTGGCTGGCAAACTGTTTACGGTGCGCAAGCAGCCCTGGAGGAACCAGAAGCAGAAGAGGAGACGGAAAGTCAGTCCTTCCCCGTTCTTACCCAGGGCGCGAAGCTTGCCGTCAGGCAGGTCTGTCTCTCCCCCGGCCAGACCAAGCCCCCCGCGCGCTACACGGAGGCAACGCTTCTAACGGCCATGGAGCACCCGGGCGGTCAAGTGCAAGACCAAAAGCTGCGCCGTACGCTGGAGGAGACAAGCGGCCTCGGCACGCCTGCCACGCGGGCGGACATCATCGAGAAGCTGTTCGACGCCTTTTGCATCGAGCGGCAGGGCAAGGAAATCCGCCCCACCTCCAAGGGGCGGCAGCTCATCGGGCTCGTCCCGCCCGATCTGAAGAGCGCGGCGCTCACTGCCCAGTGGGAGCAGCGGCTTCAGCGCATCAGCAAAGGGCAGGAAAGTCTGCCCGCCTTCCTCATAGAAATGCGAAAATACGCAACCAGCCTCGTTAGGCAGGTGATCGCAAGCAACGCGGCCTACGTCCACGATAACGTCACCCGCGAAAAATGCCCGGATTGCGGCAAATTCCTGCTCGACGTTAACGGCAAACGGGGCCGGATGCTGGTTTGCCCGGATCGGGAATGCGGCTACCGTAGGAGCCTCTCTGTTCAAACGAACGCCCGTTGCCCCAATTGCCACAAAAAGCTGGAGCTTCGCGGCGAAGGGGAGCAAAAAATGTTCACCTGCATCTGCGGTTACCGGGAACGGCTCAGCGATTTTGAAAAGCGCAAAAAAGCGGCGGGCGCAAACAAGAGCGACGTTCGAAAATATCTGGAGCGGCAACAAAAGGAACAGGCCTCCCGCGGCAATTCCGCGCTTGCGGATCAACTCGCCAAATGGAAGGCCCGGCAGGAAGAAGATGAATGAAAGGGGCGGCTGTATGGAGATTCGGGAAGCCTCTTTTTCGGAAAAGAGGCAAATCATCCGGCAGCATCCGCACACGAAATCGTTTCTCAAGCGCAAGGGGATCTTATCTGTTGCGGCCAAAGCCGGGCGGCTGCTTGGTTTTGCATTTGTGCAGCGCAGGAAGATTACCACTGAGCCGCGTTTGACGGAGGATTTAATCCTGGTGATTGAAGTATTCAGCCAGCAGAGCGCTGCAAGGGGATCGCCAGCGCGCTCGTTGGGCATATAAAAGAACAGGCTATCGCGGCGGAAAGCTATCAGGTAATCGCCTATTATGCGCCGGATAATCTCCCCTCCCATAAGCTATGGATCAAAAATCAGTTTTGCGTGACCCCGCCGGATCCCAAGCTGGATCGGCATTTATCCAGTTGCTGTGCGCTCTATAAATGCTGCGTTTCGCCCGCGCACCGGAAGAAAGGATTGTCCTATGAAAATCATGATTGTGGAAGATCACCCTAAAATTCGGGAGGAGCTCTCCGCTCTGCTGCGCCGCTATGGGTATGAAACCTGCGCGCCGAGCAGCTTTGACCATATTGTGGAGGCCATCTTGCAGGAGGGAGCGGATCTGATCCTGCTTGATATTAACCTGCCGCTTTTTGACGGCTATTATATCTGCCGGGAGGTGCGAAAAGCCTCCGCTGTGCCGATCATCATCGTAACGAGCCGCGACAGCGAAACAGATGAGCTGATGAGCATGAACCTGGGCGCAGATGACTTTATCACCAAACCCTACAACACACAAATTCTTCTCGCCCATATTGCCTCTGTGCTCAAGCGTGCCTATCGGAGCCCAGAGGAATCGGCGGAGCTCTCCTGGAACGGCGTGTCGCTCATCCTTTCCCGCAGCGCTGCCCGCTGTGGGGACCGAGAGACAGAGCTGAGCAAAAACGAAACGCGCATCCTGCACGTGCTCATCCGCAACCGAGATACAATTGTCAGCCGCGATGTAATCATGAACGAGCTTTGGCAATCGAACGAATTTGTCGACGACAATACGCTCACCGTCAACATCAACCGCCTGCGCAAAAAGCTTGCAGAAATCGGCGCGCCAGATTATATTGTGACGAAACGCGGGCAGGGCTACACCGTCTGACTACCGGCTTGCGCAGAAAGGGTGCCAATCATGAAGTTCTTCGTTTTTCTCCGATCCAAGCTCCTATACCTTTTGATGAGCGCCGCCTGCATGGGCTTCACCTGGCCCTGCTCAGCGTTTTGCGGCAATCCGCCGCTACGATCGTATCGATCCTGATCCTAGAGGCGCTCGCCGTACTTTTGCCGGTTGCGGTGGAATATGCGCGCAAGTGCTCCTATTACAGCCGCCTTCTGCGCAGCCTCGACGCGCTCGACCGCAAAGTCCTGCTATGCGAGGTGCTTGACGAGCCCGATTTCCTAGAAGGGCGAATTCTCTATCAAACGCTGATGGTCTGCAATAAGTCTATGAACGACGAGATTGCCTTTTACCGCCGCCAGGAGGAGGAATACCGCGAATATATTGAAGCCTGGATGCACGAGGTAAAAACGCCGCTTGCCGCGGCCAAGCTCACGTTGGAAAACGCCCCTGGAGCTGTTCCGGCGAGCGTATCCGAAGATCTCCGCAGGATTGAAGACGATCTGGAGCAGGCCCTCTTTTACGCGCGGAGCAACAGCGTAGAAAAGGATTATCTGATCCGCCCCGCCTCCCTGCGCGAGCTTGTGAATACCGCTGTGCGCCGTAATGCGAAGGATATGATTGCAAGCCGGATCAAGCTTCAGCTGGAGCCCCTTGATTACACTGTGCTCACCGATATGAAATGGGTGGATTTTATTCTCAATCAAATCCTTGTGAACGCTATCAAATACCGCAGCGCTTCCCCCTCTATTCATATTTATGCCCAGCAGGAGAAAAATAGCGTTGCCCTCACAATTGCGGATAACGGCATCGGCATTCGCGCAGCGGATTTGCCGCGCGTTTTTGAGCGCGGCTTTACCGGCGAAACCGGGCGCAAATTTTCAAAGGCGACCGGGCTGGGCTTTATCTGAGCAAGCGGATGTGCGACAAATTGGGGATCGGCCTCTCCCTTGCGTCCGTTGAGGGGGAGGGCACTACGATTCGCCTGGTTTTTCCAAGCGGCACGATGCATGATCTTTCAAAAGACACATAAGGCGCGAAGTAAATGACAAATGCAGGCCGACGGCCTGCATTTATTGTTTCAATACGGCCCAAAAACGGAGACGCGCCTTCTTAACCTTACAAAATTGTTCGGCGGCGGTAAGCTTCCCCGATGGCAGCCATTACGCGCCGCTGTTAAAATGGAGGCATCATAGATTACAGGAGGTCGTTCATATGGAATCCATTTTAAAGGTGGAACATCTCGAAAAATATTATGGCAACCGCGGAAATGTTACCAAAGCGGTTGACGACATCAGCTTTACCGTAACGCAAGGCGAGTATATCGGCATCATGGGGGCATCCGGCAGCGGTAAAACAACGCTTTTAAACTGCATCTCTACGATCGATTCCGCCACCGCAGGGCATATTTTTATCCGCGGGCAGGATGTGACGCAGCTCAAGGCAAAGGAGCTCTCCCGCTTCCGCCGTGAGCAGCTCGGCTTCATCTTCCAGGAATTCAATCTGCTCGACACGCTCACTGCTTTTGAAAACATCGCCCTAGCGCTGACCGTGATCGGCACTCCCGCTAAGGAGATTGACGGCCGTGTGCACAACGTCGCAAAACGGCTTGAAATTGATAGTATCCTGGGGAAATATCCCTACCAGCTCTCCGGAGGCCAGCAGCAGCGCGTTGCGAGCGCACGGGCGATGATTACCAACCCCTCCCTGATCCTTGCGGATGAGCCAACCGGGGCCCTCGATTCCAAATCCGCCCGCATGCTGCTCGAGAGCTTTGAAACGCTTAACCGCGAGCTCGGCGCCACAATCCTCATGGTCACGCATGACGCGTTTACGGCGAGTTACTGCAAACGCATCCTTTTCATCAAAGATGGAAAATCTTTAACGAGCTGCTGCGTGGCGCGGATACGCGCAAGGCCTTCTTTGAAAAGATCATCGAGGTTGTAACCCTTCTGGGAGGTGACAACGGCGATGTTTTATAAGCTTGCTTTTAAAAACGTAAAAAAGAGCCTGAGCGACTATGTGATCTACTTCCTAACGCTCTCCTTCGGCGTATGCCTCTTCTACGTATTCAACGCTGTGGAAGCCCAGCAAACCATGCTCCTCCTTTCAGAGCAGCAGCACGCCCTGCTCCAAACCGGCACGGCTATGCTTGGCTACCTCTCCGTATTCATCTCCTTCGTGCTGGCGGGCCTTATTCTCTATGCCAATAACTTCCTCATCAAGCGGCGCAAGCGCGAGCTTGGCCTGTATATGACGCTCGGGATGGATCGGGGCAAAATCTCTCGCATCCTCACGGCAGAAACCTTTGTGATCGGCCTATTCTCCCTTGGCGTGGGCCTTTTAATCGGCATTGCCGCATCACAGGGCATGAGCGTTTTGACGGCAAAGCTGATGAACGTGCCGATCAAGGATTTCGCGTTTTCCTTTTCTAAAGATTCCCTGCTTAAAACAATCCTCTATTTTGGTGTGATCTTCCTCGTGGTTATGCTCTTCAATATCCGCACGGTTTCCAAATATAAGCTCATCGATCTCATCCATGGCGGCCGCAAGAATGAGACATTGCGTATCAAAAAGCTCTGGGTCTGCGTGGTGATTTTCCTGCTCTCCGTTGCCTGTCTTGGCGCGGCCTATTATATGATCATTGACAACGGCCTGTTTCTTCTGGATCGCCAGTTTTTCGGCTCGCTGATCCTCGGCTCCATTGGCACGGTGTTGTTTTTCCTCTCCCTTTCCGGCTTTTGCTACGGATCGCAAAAGGGAATAAACGCCTCTACTATAAGGGCTGAACATGTTTGTCCTACGCCAGCTCAACAGCAAAATTAACACCAATTTCATTTCCATGTCCATCATCTGCATTATGCTGCTGGTCACCATCGGCACCTTCTCCTGTGGCCTGGGCGCGGTGGATGTGATGGCGGGCCAGGTGGATGACGCCGCCCCCTTTGATATTACCCTGAAAAGCCAGAGCTCGAAAATGGCCCGCAGGATATTGAGGCGGATCTCAAGTCGCACGGCTTTGATTTTGCGAAGCAATTCAGCGGATATACGCAGATTTGGCTCTTCAACACAGGTGATTTGACCTTCCGCCCACTCTATGATTTTGCGGTAGAAACCATGGGCGCCACCTATATTGAAGAGCGGGATGCTTCCTATTCAATCCCCCTGATTCGCCTTTCCGATTATAACAAGCTGCTCGCCCTGCGCGGGGAGGCGCCCATCTCCCTTGCTGCGGATGAATATGCCGTGGTCTGCAACGTAAAAGAAATGCATCAAATTTTAAAGGCCTATGTGGAGCAAGGGCGGACCTTTTCGATCAACGGCGTTGAACTGCGCCCCTCAAGCCTGGAAATTCAGCAATACCCTTTGCAAAACGGTATGATGGCCATGGAGACCGGCACGCTGGTTGTGCCGGATACTCTTGCGGAGAGTTGCGAGCCTATGACCGCTTTGCTCAACGCCAATTACACAAAGCCCGGCGAAACGGGTGAAAATGCCTTTGCCGCAGAAATCGCAGCGCTCTATGGTAAGGGGGAGGAAGCGCCGCGTCCCTACACAAATGCGCTCTCCCATTATGAGCTCTATATGCAAAGCGGCGGCATGAAGCTCATGATTTCCTATTTCGTCATCTATGTAGCATCGTGTTTCTCATCACCTGCGCAGCCATCTCGCTCTGCAACAGCTTTCGGAAGCCTCCGACAATACGGAGCGCTACCGGCTGCTGCGCAGGCTCGGCACTTCAGGCCGCATGATCGACCGGGCGCTGTTCACTCAAATCCTCTCTTACTTCATGCTCCCGCTGGGGCTAGCGGTTATCCATTCCGTTGTGGGTATTTCCGTGGTCAACAACGCGATCGCCCAGTTTGGCCATTTAAACGCTCTTCCCAATATCCTCATGGCGGCGCTGCTGTTTTTGATCATCTACGGAGGCTACTTCCTAGCCACCTTCCTGGGCAGCAGGAAAATGATCCGTTCAAAAGAGCCCTAAGGCAGGGCTGCTTCGAAAGGAGCTGCAACAATCATGCATTATTTCCTCATTCGCATCCTGTCGTTGGCGGCCGCCTGCTCGCCATATGCTGTATCCTCTCCGGTATACCGGCCTGTGATAAGGATACGATCCTCCGGCATTACGATAACGCGCTCCAGGTAGGCGGTGCGCTCGCCCGCACGCCGGACGCCGCCCTACAAGGGATCCGAGTTCCTGGAGGGGATAGCTATACGGGCTCTTATACGGCCGCTTACCAAAACTTCAGCGGCAGGGAGATTCTCTTCGGCGGCACGGCACTGAAGCGCCCGGCGGGCGATACGATCACTGTTTCCTGTATGCTAAGCAGCACAGGAGGGCGGGCAAAACTTCTTTTCTGCTCCGGCAGCAACGCACCCAAGGTTCTACTCAAAGATAATGGCACATGTACGAACACGCTCACGCTCCCTGTAGGCAGCAGCAGCGTTGAGATTATCCTCATCGGGTATTCCGGAGAAATACAAATCACCGTTTCCTAACAAACAGCACGCCCAGCCTTCTATCGCTGTGTCAACAAGCCCGCCCGGATTAACCGGGCGGGCTTGTTGCATCGCGGGCAGAACAGAGGGAAGAAAACGCCCCATTTAGTCTCATTCCACTTTTTGTATCATAGGGATTGCCTTTTAAAAGACTTTGCTGTATGGTAAAATAGCTTCAAAGCTTATGGCTTTGAAGCAATTGGAAAAATGCCTGTCGGCGCCTGAAACGCCTCCTACCGCAGAGCGGCAACGCCGATTTTTCGCAGAGGTTAGCCTATCTGCGTATGGTAAAACAGCTTCAAAGCTTATGGCTTGAAGCATTGGAAAATG
>ENA-OUNI01000663-OUNI01000663.1-human-gut-metagenome-genome-assembly--contig:-NODE-663-length-15589-cov-2.247639_pt1 | contig 15589 bp, 16 predicted proteins | sample MGYA00242499_ERZ504580 | MGnify/ENA primary metagenome ERZ504580 (study PRJEB26092, sample SAMD00036315) | human gut metagenome | host: Homo sapiens | study: EMG produced TPA metagenomics assembly of... | reverse complement strand
GGTGTGCAATATAGATATTTTTCTTTGAATACAAGCCGGCGGGAGAAAAAATAAAAAAATCCGGGTGATGCGGCCGGCAGGCGGGATTTCCGCAGCGTCCCGTTTCCGCAGCCCGTTTGCGTATTCGGGTAAAATCGTTATCTTTGCACCCGCAGGCGGAATGGGTGCAGCCGGTACGCCCGTCGGCGGAGGAGGCTGCATGAGTACCGCCCAAGTGTAACGTTAAACGATAACATACAAATGGAAACCATTCAGATTAAAGGCGCCAAGCGCGAGAATTTTGGGAAAAAGGGGAGCAAGGACGTGCGCCGCGAAGGCCGCGTGCCGGCGGTAATTTACGGCGGACACGAGGAGCCGATACACTTCTCGCTCGAAGAGAAGGAGATGAAGCCGCTGCTTTTCACCCCCAATTCGTATATCGTGGAGCTCGACATCGACGGCAGGAAGGAGCAGGCTGTCATGCGCGACGTACAGTTCCATCCGGTGAAGGATTATCCCATGCACGTGGATTTCTTCCGCGTACTGCCCGGTAAGCCCGTGGCGATAGACGTGCCCGTGAAGATAGTGGGTAACTCGGAAGGGGTGAAGCTCGGCGGTAAGCTGACCGTACAGAAACGCAAACTGCGCATCAGCGGTCTGGTAGAGAACCTGCCCGATTTCCTCGAAGTCGATATCACGAATCTCGGTATCGGCAAGTCGATTTTCGTGGGCGACCTGAAATACGATAACCTGACGCTGCTTACCCCGGCGACCACTTCGGTATGCGCTGTCATCATGACGCGTGCCGCACGCGGTGCCGCCGCCGCTGCCGCCGCAGGCAAGTAGGAATAGAACAGGCAATTCATGAAGTATCTGATAGCCGGACTCGGGAACATAGGCTCCGAATATGCCGAAACCCGGCACAATATAGGTTTTAAAGTGTTGGATGCCCTCGCTGCGGCATCAACGCTGTTTTCAGGACGGAGCGTTACGGCGATGTGGCGGAGATGCGATTCAAGGGGCGTACCTTCCTCCTGCTCAAGCCATCCACCTATATGAATAACAGCGGCAATGCAGTGCGGTACTGGCTCCGGAAAGAAAAGGTGGAGCCGGCCGAATTGTTGGTGGTGCTCGATGACCTCGCGCTGCCGCTGGGAACCATCCGTATGCGGGCGAAGGGTAACGACGGTGGCCATAATGGTCTGAAAAGTATCGATGCCTGCATCGGGACCAACGCCTATCCGCGGCTTCGCTGCGGCATAGGGCATGATTTCCGGCAGGGACAGCAGGTGGATTATGTGCTCGGCGAGTGGCTTCCGGAGGAGAAGGAGACGCTGCGCAGCGTCATCGGGATGGCGTCGGAGGCCGTCCTGTCGTTCGGAACCCAGGGGGTGGAGCGTACCATGAACCTCTTCAACAAGAAGGGGGTGGGAGCGGAAACCGACAAAAACGGTACTGTCCCGACCGGTAGGTGACGTTCGGTGATAAACGGCTTCTGCGGAAGCGGAGGGAAGGAGAACAGCCCCGCTCCGGTAAGGTTCAGCCTGCCGGAGCGGGGTTGTTCGTTACTGACGTGCGTCGCCGAAAAGGGCTTCGGACGACACCCGGGCGGCATCGGCGTTGGGCAGGCAGTCGAGTGTATAGACCGGTACGGCGGAGAGCATGTGCGACAAGGCATCGCACAGAATGTCCAGCATCCGGTCGTCCTGCTGGAGTGTGGGGAGGCAGGAGGGAAGAACCGCACCGAAGGCTTGCAGGGTGTTCAGACGGGTGATTTGATTGTAGGGGCCCGCCGGATGCGGACCAGGGCCGCCAGGGGGTAGTGTTCGGCACGGTAACACGGGGTTTTACCGCTCCACGGAGTACCGTAAGCCGTCGTGCCGTCGGCGGATATGCGTACCGCCGGAGCGTCGTCGTTGAGCAGGGTGCTCCCTTCGATGTTTTCGAGCCACATTCTCGAATGGGTGGATTTGCCTGTGCCCGATTCGCCGAGGAACATGACGGCCTTGCCGCGGTAGCGTATCGTGGAGGCATGGATGAGCAGGATGCCCTTTCCGACGGCGGCTACCGACAGCGCGAAGATGAGCAGGTGGTCAAGGATGTGTCCGGGAGGAGCGATGCCTTGCATAGTGAGGTCTGCCGGATATGCGGGGGTATCGTCGGGACTGTCGGAACGGAGCGGACAGGCTATCGAGAAGGTCTTGCTGCTCGCCTTGTGCGTGATGGAAAGGAGACAGCGGTCCGGATATATCCGGAGCCTGGCTGCATCTTCAGTCAGAGCATAGTCGAATGTCTTGAGCGGCTCCCCGACCGGTACCGTGACGGTACGGTCGATGTCTGCGATGAAGAGTACCTTTTCGGCCGGTACGGTATCCGCCGTCATGAAAGGCCCGTAATTCTTCTCCATGCGGTGCAGCATGGCTTCCTGTTTGGCTGTTTTGATGCCGAATGTCTCTCCGGCTACCGTTACGTATATCATCGGCATATGTTCTCTATACGTTATTGTCGTCCTCGTCGTCCTCGTCGTCGTATATGTCCGGGAAGAGCCTTTGGAGTTCGTTGTCGGTGATTCCCGTTTTTTCTTTGTTGGCGTTGTTCTCTTCCTTCAGCAGGGCCGTCAGTTCCGGCAGCAGCAGTGTGTGCATTCGGTGTATCCGCAGGTAGGCTTTCGTGGCCGGGTTATCGAGGTGGACGCGCACGAGCGCCGTCGGTTTATCGTCCCTCTTTTTCTGGCGTTCGAACTGTTCGAACGTGCTGTCGCAGGCTTCCGTATGGTAGGCGGCTACGGTTTCGTAGAGGTCCGATATGGTGTTCTTCAGCGAGAAACAGGTGTTGATGGAGTAGAGCAGGTTGAGGTCGTTGAAGTCGTGCCACGTTTCCATGCTGTTGGAGAAGGCCTTTTCGGCCGATTGGTTGCTCAGCAGGAGCTGGGGCAGCATCATCGAGGAGAGCAGCAGGTCGATGGTGTCGCGGCTTATCTCCGCCAGGCGGTCGGGATGCCGTTCGTAGACGAAACGGTACAGACTGTCGGTCTCCTGCATCTCTTCGCATATCGCTTCCAGTTGCATGATGTCGTTGTCGATATGGGCTATCGCTATCAGTTCGGCCGGCGGGCCATGCTTTTGCGGGCGTGCATGTCGATGACCGCGTCGTCCCGAAAGTGACGACGATACCGAGAAATGCACCTGCGAAGTTGGCGGACATGTTGTTCCACCACGATTTGTCGATGAAAGGTCTCTTCATATTTCGGTTCGGTCCGTACCGGGTGCGGTACGGTCAATGACGATACTTTCCGGGTGCCGGGGCTGCGGGGAACGGGCGGAGTGCCGTCTGCCGGCCACCGGACTTTCCCGCCGGCCGTCTGCGGAAAAGACAGCGTGTACCGGCGTATCCGACGGGAGCACCCGACCACCGGACTTCGGTGTCTATTCCTCTATCAGCTCTGCTTTGCGGAGTTGTGCTATCCATGTTTCGGCATCCGCAGGGCGGTCGGGCGTTCCACCTCGTAGTGCTCCGTCAGCAGGTCTGCTACCCGGCCGGCATCGAATTCCGTACCGCTGAGCTGTTCCCACAGCCATACTGATGAGGGGTTCAGTGAGACGACTTTTGTCAGATTGACGTTGAGCGTGCCGATGGAGACGATGACATGCTCTCCGGCGATGTTCCTTATCTTGTATCCCTCTTTGATTTTCATTTTCGTGCGTATTGAAATGTGTTTCTGCAAAAATAGTAAAATTGCCGTTGTTCCCGGCAGGAACGGGAGCGAATCGGAAGGTCAGGCTGCGGGTGTTCCGGAGCGGCGGCCCGTTCCGCGCAAGTCGTGGTAGAGTGTTCGTGCGGACTTTACTGCGAGGCTCCAGGCCGTGAGGAGATGCCAGCGGACCGAACCGTAGTCGATGTGACGTCCGTTGCGCTCGATGGAGTCGACGTATGCCGTGATGTCGCCGGGGCGGATGCGTTCCTTTTGGCGGTAGTTGCCGTCGCCCTCGATGACCGCCTCTTCGGCATCGATGCGGCATATGCGGTGCAGAATATGCCTGCCCCGGTAGCGAAACAGCACCACCATACCCCGTTCCGGCCTGTGCAGGCCGATGGGGGAGAGGTTGACGCAGTCGGTGCCGTTGCGCAGGAAAGGCGCATGCTGTATCCCTTGACGCGAAGGCGGATACGGCCTCCTTCGCCGATTATCTGTTCTACGTCGGCGAACAGCTCTTCGTTCTTGACGGTTTTGGTTTCCGGCATCGTTTTACCCTATGTCGATTATGCGGTCGCAGAATCCGAGCGTCTGCTCGCGGTGCGATATTATCAGGATGGTCAGTTCGCTGTGGCGTTCCGACAGCCGTTCGACGGCCTCCACGATTTCCCGTTCCGTCCGGCTGTCGAGCGATGAGGTGGCCTCGTCGAAGAGCAGCACCGATGCGTTCTTGTAGAGGGCGCGTGCGATGCCGATGCGCTGCCGCTGTCCGCCGGAGAGCCTGCACCCCGCTTCGCCCGTCACAGTGTCCGTACCCTGTGGCAGGAAGCTACGAGCTCCGTGAGCGAAGCGGCCCGGATGGCCCGCTGCAGCCGCTCGGCATCTATCTCGTCGCTTCGTTTTCCGAAAGCAATGTTCTCGGCCAGCGTCATGTCGGGAATGAAGACGTCCTGCGACACGTAGGCGAGGTTGTCCTGCCACTGCCGGGTGTTGGCGGGTGACAGCGGCGTACCGTCTATCCGTACCTCTCCCGATTCGGGCCGGAAAAAGCCGCAGAGAATGTTGAACAGGGTGGTCTTGCCTGCCCCCGAATATCCCCGGATGCCTATCTTTTCCCCTTTCCGAATCGTCAGCGAGAAACGGTCCAGTACCGCTTTCCCTTCGGGCTCGTAACGGAAGGTGACATCGTCCACCTTGATTTCCCGCTCGAAGGGGAGGCGTCCGGCCGGGGCCACATCGAACCGTATCTGCGGTGCATCCGCAAAGGTCTCCGCTATCTTCTCCGCGGCGAAGGCATTGCGTTTGTACCTCTACCAACTGTTCACGATGCGGTTTACCGAGGGTACTATCTTGTATGCCGCCACGCGAATACGCCGAGCGATACCGTCAGGGCGGACATCTCCGTGCCGCTCGCCAGGCCGACGATTATCATGACCACCACCCCAGAATGAGCGAGAATTCCGCCATACGCCTGCGGCGGTACGCACCAGCATGGCCCTGCGGCGGCAGTCGGTGAGGTTCCGCAGACCGTCGCGAAACCGGTCGGATACGTACCGTTCCGCGTTGTTGATTTCGATGTCCGAATAACCGCGCAGGGTTTCGTAGAGCGTCTTGTTCTGGGCCACGAAGAGCCTGTTCTCCGTGCGGCCGTTCTCGTTCATCCTGCGCCGGAAGACGAGCGCATAGACGAGCGTCAGCGGCAGGAAGACCGCCAGGGCGAGGAGAACCAGCCGCGGGTCGTACCACAGCAGGGCGGCAGCGACGAGTCCCAGCAGGATGATCTCCGTGACGATGGAGAAGAGCTGGCCGAGTACGCCGTCGGTGAAACGGAGGCAGACGCCGTTCACGTTGTTAATCAGTTGCGAAGTGTGGTTGTTGCGGATGAAGAGCAGCCCCTTGGAGAGGTAGATGTCGAACATGCGCGTAGAGTAGTGCCGGTAGAGCGAGAGCAGGTATTTCGATACGGCGTTGGATACGGTGAGTGTCAGGATGCTCTTGACGATAATGACGAGCAGTACGGCGACGCATACGGCCGTGACGAACGTACCGAAAGAGGTGAAACTCCCCGCCTCGTAGAGCCACCGCATGACGGGATAGCTGAATGTGGCGTCTTCGCTGAGAATGAGCAGCAGTACCGGTACGAGTGCGGCGACGCTACGAAGTCGAGCAGTGCCAGTGCCACCGAGGCAAAGACCACGCCGACAGCTCCCCGCCTTCGGTCGCGTGGAATAAGGGATATCGCCTTCGTAAAGGAGACTGCTGCCGGAGAGTTGCCTTTCATGCTTCGTGTCGTCGCGGGACGGGGCTTGTCTGTCCGGCCCCGGACAGACGCAAATATAGCAAAAAAGCTTACTCCTAGGCTCGGGATGAAAACGATACCTGATGCGAATTTTTCTTTTTGCAAATAGATTTATTTTGTAAACAGATTGTTCGGTATGTTAATTCCATCCGAATAGTTTATCGTTTATGCTTGGTCTGTTATGTTGAAATTGTATCTTTGGTTCCTTGCTGATTGTCGATGTTTCAATGAATAGGCTTGCAGGGTTGTAAGATGAAATCCAACCACTCGGGGAGTGCTCGGCGGTAAAGGACAGGCCCCGTCCCGACATGCGGGAAATAGATTGTCTTATACGACAGTGGAGTATATTGCTATTGTATTTGTGGTTGTGGAAATAGCTATTGGAATATCAGCTCTTTTAGTTGCTATCTTTACATTGAAATTGCAATTTCTCCAGACCTAAAGAAGAATTAGAGCATTTACAAATTCAGTTTAAAGCAACTCAAGAATTATCTTTGCAAGTTTTAAATGATTTGGATATTGTTGTGTCCTAATATTTTAAACGCTGACTGTTTTGATGAGTATGCCATCGGCGTGCGGTATGGAAGTGGTGTAGGAATGGTAGGGTATAGGTCGTCAGGGGGATATTCAATCTTAATTTTATGCCTGAATTGTGTTTGTCGATTTGCTCAGGCTTGTAAGTACTTGTGAATAACATATCCATAAAATAAAGTACCCGATAATCATTTGATTATCGGGTACTTTGCCGTGATCCAGCTGGGGCTCGAACCCAGGACCCCATCCTTAAAAGGGATGTGCTCTACCTGCTGAGCTACTGAATCTCCTTGTTTGTAGTTTGGGCTTAGGTCAATGTCCTTCCGGCGTGCGGAAGAACCGGGTGTGTTTTCCTAAAGCGGTGCAAAGATAGGCAGTTTTTTTGTTTTGCCAAAATAAGATTTCATAAAATTCCGGTCACATTCTTGTGATTATTGCGCGGTTCCGCGGCGAGAGGGGTACACTCTTTGGGGATTATCGTATTTTTGTACGGGAAATGTACGGAATGTGCATATCCGGCGTTAATCAATGTGAACGAAGATTTTTTGATATGAATGGCAATCTGGTCGGTATAGCGTGTGAAAACAACGGTGCCAACATGATGGTGGAGTGGGGAACGAGGCTTTCGGATATCATCCGGATGCTTCCGGAACCCGACCTGCCCTATCTTGCGGCGTATGTGAACAATGACATAAAGGAGCTCGACTACATGATATACGAGCCCGTTTCGGTGCGGTTCATCGACATTACGCATTTCGAGGGTATCCGAGTGTATCAGCGGACACTTTTCTTCACCTTGCAGAAGGCGGTGCACGACCTGTTTCCGGGGCGGCGGTTCCGTATTCCGCACTCGGTTTCCAAAGGATTTTACTGCGAGATAGAGGGACTGGACGAAGTGTCGCAGGAGGATGTAGACCGTCTCAAAGCGCGGATGAATGACCTGATTGCACAGGATATTCCCATCGCGCGGCAGAAGGTGCTTGCTTCGGAGGCCAAGGAGGTCTATTCGCGGCTGGCTTTTACGACAAGATAACGCTGATGGATACCCGACCGAAACTGTATGTCACCATGTACGGCCTGGCCGACATTGTGGGGTATTTTTACGGCGCTTTGGCGCCTTCGACCTCCTATCTGACGCTGTACGACTGAAGCCGTATTACAAGGGTATCTACATCGCCGTGCCGAAACGTACCGCCCCCGACCAGCCCGAAGTGATGATACATCAGGAGAAGATGTTCGATATCTTCACCGAATACAAGGAGTGGTGGATGTGATGGGGGTGCCGAACATCGGCCTGCTTAATACGCGGGTTCTGGCCGGAGAGGCAAGCGACCTCATCAAGGTTGCCGAGGCTTTCCATGAGAAGAAGCTCGCCAGCATTGCGGACGCCATCTATGCGGCCAACCGCAGCCGCGGCGCACGGCTCGTGCTCATATCGGGGCCTTCGTCCAGCGGCAAGACCACGTTCGCCAAACGGCTCGGCATCCAGATGAGGATATTGGGGCTCGACCCGGTGCTGATTTCGCTCGACGACTACTTCCTCGAGAGGGAGCAGACGCCCCGCGACGAGAACGGCGATTTCGATTACGAAACCATCGATGCGCTCGACCTGAAGACCTTCAACGAGCACCTCGGACAGCTCTTCGACGGGCAGAGCGTGGATATTCCCCGCTATGATTTCATTTCGGGCAAACGGCAGTGGCACGAGTCCCCGCTGCAGCTCAGCGATCGTTCGGTGCTCGTCGTGGAGGGTATCCACGGCCTCAATCCGCGGCTGACGGAAAAGGTGCCCGATTCCTATAAATACCGGATATACATCTCGGCCTTCACTTCCATCATGATGGACGACATGAACCGTATCCCGACGACCGACAACCGGTTGATTCGCCGCATCGTGCGCGATAACGAGACGCGCGGCAGCGATGCGGTCTCCACGCTCCGCCGCTGGGCGAGCGTGCGGGCGGGGGAGGATAAGTACATCTTCCCGTATCAGGAGAATGCCGACGTCATGTTCAATTCGTCGCTTTTCTACGAGTTGCCCGTGCTCCGCAGTTACGCCGAACCGTTGCTGTACAACGTGCCGAATACGGTGCCCGAATACGGAGAGGCCAAAAGACTGCTGAAGTTCCTCGACAACTTTCTGAACATATCGTCGGCGGAGATTCCTCCTACTTCTATACTGCGCGAATTCATAGGCGGCAGCAGTTTCAGGTATTGACTTTCGGCCGCAGACGAAGCGGACGGCAGGGAACGGATGTTCCGTAAGGTATATGAGAAGGCCGCAACCATCGGGTTGCGGCCTTCTCCTTTATTTTCGACCGGTACCTACGGTCGGAGTCCGTGGATTAATCGGGAAGTTGCCTCCCGTTTACGTTGAGGCCGATAGAGCCGGAATATGTTCCAGTGAGCCTGTTGCCGATATCGTCCAGCAGGTCGAACTCGAAGACGTAGGAGTTCTCGAACCCTTCCATTTTGGTTACGGTAACGGTGCCCGAGATTATCGGTGCCGAGGCCGTGACGGTGTTTTCCTTATATTCCTGATACCAGAATCCCATGTATTTCGACCATACCGTTTCTCCCTCCGAGCCCTGTTCGATAGTCCACGGAGCTTTGTAAACTCCGCCCCCATCGGAATCGAGCGGTGCAGGAACGATTTCGTATTCCCCGTCGGGGAGGATGTACATGTCGTCGTCGTTCATCTCGATTCGTTCCGTGACGGGCATGAAGTGGAGCCGGTGTCCCGAACCTTCGATACCGCCCATGGAGGGCGTCACTCCGTCGGTCAGTATATTGATGTCCCATGTGCTTACGGGAATCATGGTGTCGTCGGGTGCATACGGCATCAGCGTGGAGTAACCGTGGTCGAAGTCTAGCGTCATGAGGTCGAGGTCGCCGGTCAGGTAGAGAGATGGTCGGGTGCTCCGCCCTGGGAGACCGGGATGCGGAGTTCGGCCACCTCCTCCCGGTCGGCCGTAATGACGATGAAGCCCGACCGCGGTGCGCTGTCCGTATTACGCTGCGGAACCGCATTGATGTAATCCTCTGCCTGGTAGACGCTCAGCCAGGGAAGCGTGCTCCCGTCGTCATCGATGGCTTTTGCGCTCCACTGGACGTTTACGGCAGCGATGTTGATGACGGTTCCCGTATCGTTGTCGTATTCCCATGCGATGGGGCCTTCGGTATCGGCGGAGAGGGAAGGTGGAAGTACCTTCGCTTCCTGAACGATTACGATGCTTTCGGGGAGGCGGCGGTATGCTGCGGCGTTACAACGACTTTGCCTGTCCTGCGCCGGGTTTCGGGGTTGTCCGAGACGGCGACGGTCAATTGCCCCTTCTCCTGCGTCAGCGTTACCCATCCTGTGCGTCGTCGTCGGATTCGGCTCTCCATTCCATGGATTCGGGTTCGGCGGTTACGGTCACCTGCTGAGGTACGACCTTTCGGCCGGAAATGTCAGCGAGGCAGGTTCGACCGAAAGGGAGACTTGCGGCGGTTCGGGATTCGCCTCCTGTCGTACCGTGACGCTGCGGGCGGGAAGTTTGCTGTTGTCGGTCGCATCTATCCGGATTTGGCCTATCCGTTCTTCGGCCAGTTGGTTGTCCGAGACGGAGACGGTGAGCGTAGTGCCCTGTTGTGTTACAGAAAGCCACTCCTGCGAAACCGCCGGAACGGTGTATTCCCAGGTCACGTTGTTGGCGGTCACTGTAACGGTTTGGGATGCTGCCCCGACCGCGGTGAACGAGAGTTCGGTCGGCGATACGTTGAGGGAGCGTTCTTCCTGTTCGGTAGGCTGGCAAGCTGCGGCGAGGAGCAGTGCAGCGGCCCCCAATACTGTTTTTTTCATGTTGCTTTCTTCGATTTCGTTCGTTTGGAAAATGTGTTGCTGTTGTGTGTATGCACGGGCGTCGGTTATTTTTCGAGGGGCGGAGCCACATACCAGCTTACGACACGTGTTCCGACCGCAGTGCTTTCCAGAACATTGCCCCATCAGGCGCGAGCGGTCGGGGGTGATGTAGGTGATGTACCCCGTCGGAATGATGATGCCGTAATTGTCGGACACCCATTCCTCTACGGAGCCGAGGCTCACCTGATGCTCGATGTCGTACACGATACCCGAACTCGGCAGAAAGGTTCCGAGCAGGATGATGCCCAGGCCGTCGTCCGTCGCGTGGGATGCGTAACCTTCGCCGAAGTCCGTGACTATGGTTGTTTTTCCCGTTTCGGTATTGAAAAAAGGCCGGATATTGGTTCTCGCTATGTCGTTGCCGGCCAGTTTTTCCGTCCGGTAGGCTCCGGCAATCCATCGGCCGTTGGGACTTATTTTGGTGTATTCGGCGGTAGCATCATGCCGTTTACCAGACGGTAGTCGATGGTTTCTCCTATACCGTTATCTATTTGTACGGTTTCCACTTCGCGGACGTCGCTGCCGACCAGTCGACCTTGCCCTCTTTCCAGTAGAGCATTCCGAAGTCGAGGTTGTCCCACGTGCTGCCGTAGATGACCGAACCGTCGGCGGAACATCCGCGGGCCGTGACACCTGTCACATATGGGGCGTCGCGGAAATTGAGCGGCGGTACGGGCAGTATCTCCGGTTCTCCGTCAATCCATCGGATGGGTTGGTAGAGGTTGCCCGGCTGATGGCCCCAGCGACCCAGATGCGTCCGTCGGCCGAAATGCTCTGTACCTGCGGAATGGTCGTCTGTCCGACGGGAGCCTTCGGAGTAAAGGCATTCCCGGAGATGTCGAATCCGATGCATCCGTTCGTGTTGGAATCATAGAAAAAAACGGTGCCCTCGTCCGATACGGCGAAAGGGACTTCGATGCAGTAGAGGTCATCGGGCAGCGGTCCGAACTGTATCCATTCGTCGGTTTCGATGTCGATGACGGTCGGACGGTTTTCCCATACGTCGTCTGTCCTCACGGTCTTGACGTTTCCGGCAGCGTAGCGTCCGTTTTTCGACAGGACGGCTCCCATGTCGAAGGTTTTGAGGATACGGTAACGGTTGGTTCGGTGTTCCGGAGCCATCTGGATAACGGTGATACGTGCGGTAGCTTGTCCGCAGGCAATGGTGATTTCGGTCCGCCGTTCGGAATCCGCTTTGTTGTCTGCAGCGGCGAGGACGATGCCCTCCGCCTCTTCCGTGACGGTGAGCCACGAAGCGCCCGTTTCGGCACTCCATGGCCCGGAGGCTGCCACTTCGATGGCTTTGGGTATGTTTCCGTCGGCGAGGAATGTACAGGCGGCGTCGCTCAGGCGGACGTATTCATACTGTGTTGGTGTCTCGCAGGCTGTTGCAAGAAAGCCTGCCGCTGCCATCCATAGGATGGATTGGAGTTTTTTCATGAAGTCAGGTGTTTTTGGTTGAGTGATTAATGGAGAAAATGGAACTGACATTGTACAATAAGTTCTATGTAAAAGTAAATAGGTAAATAAAATTTAATATTATGTAAGGGAAAAAATATGATGAAATGAACGCAAAAAACGAAGTTCAGTGCATTTGGCAGGAGCCTGAGAACGTGAAGTCAGGTGTTTTTGCGCGGACTTGAAGAGGCAGGAGGGGACCAGGGGAGTGCGGGTATTGCCGTCCGGTAGGGGGATAGCGTACGGTAACGTTGCGAACAAAAGGAGGGAGGAAGATACGGACGTGTTGTGGTCAGGAAGGAGTTCGGCTGTCGGAGGCGGTTTACGGTCCGGCCCGGTACCGGAAAGGTATCGGGCCGGGTGTGGTTCTGTGGCTGGAAGGATGTATGTTGTACCGGCGGCCGGGTGTCAGATGTCGTCGCCCTCCTCTCCGTCGCGCCGGCGTTCGTAGGAGAGGTCATGGTCAGCCGGGGGTGGGATGACGGGAAGACAATATCCGTTGCGGCGTCGGAGAGTTCGTCCCCGTTGCGGTGGTAGGAGTAGAGGTATCGGGTTGGCCACGAGGTTTGCAGTCCTTCCTGAGAATGTATCTGCGTCGTGATATCGGCGCTTTCGGGGAAGTTGCTCTGCGGGTCGCCCGTCAGTCCCAGCAGCCAGAAACCGGTGAGGGAGTAAAACGGCGTACCCTGTGCCTCCGGCAGGACGAAGATGTTCCATACGTTGGCTGTCAGGTTGTTGTCCTGATATCCCGTTTCCTGTGTCGGGTAGTTCAGCTTGTATTGGACGGTATCCTGCACCATTTTCGCCTCGTCGTTCGGATTGTAGGTGGTGATGTGGCAGATGCTGTCCACGCGGAGATTGTCGTAGAAGTAGTCGAACGTTTCGTTGATGACCTGCGCCGTATCGAGGGTCTCTCCGTTGCGCATGCTCATTGTCTCGTTGCGCGTGATTTTTTGCAGGAGCTTGTCCTCGCTGTTGTCGTAGCTGAGGCTTATCGATACGGTGGACCGGTTGAGGATGATGCCCGTATTCGCGTCGGCGAAAGACCACTCCAGATTCTCATACCCGTATGCGCGGCCGTCGAGCATTTTTATCTGGAAGCTGCTTTCGCTTCCTCCGGAGGCCATCGTGACGGTACCCGAGGAGCTGCCCTTCTCCACCGAATAGGTGACGGCGCCGTCGCCGCTTCCCGTCGTGAAGGAGGTTACCTCGTCCGATTCGTCTGCGTATTCGAAAGAGAGTTCCGCCGGCCCGTCGAGCGTTCCGCCGATGAGGGTGCGTTTGATGCCGGAGAGCTGCCTGGGTCTGGCGACGGCCGGCTGCGTTACCCGGATTTGCGTTCCGACATTTCCGGGGAGCTTTATCTCCACATCGGCATGGCGGTCGCTGCCGGTGTAGTTGGCCGATTTGGCATGATGGTTACGGAAGTGATGTTCGGACTTCCGGAGAGCGGCGTGACGTTGAGCCACCGTGTCGTGTCGCCCTGTTTGTAGAAGATGCGTGCATACCATTCGGCGCTCGCCCGGAAATTGACCGTGAAGGGATTGGTACCCGACAGTTCGATGTCGTGCATACCGGGGTCGTCGATATCGACGTATGCGTTGTCGTGTGCGCACGATGCGGAAGTGCCGTGAGGCACAGTGCGATGGTGATATTCGCAAGGGTTCGTCCCATGTTCATGTCCGTCGGTATGGTCGATGGCGGAAGCGTTCCGGCTCCGCCGAACAAGTGTAGTCTAAGACCGGACAGGCCGGTGTGCCAAAGGAGATTTCCCGGATTACAGGCCTGCAACTGTCTGTTACAAAGATACGCAGAACCGGCGAAAATCCGATAGAAATGGTGCAAATAAAGTAAATGGTTGATAATTAGTTCTTATGTGCTGTTTCCTGTGTGCTGTTCCTGCGGCGGAAAGGGGACAGGACGCCTCGCCGGCGGACGGCTGCGTGTTCTTTTGCCCTGTTTGTACGGGGTATCCGCCCCTCCCGGCAGCAGTCTGCGGAGAGGCGGCGGTTTCCTGCCGGTTCCGGTCGGCGGGTTCCGGAAGCTTCTGTCGTTCCGTATCGGACTGCTGCGCAGGCATCGCTCCTGCGGCAGTCTGTCTGCGGTTATTCGTAGAAAAGGATGAAATCTCCTACGTTGTTCTCTACGATGGGCGTTTGGATGCCGTCGGTTTCGTTGGCGACGGTCGTTTTGATGTAGCGTTCCAGTTCGAGCGTGGTGATGTTGCCCTGCCCGTCGCGGGCCTCTCCGGCAAGACCGTCGAGCAGGGCGCGGGTAAAGACTCCGTTCTGCCACTTTTCGGCCTCGTTGGATTGTTGGGAATCGGTGCTCGAATAGAAACCGATGACGCCGGGTTGGGCAAACTGAAGCGTTCGCGAGATGGACTTCGTGTTATAGAGCGCCCCGGCATGGCAGGCGTCCATGAAGACGACTACCCGGCAGTGCTTGTCCACCAGGATGCGCATGGCCGTGCGGATATCGTTGAAATTTACAGCCGTGGCATAGAGATTCCCTTCCACGCGTCGGAGGTGAGGAAATAGGTCTCGTCGTTCTCCTGCGCTCCGTGTCCCGAGAAATAGAGGATTGCCACGTCGTCCTGCCGGACGCTGCGGGCGAGTTGCATCAGCGCCGTTTTCAGGCTGACGGCCGTAGCATGGGCATCGGTCAGCAGAATCGGTTCCTCGATTTTGCGGTATCCCTCCGGGTTGGCTCCGGCCACTGCCCGGGCGATATCCTTCGCATCTTTGGCCGCATGTGCGAGGTCGGCGATGTTCGGGTCGTCGTATTGTCCCACCCCCACGGCGAGCAGGTGCAGCGCGGGTTTGAGTTGCTCGCCCGTATATCGGAGCGTCAGGTAGACGGGCTCGCTGTTCAGCCCGCGCGAATCTTTGGCAATCAACTGAATGCGGCGCACTCCCTCTTTGGAAGCAGTTTCAGCCGCAGCTCGTCGCCCACGCGCCGTACCCCCTTGGCAGTCATGTCGTAGGTTCGTTGTCGATGGAGACCATGATTTCCGGCGCTTTGCGTCGGCCGTTTTCGCCTCGTAACGGATGACCACCTCGTCCAGGTCGTAACCCGTACCATCCTTCGGACTCAGGATGGCCACTGTCGGAGGCGTCACGGCGGCCGGCGGGGCCGCATCTTCGGCGGGTGTCCGTACCGTCGTGTCCGCCGCGTGTTCGGCGAGGTTCCGGGCAGTCGTGGTCTGCGGATTCATGTCTGTCCCGTCGGGTACATAGTTGGCTACCTGGGAGGCCGGGACGACCGCATAGTCCGGAGAGTTCTGCCACTCCATTCCGGCCAAGTAGGAGTCGCCGTAAGAGAAGACGGGTTTGACGACGAACTCGCCCTTTTTGTTGATGCATCCCCATTTGCCGCGGTATTGCACGCTGCGAAGTTGATGCCTTCGCCGAACGAATAGGGATGCAGTCTTCGTAGCGGGGCAGGATGGCCCAGTTGCCGAGGTGATTGACGAATCCCCATTTTCCCGTGTCGCGGTCCTGGATGCGGTAAAGTACCTGCCTACCGGGGTACCTGCGAGCAGGTGCTGTCCGGCCAGATAGGAATCGCCGTAGGAAAATACGGGACGGATGACGAACGCTCCTTTGCGGTCGAATGCAGCCCCAGCGTCCTTTATATTTTGACCGAACCGAGGCGGAATCCGCTGCTGAACGAATAGGGGTGGCACTCTTCGAATGCGGGAGCGATGGCCATTCGCCCCGAG
>ENA-OUNI01000662-OUNI01000662.1-human-gut-metagenome-genome-assembly--contig:-NODE-662-length-15604-cov-2.210571_pt1 | contig 15604 bp, 18 predicted proteins | sample MGYA00242499_ERZ504580 | MGnify/ENA primary metagenome ERZ504580 (study PRJEB26092, sample SAMD00036315) | human gut metagenome | host: Homo sapiens | study: EMG produced TPA metagenomics assembly of... | reverse complement strand
GTCTGGAAATCGATGTGACAAATATGATCCACGAGATCGGCGTTCCTGCTCATATCAAAGGATACCAGTACCTGCGCGATGCGATTCTGCTTTCCGTAGAGGACACGGAAATGCTCAATTCCATTACCAAGATTCTCTATCCGACCATCGCGAAACGCCACCAGACAACGTCAAGTCGTGTCGAGCGTGCCATCCGCCATGCGATTGAAGTGGCCTGGAGCCGCGGCAAAATGGATACAATCGACGAGCTGTTCGGCTATACCGTGAACAACCGCAAGGGTAAACCGACAAATTCTGAATTTATTGCATTAATTGCAGATAAAATACGTCTTGAACTGAAAAATCAGTAAAAAGTAACAAAAAAATCCGAACAAACGGAGAAATTACAGAAGTTTAGACTTTTTTCTGGACAAAGTACGGTATAATACAGACAGGACGTTGATTATCCTTTCGCGTTTCATAGGATCGTGACAAAAAGGAAGGAATTACAGAAAAACAAAGATGCGATAATCAGCATGAAATTACAGGAGGATTCTTTTCATGAAAAATATTTTGTTCGTGGCTTCAGAGTGTGTACCGTTCATCAAAACAGGCGGTCTGGCGGATGTAGTAGGTTCTCTGCCGAAATACTTTCCGAAAGAGTATTTTGATGTGCGCGTGGTGATTCCAAAATACGCAGGAATCAAAGAACAGTTTAAAAATCAGATGCAGTATGTGACAAACTTCTACATGGATCTGAACTGGAGACAGCAGTATGTCGGCATTTTCGAGATGGAATATGAAGGTATCAAATTCTACTTTATCGACAACGAGGAGCATTTCGGAGGAAGCACTCCATATGCGGGCATGCCGTGGGATCTGGAAAAATTTGCTTACTTCAGCAAAGCAGCGCTTTCCATTTTACCGACCATCGGCTTCCGCCCGGACCTCATCCACTGCCACGACTGGCAGACCGGTCTCGTTCCGGTTTACCTGCACGAGCGTTTCCAGGCAGATGAATTCTATCGGGGAATCAAAACCGTCATGACGATCCACAACCTGAAATTCCAGGGCATCTGGGACCGCAAGACGATTCAGAGCATTACCGGCCTTTCCGACTACTACTTCACACCGGATAAGCTGGAGTTTAAACACGATGCCAGCTACTTGAAGGGCGGTCTGGTTTACGCAGATGCGATCACCACCGTCAGCAATACATACGCGCAGGAGATTCAGACCCCGTTCTATGGCGAAGGACTCGACGGTCTGATGTGTGCAAGAGCAAACGATCTGCGCGGTATTGTAAACGGACTCGACTACAATGAGTGGAACCCGGAGACAGACGCTCAGATTGCAAAGAATTTCAATGTAAAGAACTTCCGTAAAGAGAAAGTGAAAAATAAACTGGCACTGCAGGAGGAGTTAGGACTCGAGGTCAATCCGAAGACGATGATGATCGGTATCGTATCCCGTCTGACCGATCAGAAGGGCTTCGACCTCATCAGCTATATGATGGATGAGATGTGCAGGATGCCGTACAGTTTGTGATCCTTGGAACCGGCGAGGAGCGCTACGAGAACATGTTCCGCCACTTCGCATGGAAATATGACAAGAAGGTTTCGGCAAACATCTACTATTCCGATGCAATGTCGCACAAGATCTATGCATCCTGCGATGCCTTCCTGATGCCGTCCTTGTTTGAGCCATGCGGACTCTCCCAGCTCATGAGCCTCCGCTACGGAACCCTTCCGATCGTCCGCGAGACCGGCGGCCTCAAAGACACCGTAGAGCCGTACAATGAGTACGAGGGAACAGGAACTGGATTCAGCTTCACAAACTACAATGCGCATGAGATGATGGGTACCGTGCGGTACGCAGAGCGCATCTATTACGACAAAAAACGCGAGTGGAACAAGATGATCGACCGCGCAATGGCACAGGATTTCTCCTGGGCGAATTCCGCAAAACAGTACGAGGAAATGTACAACTGGCTGATCGGATAAGCTGGTCTGCATTCTGAAAAATAAGAAAAAATCCCGAAATGGCAGAAGAGGAAAGAAAAGCCGTTTCGGGATTTTTTGCAGTATTTTTGGGTTGCGGCAGGAGAGTGGAATATGCTACACTTGTGCATAAGGATATATTCGAAGCAGCTCCGGTGCAGAGGATTTGGGGGCTGAAAAAAGACACAGGAAAAAAAGAAAAACAGTTGACAACAAAGCAGATTTGTAATAGTATGGATACAGAAGCGAACGGACGTTCGCATGGTAAGGAGAATATTCAGTATGGGAAATAATAACGAAGATAAACTGCGTGCACTCGATGCCGCACTTGGACAGATTGAAAAACAGTACGGAAAAGGAGCTGTCATGAAGCTCGGAGATTCCGCAGCAAACATGAACGTGGAAACCATCCCGACCGGCTCTTTAAGCCTGGATATCGCACTCGGTCTTGGCGGTGTGCCGAAGGGAAGAATTATTGAGGTATATGGACCGGAGTCTTCCGGTAAAACAACCGTAGCGCTCCACATGGTAGCCGAAGTACAGAAACGCGGCGGAATTGCCGGCTTCATCGATGCAGAGCATGCGCTCGATCCGGCCTATGCCAAAAACATCGGTGTTGATATTGAAAACCTTTATATCTCACAGCCGGACAACGGCGAGCAGGCACTTGAGATCACCGAGACGATGGTTCGTTCCGGTGCGGTAGACATCATCATCGTGGACTCTGTTGCAGCCCTCGTTCCAAAAGCCGAGATCGACGGCGACATGGGAGATTCCCACGTCGGACTGCAGGCGCGTCTGATGTCTCAGGCACTCCGGAAACTGACTGCAGCGATCAGCAAATCCAATTGTATTGTTATCTTTATCAACCAGCTGCGTGAAAAAGTCGGTGTCATGTTCGGAAATCCGGAGACCACAACCGGCGGCCGTGCACTGAAATTCTATTCTTCCATCCGTCTCGATGTCAGAAGAATTGAAGCCTTAAAGCAGGGCGGAGAGATGGTCGGAAACCGTACCAGAATCAAAGTCGTGAAAAACAAAGTAGCTCCGCCGTTCCGCGAGGCAGAATTTGATATCATGTTCGGAAAAGGAATCTCCAAAGAAGGAGACGTTCTGGATCTGGCAGCTTCCGTCGGCATCGTACAGAAGAGCGGCGCATGGTTCGCATACGGCGGCGACAAGATCGGCCAGGGACGCGAAAATGCGAAAGCATACCTGCGCGAGCATCCGGAAATCATGGATGAGATCGAGCACAAAGTGCGCGTGGCTTACGGCCTGATCAAGGAAGAAGCGCCGGAAGGCACAGAAGAAACAGCAGCAGTTCCGGAAACCGAAGGAGACGACGAATAAATGTTTGTGACAGAGATTCGTCTTCTGAATAAAAAGAAATCACGGATCCTCTTCGATGACGGAGAGGATCTGGTTCTTTATAACGGGGAAATCCGCGCTTCCCGCATCAAAGAGCAGGAGGAGCTTCCCGATGAGGTTTACGAAAAGCTGGCAGGGGAAGTGCTGACTAAAAGGGCCAAACACCGCGCGATGTATCTGCTGCTCGGACAGATGCGGACGAAAAAAGAGCTGGAAGATAAGTTACGAAAAGACGGCTATCCCGAGAGAGCCATTGAAGAGGCTGTCTCGTACGTGGAGAGCTTTCACTATATCGACGACCGCGCATACGTGGAGCAGTATCTTGCGGGCAGCGGTGCGAAAAAAGGGAAAAAGGCAGTCCTCTATGCGCTGGCACAGAAAGGCGTGGACCGGGAACTGGTGGAATCCGTCCTGGAAGAGCAGGAGGATGTCCGCGATGAGTATGAACTTGCAAAAAAGTGCCGCCTTCGCAAAGCTCGGCACGCCGCACCGGCTGGATGAAAAAGAGTACCGCCGTGCCGCCGGTTTTCTGATGCGGAAGGGATTCGGCAGTTCCGAAATCCGTCGGGCACTGGAAGAATACCAAGATTCCGCTGACGAAGAATCCTGAATATTCCCGGCGATTCCGCCACATGCCGCGAAATTATGTGCAATAAATTACATGAATATTTTTAAAACATTGACAAATTTGTGAAAACAGTATAAAATTGTAGTGTTGTAAATGTGCAATGAAAACTAAATAAGGAGGTGCTCCGGTAATGGGTACAGGTATTACAATTCTGCTGGTATTCATTGCTGTAGTAGTCACGCTGCTTATTGCGGTTCCTGTTACCAGGAAAATTGCTGTGGACAATAAAATCAAGCAGGATGCTGAGAAAATTGGCACAGCGGAAGAAAAGGCGAGAAACATCATAGATGAAGCACTGAAAACTGCCGAAACTAAGAAACGGGAAGCCCTGCTGGAGGCGAAGGAGGAGTCTCTTCGTACGAAGAATGAAGTAGAAAAAGAGACCCGAGAGCGCAGAGCGGAACTGCAGAAATATGAGAAGCGCGTTTTATCGAAAGAAGAATCTGTAGATAAAAAAGCGGACGTATTGGAGCGTCGTGAAAACGAAATTGCAGCAAAAGAGGCAAGCGTCAGAAAGAAAGAAAAGGAAGTAGACGGTCTACACGAAAAAGGAGTACAGGAACTGGAAAGAATTTCCGGTTTTACCTCCGAGGAAGCAAAAGAGTATCTGTTAAAATCTGTGGAAGACGAAGTAAAAATCGACACAGCAAAGCTCTACAAAGAGCTGGAGAGCAGAGCAAAAGAGGAAGCAGGCCGTAAGGCAAAAGAGTATGTGGTAACAGCTATTCAGAAATGTGCTGTCGATCACGTATCCGAGAGTACCATCTCCGTGGTACAGCTTCCGAGCGATGAAATGAAAGGCCGCATCATCGGCCGTGAAGGACGAAACATCCGTACACTCGAAACCATGACAGGCGTTGACCTGATCATCGACGATACACCGGAAGCAGTCGTTCTTTCCTCATTCGATCCGATCCGCCGTGAGGTGGCAAGAATTGCTCTGGAAAAACTGATCGTAGACGGAAGAATCCATCCGGCCCGCATCGAAGAGATGGTAGAAAAGGCCCGCAAAGAAGTAGAACAGAATATTCGCGAGGAAGGCGAGGCAGCCGCACTGGAAGTCGGTGTACACGGACTTCATCCGGAGCTGATCCGTCTCCTTGGAAGAATGAAATTCCGTTCCAGCTACGGACAGAATGCATTAAAGCATTCGATCGAGGTAGCACAGCTTTCCGGTCTCCTCGCAGGAGAGGTAGGATGCGATGTCCGCATGGCAAAACGTGCCGGACTGCTTCATGATATCGGTAAATCCATCGACCATGAGGTAGAAGGATCTCACATTCAGATCGGTGCAGATCTCTGCAAAAAGTACAAAGAATCTCAGATTGTGATCAACACAGTAGAATCACATCACGGGGATGTAGAGCCCCAGTCTCTGATTGCATGTATCGTTCAGGCAGCGGATGCAATTTCCGCAGCAAGACCGGGTGCAAGAAGAGAAACACTCGAAACATATACCAACAGATTAAAACAGTTGGAAGACATCACGAATTCGTTCAAGGGTGTCGAAAAATCTTTTGCTATTCAGGCTGGTAGAGAAGTCCGCATCATGGTTGTTCCTGAGCAGGTATCCGATTCTGAAATGGTACTGCTCGCAAGGGATATCTCGAAACAGATCGAAGCTGAACTGGAATACCCGGGACAGATCAAGGTCAATGTTATCCGCGAGAGCCGTGTAACGGATTACGCGAAATAAAAGACTTTCTACGAAACAATTTAATAACGAAATCAAAAAGAGGCTGTGGACATGAGCAATCATGTTCCACAGCCTTTTCAGTGTGTATAAGAACAGTAAGTTTCAAAAGAATTTATACGTGCCGTATCCGGTTCGAGCGCATTTTCTGAGGTGTAGAGCCATACAGCTTTTTGAAGGTCCGCATAAAAATTTTGTAATTCGACAGCCCGTTTTTCTCCATCAGTACCGTGATCGTTTCGTCGGAATTCTGTAAATCTTCGTACAGGTGCATCGTGCGCACATCGTTCAGATATTCGAGAAAGGTCTGTCCGGTATACTTTTTAAAGAGCCGGCAGAAATACTCCTTCGAGAGCGCCAGGGAATCCGCGGCTGTTTCGAGGCTTAACGGTTCCGGGTAATGCACTTTCACCCAGTTCATAACGTGTGTCACGCGCTGCAGATCGCGCTGTGAACCCGTGAGGGATGCCGAAGGGATCTGGTGGGAATACGACCGGCAGAGATGGTACAGAAATTCGTACAGTCGTGAGGTAAAGAGAAGCTGGTATGAATCGGAAGGATTCTGCCGGATCTCGTTCATCTCCGAGAGCAGTGCGCGGAGCGGAGCCGGCTGTTCCGAGCAGGGAATGATCGTGTCGAAACGCATCGTATCAAAGTCCGGCAGATATTGGCGCATCTGGCTTGCGGAAATCTGCAGCAGAAGATATGTACAGGTGTTGGAGCGCGTCATATGGAGGTCGCCGGAGTTGATGATAATCAGATCGCCCTCGTTTAACCGATACTCCGTTGCCTGGACAATCGCGGAAAACTGTCCCCTGATCAGATAGAGAATTTCCACATATTCGTGCCAGTGCGCCGGAAAAACAAAAGCGGGCGCATCCTGCAGCTCAAAACGGACGTGCAGCAGATCGGTTTCGTGTATTGTTTCGTAAAAGCAGGATTCCATAAGTACCTCCAGGATGTGATAGAAATATACGTCAATTATAATCAAAAAAGATAAGAATATTGTACCAGAAATTGGGCGAAATATCAATATCAACCAGAGAAAGGACAAGAAAGGAACTAGAAGTTACACGAAAAAGGGAAGATAATGGAGACATTAGCACGAAACAAAGTTTGGGAGGAACAAAGACATGAAAGCAAAGGTAAGAACCTTTAACGGAACTACATCTCCGGAAGTAACCCAGCGTGAAACAGATCACCGCAAACTTGCCCGCGAGGCAGCAGCAGAGGGATTCGTTCTTCTGGAAAACAAAGATCATTTCCTGCCGCTGGCAAAGGGCATCAAGGTAGGTCTTTACGGAGCAGGTGCGATCCGCACCATCAAAGGAGGCACCGGTTCCGGCGATGTCAATGAGCGTGACAGCGTTAATATTTTCCAGGGCATGAAAAATGCAGGCTACGACGTAACAAGCAGTGAATGGCTGGAGGATTACGATAAACTCTACGTACAGGCAAGACTGGACTGGAAAATGAGATTTTCACAAAATTGAACGGAGACGACACAAAATTCTTTGATGCGTACTCTGCAACCCCGTTCTTTATGCCGTCCGGAAACCCAATCGATGAAGAGAAAGCAGCAGCCGACGGTGCAGACACCGCATTCTTCGTTCTGGCACGTATCGCAGGAGAGAACAAAGACCGTTTTGATACGGAGGGTGACTACTTCATCTCCAAAGAAGAGAAAGCTATTCTGGCACAGGTTTCCAGATGCTATAAAAACGTTGTTCTTGTTATCAACACCGGCGGCCTGATGGATCTGGCATTCGTAGAAGAATTTGACAATATCCGCTCTATTTTACAGTACGTACAGGCAGGCCAGGAAGGCGGAAATGCATTTGCTGATGTTGTAAGCGGTGATGTAACCCCATCCGGAAAAATGACAGATACCTGGGCAAAAGATTACTATGATTATCCGGGTGCAGAGGTTTACAGCTACAAGAGCGGCGACCTCATGAAAGAAAAATACGAAGAGGGTATCTTCGTTGGATACCGTTACTTCGATACTTTTGAAGTACCAGTCCGTACTCCTTCGGTTACGGTATGTCCTACACCGATTTCGAGATCAGAACCGATGACATCAAAGTAAGCGGCCGCGGTATGATGAATCCGAAAGTAAGCGTGACTGTTACCGTCACCAACACCGGCGATACTTATGCAGGAAAAGAAGTTGTACAGATCTACGCTTCCTGCCCGCAGGGCAGACTGGTGAAAGAGTTCCGCCGTCTGGCAGGCTTTGGAAAAACAAAACTGCTGGCTCCGAAGGATCCCAGACCATGACCATCACCTTCCCGCTGTATCAGCTGACTTCCTATGAGGAGGAAAGCGCATCCTGGATTCTGGAGCCGGGCATGTATGGTATCTGGATTGGAAATGATCTGAATACATCTGTTCTCTCCGGCGCGCTGGAGCTGGACGAGAAAGCAGTCATGACAGCGTGTGAAAATATCTGCCCGCTGAAAGAGGAATTGAATGAGATTGTTCCTGATGCAGAAAAAGTTCAGGCAAGAGAGGCTGCATGGCAGAAGGAAGTAAAAGAAAAGAGAATGAGCGTGATCGAGCTCAAAGCATCTGAGATCCCAACTGAGAAAGTAGATTACCAGCGGTACCGGAAGAGCTTCCTGGAAAAGCAGGAAAGATTGTGGAATCCCTTTCTGTGGATCAGCTGGCACTCCTTGCAACCGGTGATCCGGGAAGAGCACAGGCAACGCGCTTGGCTCCGCAGGATTTCTGTTCCGGGAGCAGCAGCAGAGACATCCCCGTGTGCTTCGGAGGAGCCGTGGAATGTAACCACGATTGCTCTGGTCGACGGACCTGCAGGTCTTCGTCTGAAGAGAGAATATCAGGTAGACAACGGAGAGATCGTAGCGAGCGATTTCCTGGCGGCACTGGAAGGCGGATTCTTCAGCAAACCGCAGGAAAAACGCGGAACAACCTATTATCAGTTCTGTACCGCAATCCCGGTCGGAACACTTCTGGCACAGAGCTGGGATGTAGAACTCATCAAGAGAGTCGGCGAAATGATCGGCCATGAGATGGAACTGTTCAACGTAACACTGTGGCTGGCACCTGGTATGAACATCCACAGAAATCCGCTCTGCGGAAGAAACTTTGAATACTATTCCGAGGATCCGCTGCTTGCCGGTATGATGGCGGCTGCCATGACACTCGGTGTACAGAAGGTACCGGGCTGCGGAACTACGATCAAACACTTTGCATGCAACAACCAGGAGGACAATCGTATGGGCTCCGATTCTATCCTGTCCGAGCGTGCCCTGCGTGAGATCTATCTGAAAGGCTTTGAAATCGCAGTCAAAGATGCACAGCCGATGTCCATTATGACATCTTACAACCTGATCAATGGTGTACACGCTGCAAACTGCTACGATACCTGCACGAAAGCAGCGAGAGATGAGTGGGGATTTGCAGGAGCTATCATGACCGACTGGACAACCACCAACGTACAGATCCAGGGCGAGTGTACGGCAGCGGGCTGCATGAGAGCCGGAAATGACATGGTAATGCCGGGTCTGCCGGAGGATCACGAGAACATCAAAAAAGAACTTGCAGATGGAACTCTGACGATGGCAGAATTGAAACGCTGCATCTATAACACGGTAAATATCGTACTGCAGTCCAATATGTACGAGGGCGCAGTCAGCTACCTTGATCAGTTCGATGATCTGGATACCTATCTTGTCGTGAAATAAAAGAAGTGAAAAATATCTTATGGGGATATACAAAAAGCAGGGTTTGAAATGAACGGACATTTCGGTGCGTGAGACATTGGGGGACCCTGAAAAGAGGAAAGAAGTGCCATTCGCAGATGGGGGTCTGCGGAGCAGGCACTTCTTTTACGTATATTGTCTATGAACCGTGAATACATTGACAGTAAGGCAGAAAATAAGGAGGCGCAAAAAGCAAATGAGAGAACGGGATGAGAATGCATATATTCGTTTTTTGCCCTCTGGTTTGCGGCCGGTATGACCCTCGGTGTACTGCTGCTGTTTGCGGCATCCCACACGGGAATGAAGGAGGGAAATAGTGTCCGCCTCTTTCAGGCGGAGGCGTTTTTGGGAAGAAAAATTTCCGCAAAGGCCTGCTTTTCCTATCTTCTAAAGGTACGGTTAGCACCGGCATTTGCGGGACTTCTCTTTGGATTGACGCAATCGGTGCGTATTTTGCCACTGCTGCCGTTTGGGCATATGGTTTTCTGTGTGGCGTCTTTCTCTCGGCTGCTATCTGCAGAACGGAATGGCAGGTCTTTTATTCTTTTTTTTGGCTCCTTTTCCGCAGATTTTCCTCTACCTTGCCGCGTTATTTCTGATGGCTGCTGCGTGTAGCCGGATGGCAGAGACGAATCACCTTGCCGGCGGCATACAGAAAAAGGAATATTTTTGCTTCGGCGTGCGCTACTTCTTTGCACTGATCCTGCTTCTGTGGGGTATTCTGCTTGAGAGTTATGTCAATCCGTGGTTTCTTGCGAAAATCCTGTAAAAACGGTCTGAAAAGGGAATTGCATTTTTGAAAAAACGTGTATATAATTAAAAGCATTGTTACCCTTTATCGGGCAGTGAGAGGGAGAAAAAAGCAAAAAGGAAAAAAGCTATGCAGGAAACGATACAGTCATTTACGGACTATCTACAGACGGAAAAGAAAGCGTCAAAAAATACAGAAGTCTCCTATCAGCGCGATCTTCGAAAGCTGGCAGTTTTTTTGAAGGAGCACGGAATAGAAAAACCGGAGCAGATGAATGCAACGGTTTTAAATTCTTATTTATTATATCTGGAGCGGGAACACTTCTCCCCGGCAACGATCTCGCGCAGCATTGCGGCGATTCATATGTTTTGCCAATATGCATGTCAGGAGGGAAAAATGGTATCTGACCCGTCGAAAGCACTGCAGCCACCGAGGGTTGAGCGGAAAATGCCGGAGATCCTTTCCATCGCAGAGGTCGATCTGCTGCTTCGCCAGCCCAAAACCGACACGCCAAAGGGGATCCGCGACAAAGCAATGCTGGAAATGCTGTATGCGACCGGTATCCGCGTCAGTGAGCTGATCCATTTGAAGATACAGGATGTCAACCTTATGATGGGCTACATCACCTGCCGCGATGAAAAGGAGCGGATCGTTCCGTTCGGCGGACCGGCGAAAAAGGCGTTGGAGCAGTATCTGGGGAGTGCGCGCGCAGCCCTGATGCATGGACGGGATGATGATGTACTGTTTGTCAACTGTTCCGGAGGTCCGATGAGCCGTCAGGGATTCTGGAAAATCCTGAAATCCTATGCGAATCCGCAGGCATTACGGCGGATATTACGCCGCATACCCTGCGCCATTCGTTTGCAACCCATCTGCTGCAAAATGGTGCGGATTTAAAGAGCGTCCAAGAGATGATGGGACATGCCGATATTTCGACGACACAGATGTATCTCCATCTTGGCGTCAACAAAATCCGTGATGTTTACCAGAAAGCACACCCGAGAAAGTAGCAGTTTTACCAGAAAAAAAGCAAAGAAACAGCGTGTATGACAAATTTTTAACAAAAAGTTTGGCGTGTACGCTGCTTTTTTGTTGTCATACATACAAGAAAAGGGATCAGTGGAACTTTTTCTTGTTCACAGAGTACAAAAAATATGATATACTTAGTTTTACGGTGTGTGTAAGGGTAAACGAAAGATTTTTTGTATATATAGTAGAAAAACGGACTTTCACGCACAGCGGTGTCTGCGTAAGCGGACGTATTCATTTAGAATGATAACAGATAAAGAGGTATCCTATGAAACTGATGGTAGTCGAAGACGAAAAAGTAATTCGGAATGGTCTTTTAAAGCATGTGCCCTGGCAGAAACTTGGCGTTTTGGAAGTGCAGGCAGCAGAAAACGGAGAAAAAGCGCTGGAACTGGCGGAAACGTTTCATCCGGACATCGTTCTTTCTGACATCCGGATGCCAGGCATGTCCGGAATAGAGCTTTGCAGAACATTAAGAGAAAAATATCCGGAAATAGAAATTATTTTTTCCACTGGCTATGCAGATAAAGAATATCTGAAAGCAGCGATCGATCTGCATGCGGTTGGATACGTGGAAAAGCCGGTGAATGTGAATCTTCTGGCAGAAAATGTTAAAAGAGGCGGTAAAACGCGTCGGAGAGCGCAGAAAAAATGAGCGCGCAAAACTCCGAAATTATCTGCTGGAGCTGGATACCGATGTTTCCATGGAACAGGCAGAGGGTACGTACTTCCGGATTGTCAGAATTCATTTCGACAGGGAAGGCTGTGGAAATGGCTTTCTTCCAATGTTCGAAAAGGAACTGAAAGCGGTCTTTTTACAGCATGATATTTCGATGACAGCAACACTTCTTGATCCGTTTTGCCTGATTCTTCTTCTTGGAAGTGAGGAAGAAAAGCGGTGGAAGAAAATAGAACCCATCCTGCTGTCCGCTTTGAACAAATTCACATCGGACGGCACACTGGCGGATATTTTGTTTCCAACGGAACAAGAGGAAGCGGAAAAGAAGAAATTCTGCGTTCCTACCACGAAGCAAAAGAGGCAGAGAAAGCGCTTTCCTGGCTTGGATGGGGAAAAAGTGTGTGCTTTGAAGAAGTGCCGCCGGAACTTCCCTGGGAATCGGAGTGGAAACAGGATGGTAAAAAACAGCTGGATGTTTTTATCATCTGTTAATGGAAAAGAGAAAAAGAAGCCTGTCGTTTTCAGAAAAACTTATACGAAGAGCTGGTGCAGCGTCATATGCATATGAGCAGTACGGTTCGCTATATTTACTGCCAGATGCAGGAAATGCTGGAGAAAGCCGCAGAGTATTTTTATCCCGGAAACATGGAAAAACCGTGGGAACAGAACGGAACCGACTTTTCTGGCAGGCAGAAACCTTTGCGGAGATGCGCGATGAGATGATCCGGCGGATCGAACAGCTTCTGGAGCGGTCTGAGGATGGAAAAGAGAAAAAGAAAACAGAGAATTCCTTTACCATCAGCAAGGTGACGGAATACATACAGGAACACTATGCAGAGACGGATCTGTCGATTGCCAGAATTGCCGATTCGGTTTATCTGACACCAACATATCTGTCCGCTGTTTTCAAAAAGCAGACCGGGCTCACCATCGGACAGTATCTGCTGGGAATCCGTGTGGAGCGTGCTAAACAGAAAATGAAAGATCCGCAGCTGAAATTCTATCAGATCTCAGAGCAGGTTGGGTATGCGGAATGCCAACTATTTTGCAAAATTTTCAAAAGATGACAGGCATGACACATAACAGAATATAAGGAGAGTCTGCGGCTGTGATGAGAAATCCAATACAGAAATTATCGATGCAAAAGCGGATGATGCTGTACTTCGCGGTTCCACTGATTCTGGTACAGATTATCCTTTGTTTTCTTTGCTATCCGCAGGTGATTCGCAGATATCGGGAGAAGACAGATTACACGGTAGAACAGTCCATTAATCAGACGATTTCTTTTACCGAAAGTTATCTGCAGAACATGACCTATCTGGCAGACATGGTGGAAAACAGCTGGGTGATTCAGGACACTTTGTCAGCAAAGGATTTTGGCGGAAACCGGCCTTATTTTGACCAGTGGCTTGAATATTATGAACTGAATCGGGAATTTAATTCGTATGAGCTGTCGAACTCGATTTACCGTTTCTGTCTGTATGTGCCGGATGACGTGATATATTCAGGAAATCATTATTTCTTTTTCGAAAACTCCCGTTTAAAAGAACGCAGTGATTATGTCGATTTGCGATATACATTAAATCAGGGAGAAGACTACGTTGCACTGAGTCAGGAACGTTCGGGGATTGATAAACAGGAAACATCACAGATGGTTACATTGTATCACCGGATTGTTTCGAAAGAAGCAAAGGATCAGGAAATTGGTATTTGCAGCATCAGCGTATCCGTGAGCTGTTTTCAGGATATTATGCAAAATGCCAATATCACGTCGAAAGGTCTGGTTTATCTGATGAGTGAAAACGGACGTCTGATTGCCAGTTCCAGCAGTACGATCCTGCAGAAAATGCAGAGGAGCGGAGGAATCTTAAGTTACGGGCCGGAAATTTCGATGGAAAAGAAAAAAGAAGGTCAGATGGAATATTATGCAGTCCGCCGGAACGTAAACGGTGCCGCCTGGCAGATGATTTCCATGATTCCAAAGAGCGAATATGAGGATCAGTACCGGATTCTCTGGCTTTCGGCGATTCTGATGATGGGCGGCATGATTGTTGTCATTGTGATGATATCTTATGTTCTTTCCGGCTATTATGTCGGAAGGCTGAAAAAGCTGAAAAGCGAAATGGCCGGTCTGCAAAATGGAAATTTAAATGTGAATCTGCCGCTCGAAACAGAAGGGGATGAAATCGAAGAAATTTACCATAACTTCAATGGCATGGTACAGGAAGTGCAGCGTCTGATGCAGGAACATTACAAGCTCGGTAAAGAAGTCAAAATGGCGGAAGTGCGGGCCCTGCAGGCACAGATCAATCCCCATTTCTCTACAATACGCTGGATCTGATTAACTGGATTTCCATGGATTATGGGGCAGAGGAGATTGGCACGCTGACCTGGAACCTGGCGCGCTTTTACCGTTTGAGCCTGAATCACGGAAAGAGCCTGATTACGATCGGGGAAGAAGTGGAACATGTACAGGTTTATGTGAACATTGAGAATTACCATTTTGACAATCAGATTTCACTGAATGTTGATGTCCCGGAGGAATTAAAAGGCTTCGCCTGCCTCAACATCATTTTACAGCCCTTTGTGGAAAATGCGATTGTCCATGGCATTGCGGAATACAGCGAAATCGAAAGCTGCAGCATCGCAATCCGGGCACGGAAAGAGGAAGAGGATATTATCTTTACCATACAGGATGACGGCCCGGGCGTAAATGTGGAACAAATGCAAAAAGAAACGGAACAGGATATCAAGAAAGCCCGGCACGGGTACGGCGTGCGGAATATCAATTTCCGTTTAAAACTCTGCTTCGGAGAAAAATACGGCGTAACATATAAAGAAAGTGAAAAAGGAACGTGCGTAGAAGTAAAAATTCCGGCCATGACTATGGAAGAAGCAGAAGAGAAGATCTGACAGAAAAAAGGAGAGACATTTGTTCTCTCTTTTTTTGCACAAAAGGAAAGAAAACCGATACAGAAAACCAGAAAAAACTATACAAGTTCACAAAAAAGCAGGAGAAAAACAAGAATTTTCCTGTACGAGATCACGGAAAACATAAAATATTACTAGAAATCAAAGTTTTGTTGGGTACAAAATAACCAAATTGTCCGGTATAATAAGTTCATCAGTTAAGAACAAGCCCCAAGACAAAGCGATGTGTGGAGGGTCTTGGGAGCACTTAAAGTTATCGCCGGCAAAAAACAGTTAAGTGCAGGAACTATGAAAAAGAAAGGAAGTCAACAAATGGGAAAGCATGTTAAGAGTTTTGTAACAGAAGTAAAGAAAAACAGAGCCCTTTTTGTTATGGCGATGCCTGCATTTCTGCTGGTATTGATTATGCAGTATCTTCCAATGTCCGGATTGGTACTGGCATTTAAGAACTATCGATATGACCTTGGTGTATTCGGAAGTGAGTGGAATGGATTTGCAAACTTCGAGTACCTCTTCTCATCCGGAACCGGATGGTTAATCACGAAAAATACCGTTGTGTATAACCTGTTAAACCTGGTTACCTCACAGCTTCTTGCCGTTTTGATCGCGATTTTTATTTCAGAGATCAACAAAAAAGTGTTCAAAAAAGTAACACAGTCCATTATCTTCTTACCGTACTTTATTTCCTGGGTTATCGTTGGTGTATTCGTTTACAACATCTTCAACTACGAAACCGGTATCCTGAACAGCGTTCTTACTTCTTCGGAGCTGAAAAAGTAAACATGTACGATGCTTCCAAAGCAGGCATCTGGCCATGA
>ENA-OUNI01000661-OUNI01000661.1-human-gut-metagenome-genome-assembly--contig:-NODE-661-length-15647-cov-3.080541_pt1 | contig 15647 bp, 20 predicted proteins | sample MGYA00242499_ERZ504580 | MGnify/ENA primary metagenome ERZ504580 (study PRJEB26092, sample SAMD00036315) | human gut metagenome | host: Homo sapiens | study: EMG produced TPA metagenomics assembly of... | reverse complement strand
CCCAATGCTCAGCCCTCCAAAAGATGATTCCGACCGCCCCCAGCAAAAAAACAAGGATGCCAAGCGGTACCGTTGCCCCTGTGGCTATTAAAATATTATCGCTTTTGAAGAAAATGCTGATCCGATGCAAATGCCGACGATCATGGCAATTGCGGTGGGTAGGCGATAGGTTGGACTGGATTCGGTCATAGGCTTCCTCTTTTCAAAACGGCAGGCGCTTTCTGTTTTTATTTAGGCTGTCCAGAAAATTATATAAAATGAAAGCGATTTCACAACAGGCTCTTATTTGCAAAAGCAAAAAGAGAGCGCGCTTCAAAAGGCGTTTTCCTTTTAAAGCGCGCTGTTTGGTCAGGTTTTGAAGATGGAAAGAGGGGGAAGCCGTTAGAAATCGAGGCGGCCCAGTTCCTCACCGCTGGAGAGGGAAAAAGCGCAGATTCGGCTGTTGGATAGCGTATAAAGCGTGTCCCCGATATAGGTGCCTCGGCGGATGGAGCTGTCTAACCCATTGCTGTCCACCGCGAGCCGCTCCTGCTTCGTATAGTTGCGCAGTGTGTGCAAAAGGCTGATTTGCCTGCCTTGCAGGGAGAATACACAGTAGGTTTCATCAAAATAGGAGCGAAAATCCTTGCCGATTTCCTCCCGGGCGATCGGGAAGCAACCGCATTCTCTTCCGGCAGGAAAAGGATGCTTTTATATTCCGAAGGGGCGTCGGTAAACGTGCCGTTTGGCAAGATAAGGCTGTCAACCTCCTGCGGCTTCTCCGGGTGGCTTACATCGAAGAGGGAAAGCTTTACGCCACGTGTCGTACCGTTTTCATCTGCATCCTGCCCGATGCCGAGGAGAAGATTTTCGCCAACTGGATGCAGATAGCTTGAGAAGCCGGGGATTTTCAGTTCGCCGAGGATTTTTGGCGAACTGGTATCGGAAAGGTCGAGCACAAAGAGCGGATCAGTCTGCCGGAAAGTGACAACATAACCCTTTGTGCCGAGGAAACGCACGGCATAGATTTCTTCCCCAGGTGCAATATTGGTAAGAGCTGAAAGCGTTTTCAGGGAGGAATCCAGGATGGTAACCCGGCTGCTGGTGCTGCCGTTTACCGTTTCCGTGGTGGCAATGCGCAGCGCTCCGCCATAGCTGTCGAGAGAAAATTGGTTGAGCACATGGCCGCGTACTCGGCCGGAAACGCTTTTACCAAGGCCCTCCTGTGAGAAGGGGAAGCCAAAATCGTGGTGTATTCCACATCGTCGTCATATACTGTGGAGGCGGTATAGAGCGCCTGCGTGCTGCAATACACCTCGTTCCCGCTGCCAAGCACGGCTTGGCGGGAAACTGTCTTTTTCGCATCAGCGGTATCCAGCGCGCTGACGACCAGATAGTTGGGCGTTTTTGCGTCCGGAAGGATTTGAATATCCGCCGCGTTGAGCTTTTTGGCGCCGCCCTCCCCCTCGGAGGTGGTAGGAATATAGTCTATGAATGTGCCATTTTCATCTTGCGTTACGGTATACTGCGTGATTAGATAGAGTGTGCTTCCAATCATGCGGGTGGAGAGGATGCCGCCGTCCTGCGTGTAGGTGCGCTCAAGTTTTGGCGCGGAACGGTCGCCGATGTTATAAATCAGGATGCGGGCGTCCCCTTGGTAGACAGGCATCCTGAGCCCGCATATCGCTGCGTTATAGACTGTGGAGCCGGAGGGGGTCGTCAGGCGGCATATGGCAATCAGGCGATTGCCCTGCACATAGAGCTCAGAAACCGTAACCTCTTTGTTGGACTCTTGGGGAATGGAAATTTGAGAGAGCACCTTCATGGAGCCGGCAGGACGGGGCGCGATGATTTGGATCGTTTTGCCCAGAGCCGGCACAAAATAGAGGGTGGAACCGTCATTTTTCAGGATATCTGCTTCCTCCACGCCAGCAGTCTGTATATTGGTTTTACCATAGCCGGTATCTGCCTCGTTTACCGTGGCGCTGTTATTCGTTGCTTGCCCGCCAGGGCGTTATCCTCTGGAACGTCGTTCATGGTGGGCTTCATGGTGGGAGATTCAGCGGGGGCTTTCATAGCTTCCTCTCTGCCTGCAATAGATTCATCAGCTGGATGGGCGGAGAGATCTTTGAAGTATGATTCTATTTTGGAATAATCTTGCAACACTTCTGTCAAAGGCGCGGAATCCCCCGTTTGGCGGTTGACCACTTCGAGATAGGGTAGGCCCTTCCACAAGGCGATTGCACCGATCACGATGCTAGCGCCGCCGCAGCGGCGGCGACATGGCGCAGGGTCAGGCCACGCCGTTTTGCAGGCTGTGGCGTTTGCAGCCGAAGCCGACTACTGATTTGGGTGGGGGAAAGGGAGGGGGGAGTGAATTGATTTGATCCAAAGGCCTGAGCGCTTCCAAAAGCGGTTCGGTTTGGCCATTTCGCTTTTTTTTCATCATGAGGACTCCTTTTCTGCGGTCAGGCGAAGCTTCGCAAGGGAACGAGAGAGTTTTGAACGAACGGTACCGGGCGGGCAGGAGAGGGCTTTGGCAATTTCATGCTTTTGTAACCGCCGATGATAGAGAGCAAAACGATGCTGCGCTCTTCATCACTGAGCGCATAGATGGCCTCCCGCAGCTCCATGGCGAGCATAAGCTCCTCAGAGCATTCGCTTTCACCCAAGCGGCGCGCTTCTTCGAGCGGGGTGGTAAGCCGCCTCTCTTTGACCGCCGCAATGTGGTGCTTGCAGGTGTTGGAAAGGATGGAAAAAAGCCAGGCCTTGAAGGATGAGACACTGCGCAGGGCGCCAATCCCCTGGAAGGCGGCGCAGACAGCATCCTGGACTGCGTCCTCCGCCTCCTCGCGGGAGCCGAGATAGTAGTAGGCAAAACGGTAAAGATCCTGTGCATATTGGGCATATAGCTGCCCGAAGGCATCCGCACTCCCGGCCTTTGCCTGCTCCACCAATCGATTTTCCGGTTTTGCCATGAAACGTTTCCCCCTTTACCGTCCCTCGGTATAATAGTGTTTGATAGCAGCACAATTGTTGCATGGCCTGCAAAAAAATGCTGTGGCAGGTGGACAGGAGAAACCGCTTGCGGACCATGGATGTGGCCTGCAAGCAGCTGACTCTGCGTATCTAAAAACTTCTTATGCGCCAACCGCTGTTTTACCAAACAAAAAGAGGAGCCCGAAGGCTCCTCTCCCCGTCGTTTGAAATACCTAGCAATTTATGCCTCGTGAGGCGCTCCTACCGGGCAGGTGCCGGCGCAGGCGCCGCAATCGATGCAGGTATCCGCGTCGATGACATACTTGCCGTCGCCTTCAGAGATTGCGGAAACAGGGCAATCCGCTTCGCAGGCGCCGCAGGAAATGCATTCGTCAGAAATTACATATGCCATGGATGATGTACCTCCTTCTTTGTTCAGAACCGGGGCGGAAAGGCAGCGGAAAATAAGGCCGCAACGCTTTCGCAAGGTGGTTCCTTGTCTTTCCCATTGTAACATAAAGGACGAAAAAAGCAAGAGCTTGCCACATTTTTTCAGGGCCTCGCCGCCGAAAAAAGGAGAAGAAAAAAGGCTCTTTCATGCGTGCCGGCCGGAGAAAGTTTTTTACGTTTGGAAAACTCGGATATATTTACGAAAAGGCATTTATTTTACATCCAAAATTGTTTATAATAGCAATAAGAGTTTTGTAAGCAATTTGAGAGGAGCGATCGAACGTGAGAAACCATGAAGTAACCCAAAGGCATCAGCTCTTGGATCTAAACGGCCGGCTAATGGAACCGGGCTGGTCAAAGGATTTGGTGCAAGTATACGACAGGAGGGCGATCAAAGCGCCGAAATTTCGCATTAAGGAGTGGGATTATTATCTAGTGCTCAGTGATCAGTTCGCCTGTGCATTTACGCTGTCGGACGATGGCTATATCGGCTTGCAGTCTGTTTCCCTGCTTGATTTTACCAAACCGTGGGAGCATACGGAAACCATTCTGAATGCCTTCCCCATGGGGAAGATGAAAATGCCTTCTACTTCAGCAAAAGGAAATGTGGTATACCGGGATAAGCGGTTGGCGATGGAATTTATCAAAACGGACGGGCAGCGCCGTATCCGCTGTGACTTCAAAAACTTCTGCGACGGCAAGCCCTTCTCCTGCGATATTACGCTGGAGCAGCCGCCGATGGATACCATGGTGATCGCCACGCCGTGGAAGGAAAAGGATACGGCGTTTTATTACAATCAGAAGATCAACTGCATGCGGGCAAGCGGCAGGGCGGTATTTGATGGAAAGGAATACGTCTTTCATCCGGAAACGGATTTCGGCACGCTCGACTGGGGGCGCGGCGTATGGACGTATGACAACCGCTGGTATTGGGGCTCCGGCAATGGGGTTGTAAATGGCAAACCCTTCGGCTTTAATATCGGCTATGGCTTTGGCGATACGAGCGCCGCGAGCGAAAACATGCTCTTTTACGACGGTGTGTGCCATAAGCTTGACGACATTACCTTCCACATTGATAAGAGAGACTATATGAAACCGTGGACGTTTACCTCCACAGATGGGCGTTTTGAAATGGATTTTGTGCCGGTGCTCGACCGCGCTGCAAAATTGATGTGAAATTGATCGTTACCGACCAGCATCAGGTGTTTGGGCGGATGTCCGGCAAGGCGGTGCTCGATGACGGCACTGTTTTGGAAATTAAGGATTTGATGTGTTTCGCAGAGGATGTACATAATAAGTATTAACAGAAAGGTACTGCGAACGGGAAGCCGTCCGGAAGGATTTCCGATTGAGCCAGCCATTCCGTGGTAGCCGCTCGTGCTTGGGGAAGAGGACGGGCGGCTTTTCAAGGCGTGCATAAAGCGTGCAGCACATTTTTACCGGAAGTTTCTTTGTGCAGTTTGCAGGTAACCGGTGGCGAGAATCAGAAGCAGCGCGGCGAGGATCATGGTGTCAGTCATATCGTATCGATTTATCCTTTCAGACTGCCACGGCCTGACACGGATCGTGATGCCTGCCGCGGCTGTTAGGCGGTGCAGCGATATTTCCAGACGGCTTATCGTATCGTATAATAGAATTACAAGAATGTAGATAATTATCGAATAAAAGAGAAAAGGATCATTTAGCGGAGAAAAATGCGGCATCCAGAAGGGCGTAGCGCTCCAAAACCTCAAAGTTAGGTTTACGCGGGTGGAACCATGGACAGGGTAAGTTGTTTTTAGAGGGCCTATTCTGCTTCTCGCAGCAACTCCGCGATGGTAAAGGGCAATGCCCCCTTTTTTCTCCCTGTTTTGGCCCCCTGCTGTAGAAACATACGACTACATCAGAGGGGGCTTGCCGATTCTTTTTCTAATCACCAAGAATGGCCCGATTAATCCAACAGCTTATAGGTTTGATAGCCATCCTCGCTGAAATAGACAAACAAATGCTTTTCCACTTCTTTGCCACCTTGAAATTGGGCGTGGACGGTAATGGTAGCTGAACCGAAATCTGCATAGGAGAACGGGCCGCTCTCATAGAATTTGCGGTAATCTTCCGTGGATGGCTCCCAATTGATTCCCGCGCTTTCCTGCGGGCGCAGAACGGTAATCGATTGGCCGGAGGATTGCGGCAGCGGGTCTTTCTCCCATCCCGCGCGCAGAGCACTGAGGACGGCGCGGCCAGAGTCAGTCTGCAAAACGGATAAGCTGGCGCCATCTAGCTGATTGCTGCGCCGTCAAAATATCGGTCTCGCAAGAATTGATAGCTCTCGTCCTTTAAAATCTGCTCGAAATAGGCGGAGTTACCTTGTTGCGCATGTGCAAAAGCTTCCTGAAAAGGGACTTTTTCCGGCAGGAAAATATAGGACATATAGCGGGAGGCAGAGGGTTCCTCCCCTGCGTTGGCCGTTTCCTTTAGCAACGTGGAATAGGTTTCCGGGCAGTAGACGAGGCGGCCGTTATCACAGGAGATGGTATAGGATTGGAGGCTCTCCCACGGATGCCGAGCGCGCTGCGCTGCTGTTTGAGCGTGGATGAGTCGGCGGGTATGACGCTGGTATCTTCATCAAGCCAGCTTCCCCACATGGGCATCTGAAACTCAATATTGGGCTCCAATTCGGTGGCGCTCTCTGGCACAGCTGTGTTGCCGGCGGCAAAGAGGCGGAGCTCCGCGCTCTCAATGATCTGGGGCTGGCGCTCATGAGGCTTCCCCCAAAAATAATAGAGCGTTCCGCAGGCAACCAATAGCACTGTAGCCAGCACTGCGGCAAGGGCCCGCTTGCCGCCAATATGGCGGGGCGCCGATGCGGGCGCCTCAGTGAGAATGGTATTCAGTATATTTTTTCGGTCAGGTAGATGCTGATTCATCGCCTGACGGAATAAATCTCTTCGCTTCATGCAGCGCCTCATCCTCCTGCCATTGGAATGTTTCTTTTAATTGCTTAAGCGTGCGGTACAGACGGCTTTTGACCGTGTTTTCATTGAGATGGAGAGCCTGTGCAATCTCACGAAGGCCCAGATCCTGCGAAAAATAGAGGATAAAAATGCGGAAGGTCAACGGATCGCCATGGGAGAGGAACGCCCAAATTTCATCGCAGAGGACTTGGTCATCTGGATCCGACTCCACATCCAGCAGCTCGCGTTCGATGGCTTCGAAGGATTCCTCCTCATCGTGCGGAGAAAAAACGGGAAGCAGTTTCTCAGCATGCTGGCTGCGCCATAATGATGATAAAGCTCATTACGGGCGATGCGCATGACATAATGCTGTGGATCACGCACGGGTTCTCCTGACCGGCGCAGACGCTGATAAAGGGCCAGGTAGGTGTTTTGCACCAGATCGCCAATGTCCGACGGGGCTGCACAGCGGCAGATGATATAGCGCAGCACGGAATCATAGGTTTCTTCATACAGCTTTGTAAATGCGGCATCCAGCGATTCTTGTTTCAACTTCCTCACCCTTTTCCCCCTGCGGACGGGCCGCTTTACAATGGCTCTCTATTCTAGTAGAGTGGTGCAAGGGGCAAAAAGTTGCCCCTTGTTTTATGTTTTGTTTCTGAGCTGTGATTCCACGGATTGAAACGAACGCTTTTTGGAAGCGCATTTTCAGCAGTCTATCCGCCAATTATATTGCTACAGTACTTATACGGCTTTGTATTCCGAGTTATGCAAAAAAACCATGCGCCAATATAGAAGGGGGGACTGTTGCAAAATGAAATATTTTGCAACAGTCCTCCTAAAAAACATTTGAAAGCACGCTTTTTCCATTTCTGCGCATCCTTCTGCATAATGCAACGCGCCCCCCACGCATAAACCGCTTGCGGGCTATGCAAAAGTTCGGATTTCACGTTAAAAAACAAAACTGCATTTTTTCAGCCTTTGCGGAACCTTTCTATTCTATATGCTGGTCTCTGCGGAAAATCTGTTTTTGTTTTTAGGTGCAGCCCCCGTGTTCCAATATACTGTTTACCCCTGGTTTTCGCTCCTAATCACGGTTTTGAAGCATGTAAAACAAGCGCTTCCGCCTCCTGAATACCCAGCCCAACCTCACTGGGGTGATGGGCGTCTGATGCGGTTTGAATGCGTACGCCGATGCGCTTCATTTCTTGCAGCAGGGGCGGTTCCATCCCTAGCCGCGCTCCATGCCTGCGGAAAATTCCACTGTTTTGCTCGGCATACATCCCGCTTTGCGCTAATGCAGCAGCCAGCCGCTTATAATAAGGCTCCAGCGAACAGGAGGGGAGATGGCCAAAAGCTTGAGCTGTCTGGATGGGCGAGGCCATCAAACACGCCGCAGGAGGCCAGTTGAATGCTCAGCTCAAAAAAGCGGCGGTACAATTCGTCGATCTCTATGCCCTTCCATAGCTCCGGCTTGTGATCGAAGGCAAACGCATCAATAAAATGGATACTGCCAACCAAAAAATCTAGCCCTAAATTTTTCGTACGGCTTTCCACAAAAGCTTCGCAGCCGGGGAAATAGCAAACTTCTAGTCCGAATTGAATTGGCAGTGGCCACTGTGCCCGGCGAACTTCATTGGCGAGGTGCAGAAATTCATCCAGATCGCGCTTTCCACCCTTGCGGCCCAACCATGCGTCAATAAAATCATTTTGCATGCAAACCGGCTTGTACATGGGTAAAAATTCTGGGAAGAGGTAACTGTGCTCCAGCAGGTGGATTTCCGAAAGGCCTCTTTGAAGAGCATAGCCAACATATTTTTTCACCCAGGCGAGGTATAGGGCCCGGTTTCCAGATGAAATGTGGCAATCAAGCATAGCGGAATTCTCTCCTCAGGGCATTTTCTCCGGCGGGATCAACTGCGCGCCGCCTGAAGCAATTCTTCATAGATTTTTTCTTTTTTCACACGGCCGGCGGCGGAGAGGGAGAGATGGTCAAAGTGCAAAAATTCCTCCGCCAGCGTACGCACTTCTTCCAACGTGACCGCGCGCACGCGCTCCATAATTTCATCCGCGCTTTTCACTTCGTTATAAAGCAGCTCGCCGCGGCCCATCTGGGCGGCGCGGGACTGTGTTGACTCCATATTCATAATGAGCCCTGAGAGATATTGCTCCTTGGCACGGGCAAGTTCTCGCTGCGTGAGCGACGCGGCAAAACCGTCGATAATACGGAAAACCTCCCGCAGCGCCTTTTTTTCATTGCGCGGCGAAAGCGCCATATCAACGCCGAGGATTCCCGCCTCGAGGTAGGAGGCGGAGAAGGATTCGATTTCATAGACGAGCCCCAGCTCTTCCCGAATGCGCTGATACAACCGGGAGGAGGAAGAGGTGCCGAGCACCGACATGAGCAGGCGCATGGCAAAACGACGGTCATCCTGCGCGCCGATTCCGGGCATCGCAAGCGCGAGCTGCGTTTGTTCAAAATCCTTTTTACGAAGCGTCAGGCACTTACGGTATTGTGCGGGGCTGGCCTGCACCGGATTGCCGCTATTGGTCATAGGGCCAAAAAATTTTTCACACAGCCGCACGATCTCTTCCCGGTCAAAACGTCCACACACAGCGGCCACCATACGCTCCGGCGTATAATAGCGGCGCATATGCGCGCGAAGGTCATCCACTGTTAGGGAGGAAACGGTTTTTCGCTCTCCCAAGATGTTGGAGCCGAGCATATCCCCTTGCCAAACACCGGCATAGAGATTATCCGCGCAAAGATCCTCCGGGCTATCTTCATACATATGTAGCTCTTCGAGGATGACACCACGCTCTGTTTGCAAATCTTTCTCCAAAAGGGCGGGTTGTGTGAGCATATCGCAGAGGATATCAAAGGCGGTGCCGACATGCCGGTCGAGTGCCCGCGCATAAAAGCAGGTGTATTCTTTTGTGGTGTAGGCGTTAAGCGCGCCGCCGATTTCATCCATCTGCTCAGCAATGGCTAAAGCAGACCGGCGGGCTGTGCCCTTAAAAAGCATATGCTCAATAAAATGGGAAACGCCTGCGGTTTGCGGCGTTTCATAGCGGGAACCGCTCCCGACCCAAATGCCCATGGTGGCGCTTCGCGCCCAATCGACGGGTTCCAGGATTATACGAAAGCCGTTTGGCAAAGTAATTTTTTCCATATCAATCTACCATACCTTTCTGGATCGCCCAATATCAAAGCAGACCCGGCCAGGCGCAGAGTTGCAGAGCAGATTCTGAAATCTTCCGTTATGCACAGGTTTGCAGTTGGATTTTGGCCCTCTAAATTTGAAAGACAACTCTTTCATGGAATATGCCGATCAGGCAGATTCCCTTTCGTTATGAATTGGGGACAGGTTGCCTTTTGTTACGAGGCAAGGCAAGAAACAAAACAAGGCTAACCGCAAGCACATAGAAGCAGGGGGTACGCACCGTTGCATGAGAGCAGTCAGCTAATGGCTATTACTTTATATTATACATAATTTCGAACAAAAATCAAGTTGTCAGCCGTGCTGGTAACAGTCGAATTGACGAAACTTTCCAATCGATATGGGCGCTATATAAAATTGTTATCAATTTGTTTTCAATTGAAAAGCAATTATGCTTTGCTTTTTTCATACAAATCTGATACACTAATAGCCGTTATTTGAAAGAAACAGGAAGGGAGGTTTTTATGCTGAAAAGCACAAATAAGCATGTGGGCATTTTTTCTTTTATTGGAAATAATATTTTGATGTTTATTTTTACATTGGCGTTTGGTGCACTGATTACCTCGCGCGGAATTGATCTGTCGGCCGTAACGCCGGCGAAGATTTTTTTCTCCGCAATGTACATAGGCCTGGTGTTTGTCGTATCCAGTGTGTGCGGTTATCACAATAATCGCGGCGGGCTGATTGCGCTGCTGCTGGTGTCGCTGTATCCAATCGTCGGAACGATTGGCTCCACGATGGCGGCGCAGGCGGGTGTGAGCTTGTCCGGGGCGGCAGTGCCGTTTTATTTTGTGTTCCTCCTAGGAAGCACGCCTTTAATGCCGGTGATGGCGGCGGCCAACCTGACACGCCTGTATGGGGTTGAATTGCTGGCGGTGTTTATTGCGCAAAGCATTTTAATTGTGGCGGTATGGTTTGCAGCAAGGGCATGGCGCAGGATGAAAAAAAGTTAGGTATTGATGAAAAAGCCGATAATGCAGTTAAGGTTTCATGAAGAATTTCGTTGCCGCCGGTAGGAATACCGGCGGATTTTTTTGTTGGCGGCAAGTGATTTAAGCGGCCGTGATGCATCACCCGGCCCGCTTTGTTGCAGGCGCTTTACGCGCCTGTTCAGATGGGTGGTCGAACTGGCTGTTGTAAAGCTTCGCATAAAATCCGCCCTTTGCCATCAGGCTATCGTGCGTGCCCTGCTCCACAATGTCGCCACCCTGCATGCAGAGGATGAGATCCGCATCGCGGATGGTGGAGAGCCGGTGCGCAATGATGAAGCTTGTGCGCCCTTCCATCAGGTGGTCCATCGCCTTTTGAATGAGCAGCTCTGTACGGGTATCGACGGAGCTGGTGGCCTCGTCAAGGATCAGCACTTTCGGGTTGGAGAGGATGGCGCGCGCGATGGTTAGAAGCTGCTTTTGGCCTTGTGAGACGTTGCTCGCCTCCTCATTGAGTACCATGTCATAGCCGCCGGGCAGCGTTTTGACAAAATGATGGACTTGAGCCGCTTTCGCAGCCGCAATGACTTCTTCATCGGTTGCGTTGAGGTTGCCGTATCGGATGTTATCTTTAATCGTGCCGTTATAGAGCCACGTATCCTGTAGCACCATGCCGAATATGGAGCGCAGCTCGTTGCGTGTAAAATTGCGGATATCATATCCGTCAATGAGGATCGCACCTTCATTGACATCGTAGAAACGCATGAGGAGCTTCACCATCGTTGTTTTACCGGCGCCTGTCGGGCCGACAATGGCCACCTTCTGGCCGGGCTGGATATTGGCGCTGAAGTCATGGATGATGATCTTATCCGGCGAATAGCCGAATTTGACATGGGCAAACTGGACGCTGCCCTGGATGTGAACGAGGCTGTCGGTATCCGGCGTATCGTCATCCGGGTTAATGTGCACTACCGCTTGCTCCTCGCTTTCCTCCGGCTCCGCGAGGAATTCAAATACGCGCTCGGCCGCCGCTGCCGTTTGCTGCAAAACGTTGCTGGAGTTGGCAAGTTGGTTGATCGGCATGGTGAACTGCCGGACATATTGCATAAACGCTTGAATATCGCCTACGGTCATCGCACCGTGCGCCGCACGCCATGCGCCGAGAATGCAGACGGCGACCCAGCCGAGATTGCCGATAAAATTCATCACAGGCATCATGATGCCGGATAAAAACTGTGATTTCCAGGCGGATGCGTATAGGGTGCCGTTGTATTCATCGAAGGTCTTTACGGCAGCCTCTTCGCCGTTGAAGCTTTCATTACGGTGTGACCGCCATATATTTCCTCCACATGCCCGTTCACATGGCCTAAATAGGCCTGCTGTTGCGCAAAGTATTTTTGAGAGCGCTTGACGATCTTCAGGATGAAAAGGAAGGAGAGCGGAAGAATGCAGAGCGCTACAAGCGTGAGCTGCCAGCTAATGGAGAGCATCATGATGAGGATACCGAGGAAGGTGGCGGCGGAGGTGATGATTTGCGTGACGCTCTGGTTGAGCGATTGGCTCAGGGTATCGATATCATTGGTTACGCGGGAGAGCACTTCGCCGTGGGTGATGCGGTCAAAATAGCTGAGGGGCATACGGTTAATCTTCTGCACAATATCGTTGCGCAGGTTATAAGTGACTTCCATCGTGATGCCGGTCATGATCCAGCCCTGCCCATAGGAGAAAAGCAGGCTCGTCAAATACAGAATCAGCAGCGTCAGCAAAATGTTCGCAATCGCGCCGAAATCGATGCCGCGCCCGCACCGGTGATCTTGCCCATAATGCCGTTGAAGAGCTCTGTGGTCGCATTGCCGAGCACCTTTGGACCCACGATAGTAAAGATGGTGGAGGCAACGGCAAAGAGCATCACAAGGAGCAGGCGGAATTTATAGCGGCTGAGATAGTGAAGCAGCTGCTTCATTGTGCCCTTGAAATCTTTCACTTTCGGTTTGCCATGCGCTGCGGCGGCTGGGCCGTGTCTCATTCCAATTCCTCCTTTGACAACTGGGATTGCGCGATCTCGCGGTAGGTCGGACAGGTTTCAAGAAGTTCCCGATGCGTCCCCTTGCCGGCAATGCGCCCTTCATCGAGCACGATAATCTGCTGCGCATTCATAATGGTGCTCACGCGCTGCGCGACGATCAGCACGGTGGAGTCGCCGGTGTGCTCCTGTAATGCGCGGCGCAGAGCGGCGTCCGTTTTGAAATCAAGGGCGGAGAAGCTGTCGTCAAAAATATAGACCGGCGCTTTTTTTGCAAGCGCCCGTGCGATGGAAAGGCGCTGCTTCTGCCCGCCGGAAACATTGCCGCCGCCCTGCGCAATGGGCGTTTTCATCCCCTCCGGCTTTTCCTGTATAAATTCTTGCGCCTGGGCAATAGCGGCGGCCAGGGCAAGGTCGTCTTCGCTTGCGTCCGGCGCGCCGTAGCGGAGATTAGAATCAATATCACCGGAGAAGAGAACGCCCTTCTGCGGCACATAGCCGATTTTTGCCCGCAGCTCGTGCTGCGGAATTTTGCGCACATCCACGCCGTCGAATAGGATTTCACCCTGCGTAACGTCATAAAACGGGGGATCAGGTTAATCAGCGTTGATTTCCGGAGCCGGTGGAGCCGATAAATGCGGTTGTTTCGCCTGGCTTCGCCGTGAAGGAGATATTACTGATCACATCTTCATCCGCATTTTCATAGCGGAAGCAAACGTTGCGGAATTCGATTTCCCCACGCGGATTTTTTCCAAGGGAAACGGGATGCTCTGCATCGCGCACGGAGGGCTCAGTGGCGAGCACTTCGTTGACGCGGTTAACGGATACCGCCGCGCGCGGCATAAGGATGAAGGTCATACAGATCATCAAAAATGCCATGATAATTTGCATCGCATACTGCATAAAGGCCATCATATCGCCTACCTGCATGGTGGCCTGTTCGATCTGATGCCCGCCGATCCAGACGATCACGAGACTCATCACATTCATTAAAAACATCATTGCAGGCATCATAAAAGCGGTTACGCGGTTAACGAAGCGATAGTTGCGGGTCAGGTTGCGGTTGGCGACTCGAAACGATCCTCTTCATAGGACTGCGTGCCGAAGGCGCGGATTACCATCATGCCGCTCAGGTGCTCGCGCACGACAAGATTCAAGCGGTCAACCAGCTTCTGGACAAGCTTAAATTTTGGCATGACAATCGAATAGATCACGGCGATAAAGCCGACCAGGATCAGCACGCATACTGCGATAATCCAGCTCATGGAAGTGCTTTTCGATAAGGCCATCACCACGCCGCCCACGCCGATGATCGGTGCATACAGAAGCGTGCGCGGCACCATGACGAAAAGGAACTGGATTTGCGTGATATCATTTGTCGTCCGTGTGATGAGAGAGGCGGTTGAGAATTGGTCAAACTCCCCATTGGAGAACGAGGCGACCTTCTGAAACACATCGTGGCGCATATCGCGGCAAATGCCTGCGGCGAAACGCGCTGAGCAGAAGGTGACGCCGATGACGCAAAGCACCATACCGAGCGTCATAAGCAGCATTTTAAGCCCTGTGACGAGGATATAATTGCGCTCAATACGATCCGTGTTGACGCCAAGCTCCCGATAGAGCTGCTTTGTCATCACAATACCCATCTGTGAACCGATGGAACTGTCAGTCTTTGCGGCGGCCTGCTGTGCCTGTTCGAGCACCTGTGTTGGCATGGCTTGATGAGCGCTTCCATCGCATAGAGCTTTGACAGATCGGTATCCGACAGGTCGGTCTGATCGGTGGAAATCGTCTGGCCGCTCGCCTTGGCCTGCGCTTGCATCAGGCTCATCAGGGTAGACATGCCGCGGCCATAGGCTGCGGCCGCGGCGGAGGGGTCTTCTGCGGAGAGGACGGCAATCGCCTCTGTTTTTAGCAGGGGATATGTCTCTATATACTGCTGCGCCTCCTGCGTGCCGGGCTGTATGGTTTTGTAGCTCGATTCCATCTGCGCTTTGTCTCCTGTGGTCATCAACGATTCAAAAAAATCGAGCCCTTTGCGGCTGATGGCCTTTGGCGCTTGCTCAGAGATACCACCCTGCTGAATCCCGACATTGACAATATCGGACATCAGATTCGGCAGATTCAGATCGCATGCCGCCTGCACAAAGAGCAAAACAACACAGATCAGAATGGGAAGCACATAGGGCTTTGCATAGTGCAAAAGCTTTTTCATTCGATCACCCTTTCCTTACAGCGCGCCCACGCGCACTGCCTCCGGGTTTTCTCCGGATAATAGTTAACATGATTAATTGATATTATAGTAGCTAAAATGGAACTGTCAAGATCAAAAGATGCAATCGTGGATTCTTTTACAAACCGTTCATAATAGAGCCATCCTTTTCATACAAAATCCATTTATTTTTATGCTTGACAAGTTGGGGACAAAAGGATAGACTAAAATTAATTAACTAACGCAATTAATTTTGGCACTGGGGGCGTTCTGCATGGATGGAATGGAATATCAGTTGATTGAAGCGGTGTTTGAAGCGAAGCACAGCCTGCATTGGGTAATCCATTTTGCCAAGGTTCCCCGCGGCACGTTCGCGGCGCTGTTTTTGATCGATCAGATGAATCGGGAGCCGCAGCAGGAGCGGGCCATGCCGGGCGTGACGGTATCCATGCTCAGCGATCGGCTTCACAATTCCCGCCCGGCGGTCACACGGCTGATTAATGATCTGGAAGAGCAGGGCTATGTTGTCAAACTCACTGCAAAGCAGGATAGGCGCTTTGTTTACCTAATGCTGACGCAGGAAGGCAGGCGGTTCTTGCCAGGCAAAGCATGCTTTTTCACCGCGGTTCATGAAATTGTGCAGATGCTTGGGCAGGAGGATTCCCGCGAGCTTCTGCGGCTTTTGCGGCGGATCGCACAGTTGCAGCCGCAGAGCGGGGATACGCAACCCGCACCTGAAGAAATGGGTGCGGTGGAATAAGCTTGATAGGAATGCCGGCAAAAAAGAGCCGTTGCAAAATGCTTTTCATTTTGCAACGGCTTTCTTGCTGCCTTTAGGCTTAACAAAACCCCTGGTTGAACCAGGGGTAGATAAAAAAGCTTGGCAAATAAAACCTCCATGCTACAATCAAGATGGTTTGG
>ENA-OUNI01000660-OUNI01000660.1-human-gut-metagenome-genome-assembly--contig:-NODE-660-length-15650-cov-3.734265_pt1 | contig 15650 bp, 17 predicted proteins | sample MGYA00242499_ERZ504580 | MGnify/ENA primary metagenome ERZ504580 (study PRJEB26092, sample SAMD00036315) | human gut metagenome | host: Homo sapiens | study: EMG produced TPA metagenomics assembly of... | reverse complement strand
AATAAATAAAAAGGATGCAGAGTTATGCAGCTACCGATGAACCGTCATCCCGATGTTGCCGTTTACAACATTACGGCATTCTATCTTGGGATTATAAAAGCATATGGTTATTCAATAGATGGTTTGGTTTATAATCATTATCTAATTCCAAGCTATTGGGCTGAGATTCTGAACTATTATAAAGCTTACTATGTAAAAAAGCATTGTTTTCGTTGTAAAAAAATAGAATTGATGCCGGAAACAGCGGTAGAAGTAATGAAAGCGGCATTGGATCAAAATTGCTATTTGATGCTTATGGTAAATGAACGCTATATTCCTGACCGCGAAGTATACGGCTGTTTTGACCGCAATCATGATATCATGGTGTATGGCTACGACGACGAAAAGCAGGTTTTTCATACAGCTTCCTTTATTTTTCGAAATAGCCAACGGAATTTTGATCTTCAGGAAGTTTCCTATCACGATTTTGCCAGGGCAATTGACGTCCACCTTCTTCCTGAGAAAAGGGGAGATGAATTTTGCAAGCCTTTTTCTGCCGCACAGGGCGCAGGAGCCAGTCCGTATGGGGAAAATACGAAAACAGGTCAGGCATTGCTTGCGCCTGAGCAAAAGCAAACGACAAGGCTGCTTCGTCCAGATGGGGGAGCTTATCAAGAGCGGCAACTATACTGAAATTGATGTCAATTCCTTCTATTTCGTCAAGGAGCGGGCCAATCTTTTGATGAAGCTATTTCAGGCGCTCTGCCCAGGCGATAAAATTGTGGAGGAATATGCAGAGGTTTGCGAGCTCGCACAGCGATTAATGATGCTTGCGGTCAAGGAAAATATCAGAAGCAGCCCGGCAAATAAAGAGAGAATGTTTCATTACCTTGTCAAAATTGAGGAGCTTGAACGGGATGTACTCAAAAAATTTCTCCATATGAGTTGGAAATTGCGACCAAAAGGCCCCATTCTTGTGGAACAGCACATCAAACAAGATTGATAATCTCTTATAAAGCATTGCTCCCTCTGAAAAAAGATTTGAGACACGTGACAAAACTTTTGCAAATCTCCATGTATAAAGTTTATGCTGGACAGGTCATTCCTGTCCAGCATACAATAAAAAGTAGGAAAGCGTGTGAAATCCGCTTTCCTATCTGAAATTAACTGGTCGCGCTTTGCAGTGCCTTGGCGGTCTGATCAAGCTTTGCCGTCGTTTTTACCTGCTTGGCCCGGAAAACCCCAATGCAACACGGCACTCTGTTTCGTCGGTGCTTTCCATTTCCGCAATGCATTTAAATTCGCCGGCACCCTGTTGAAAAATTTAAAAATTTTTAGGGAATCTTTTTTTGCTTTTAGCTCAAATTCCTTACAGGCATTTCAGGGCCAATTTTAAACCGCTTTATCCACCGAAGCTGTCTGCCAAGGATTTGACAGCCGACAGATAGCCGCCGGTCAGCGCGTCGAGATATTCAGTTGTAGAAGTGATTTTCCAGGTTTGATCGGCTTTTACAAGCTGAATATCCACCGTGGTCGTTTTCATCGGCACATCCTCTTGCGCCAAATAATCGGCGGCGTATTGGTTCAGTGCTGCGTCCTTTGCGGCGTCATCCTTTGTGAAATCGAGCGCATTTTCCATGCTCTTCTGCATATAGCCCTTAAGGAACTCTGTGAGGTCCACGGCGGTGCACTCTGCCTTCACGGTGGCATGATCGCCATCCTTTTCAGAGGAAAGGATCTTGACCGTAATCTTGCCCAGCGTATCGTCAATCGGGAAATAGGAGGCTTTTCCACCCGAAATTAGGGATTCTTCACTCGTTGCCGCTTTGGTGCTTTCGCTCCCTGAATCCGGGAGCAAGCTCTCCAGGGTATTGAGATCGATATTCTCCTTGACGCTTTCCATCTTGCCTTCCTTAATGGCTTGGGTGACTCGCTCGACGACTTCTTCCGGCTTTTCTCCGCCGCAGCCGGCAAGTGAAACGATCATCACAACAGCCAATACGGCACAGATAATCCTTTTCATTTTCTCATTCCTTTCTTTTTTCTGATAGTGTTATCATAAGGGATTCTCTTCTCTTCGTCAACTGCAATAAAGCCCGCCGCAAAGTGATTGTTTGCGGCGGGCCTTGCTGATTCATGAATTGGGAAGCAGGAGGAGGAGATTACTCTGCATCGTCGGCGTTCTCCCAATTGTGCCAAACATTCTGAACGTCGTCGTTATCCTCAAACATTTCCAGCATCTTGGCCATGTTTTTGATATCATCCGGATCGCTCAATTTCGTATAGGTAGTGGGAACATATTCGATTTCAGCGGAAACAAAGGTATAGCCCTTGGCTTCCAGATCATCGCACACGCCGGTGAAATCACTTGGATCCGTGCGGATGTCGAAAACATCCTCGTCCGTCAAAAAGTCGACTGCGCCAGCCTCCAGCGCATCTTCCATAACCTTTTCTTCATCCAGGCCTTCCATCTCGATGGCGATAACGCCCTGCCGGTTGAACAGAAAGCCGACGCAGCCTGTCTGGCCCATGTTTCCGCCGTATTTATCAAAATAATGGCGCATATCAGCGGCGGTGCGGTTGCGGTTATCTGTGAGCGTTTCCACAATAACGGCGACTCCGCAGGGGCCATAGCCTTCATAAACGATCTCTTCGTAATTATCCGCGCCGCCTTCACCGGCTGCTTTTTTAATGATGCGGTCGATATTATCGTTGGGCACATTATTGGCCTTCGCCTTTGCAATCACATCCCGCAGTTTGGAGTTAGAGGATGGATCCGGCCCGCCTTCCCGCACCGCTACGCCAATTTCACGGCCGATTTTCGTGAAGATTTTTGCACGCTGGCCGTCCGTTTTTTCCTTCTTGCGCTTGATCGTGCTCCACTTGGAATGTCCTGACATATGAAACCCTCCAATGACTATATCTCGAAACACTTTATTCTACCATACTATCATGGAATTAGCAAGATTTTATAGGCTTTTGGCAGGGGAAAATGGCGCGGTTGGCACTTTGGAGAGACGTTTTGATCGATTGTGTGAAAGTGTGAACGCAAGAACGGACGGAACGAGGCCTTTTCAGGCAATTAAAAAAAGGAATCCCCCGCCGGAAACATATCCGGCGGGGAACCCCTAGTTAATGTTCAGATGCTTTGAAAAGCGGCCTGAACGCATTCATTTGATCTGCCAATTCCAGTTATAGAAGCGGACCTTGATGGGGGAGGAGGTAACGGTATTGCCGTAGAAATCCTCCACCGTAACTGTGATCCAGCAGGAGCGGGCGCCGATGCCCTTGCCGTTCGGGCGGATGACCGTCGTGTTGGCAGTGGGGGTTTCGATCGTCGCTTCCGGCTTGTCGATGGACCAGTTTGCATAGTTCCAGCTTACGCTCTTCACGTCGGCGCCGGCGTTCACTTGGAAGCCGACTTCCACGGACTGGCTCTTGTAGGTCTTGTACACGGAACCTTGACATACAGGATGCCGTCGACTACATTACCGCCGCTGGTGATAGCCACGGAGGTGAGCGCGTCATACTGCGTCATCGCGTCGAGTGCTTTTTGGACGTTTGCAACAGCAGCATCCACATCGGCCTGATCGAGGATGGAAAGGTCGCGGTCGATATTCTTCGCCTCTTCCAAGGCTGCCTTCAGAGCGGCGACGGAGTCGGGCGTGTAGGTGTTGATATCAGGGGAAGCAAGCTTATCAGCAGCGGTTTTAATGATTGCGTCGAGCGCGGTGAAATCAGCGTCCTTGAGGACGAGTTTGATCGCGCTGAGAGAGGCGGCCATCGCATTCACTGCATCCTGCTTTGTAATATCCGGGTTGCTCTTTACGAGCGCTTCAGCCTCTTCCAAGGCGGCCCGGAGGGTTGCAACAGAGGCGTCGGTGTAGTTGGTGATGTGGGCGTCGTTGAGCGCTGTTTTCGCGTTAGCAATTGCGGCGTTCAGAGCATCCATATTGGCGCCCTTGTAGACGAGCGTTACGTTCAGAGCCTTCTCCGCATCGTCCACGATCTCCTGCTGCTTAATGGTCAGGCTGCGGCTCAGGCCTTCTGCATAATCGATAGCGGCTTTGAGCTGTGCCAGGGATTCCTCCGTATACTGCCCGCTGGCCTTTGCATCGTTGTAGGCGATATTTGCCTTGGCGATAGCAATATCAAGCGCCTCATAGTTAGCGCCTTTGAGCGTGAGCGTCATGGCGTTGAGAGCCGCGGCCTTCGCGTTCACAGCGTCTTGCTCAGTGATGTTGGGCATACGCTCGATCATAGCTTCTGCCTCAGCAATCGCCTCGGCAAGAGCGTCACGGGAATCCTTCGTGTAATCTTCAATATCGGCGGCTGCGAGTTTCTCGTTGGCGGCGTCAACAGCCTTCTGAAGGCCGGTGAGGTCAGCCGCGTTGAAATCGCCCTTGGCCTGCTCAACAGCATTTACCAGCGTGTTGGCTGCCGCGGTGATCTCATCCTGATGGAGGATGTCGAGATCCTTTTCCACTGCTTTGGCAGCGTCAAGCGCATCCTTAACAGCCTGAATGGCCTCTTCTGTGTAAAGCTTTTCCGTATCCGGATCTGCGAGGAAGGTTTCCGCATTCTTGATCGCATCGTTGAGCGCGCTGTAATCCGCATCCTTCAGGATGAGCTTTACGCTCTCAAGCGCTACAACCGCATCGTCTACCTTCTGCTGCTGTGTAACATCATACTTAGCGGCTACAACTGCCTGGGCGCCTTGATGGCATTGCTCAGCGCAGTTTTAGAAGCCTCGGTATACTCGTCGCCTGCGTTATTCAGCGTATCCTGAGCAGCCTTGATGCGTCGTTGAGCGCGCTGTAGTCGGCGGGCTTTTTCTCAAGCTTAACGGCATTCAGAGCTGCAAGCGCATCGTCAACTTGGGTCTGCTCCTTCACGGAGAGGGTGCGGTCAACCGCCTTTGCCGCGGCAATTGCCGTTTCCACGCGGGAGATGGAGCGTCTGTGTAGATGCCCGCTTCCTTCGCGGCGGCTACCTCTTCCTCACGGTCAGAGATCGCCTTGTCAAGCGCTGTGTAATCAGCGCCCTTGAGGGCCAGGCCGCGAGTTGCGGCAAGCAGGGCGTCCGTGGCGTCCGTGATGACCTGCTGCTGGTCGACCGTCAGCTTGCGGCTGACTGCCTTTGCGGCGTCGAGGGCGGTACGCAGCGCGTTCACGGAATCATCCGTGAAATCACCGATATCCGTGCGGTCGAGCTGCGCCTGCGCATTGGCAATGGCAGCGTCGAGAGCGGAATAATCGGCGCCCTTGAGGGTCAGGCCTGCGAGCGCGTCGTTGATAGCCTTTGTGGCGGCGTCAATGGTCGCCTGATAGGTGATGTCCTTGCCTGTCTCAATGGAGGCGGAGGCAAGATACGCATCGCTGAGGGCTTTTGCGGATGCGCTGGTATAATTCTGGAAGTCGGAGGCTTCGATCTTCGCTTTTGCAGCGGCAACAGCAGCGTTAAACGCATCGTAGCTTGCCGGGAGCTTCTGAAGGGAGGTGATCTCCTTCAGAAGAGCTGTGGCGCGGGTGGTGACATCTGCCTGCTTTGTGATGTCGAGGCGGTTTTCGCGCAGCATTTCCTGCTTAGCGGCGTCCACCTTGACCTTCAGTGCAGCGAGATCTGCCGGATCATAGTATTCGGCGTTGAGCTTTTCAAACGCGTTAACAGCCGCCTGCATGGTTGCATAGTTTGCAAACTTTACAAGGCCGGAAACTGCGGCGCTGAGCTCATTTGCAGCTTTATCGATTGCATTCTGGTTGCGGATATCCCAGCCTGTGGTGGGGATGTTCTGCGCAGCCTCATACTTCTCGCGAAGGGCGGCCATTGTTGCGATCGTGTAGGTATCGTCTGCCTTCTCATTATTGAGAATAGCCTCGGCCGCATCTTTGGCAGCGTCAAGAGCCGTATAGTTGGCATCCTGATACTCCAAGGAGTCCACCGCGTTTTGAAGGGCGGTGGTATAGCGGTCAATGACGGACTGCGTCTCGATCACATCGCCCGCAACCTTCTGCGCGTTGGCAAGCGCCGCGGTCACGTCGGCCCAAGTAGCCTCCGTGTAATAGTCCGCATCGGCTGCGGCCGCGTTGGCGGCGCTGATGGCGGAATTCAAGGCGCGCTTGTCAATGACGGTGACGGTGAGCGGGATGTCATAGGTATACCAGGTTTGGCCAGCGCTAGCAGTGCCGCGCCCATCGTAATAAACGCGCAGCGCAGTATCATACACTTTACCGCCATCGCCAACGAAATCAACAGTGATGGTGGTCCCTGTCCAGTCATTTCCACCGAACAGATTGCCGGGGAGGCCGCCAATATAGCTATCCCACGTGACGGAGAAGGATTTACCAATCGGGGTGGATAGCGTCTGCGGCTGATCAGCGCTGCGGTTGTAAATCCAACCGTAGTTGACGCCGGCATTCTTCTTCGCATCCATCCAGAACTGGAAGCGGAAGGCTTCGTTATCCTTTGTTTGGATGAAGGTCATATTCTGGAAGTTAGCGCGGAAGGATACGTAATGCCCGGCGTCAACGCCGCCTACCAGGTTTCCTTCCGTGCGCTGCACCGGACCTGTTACGTCCGCCGCGAAGGCCGCCGGCATGACGGAGAGCGCCATGATCAGCGCCAGCGCCAACGCAAGCACGCGCTTTGCGGAAAACGCTTTTTTGGTTTTTGCCATAGAGTGAAAACACCTCTTTCTGAATCAAAATCGGTTGGCCGTTTGGGCAATGCCGCGCCGAAGGGCTTTTGTCACTGCGCTCCGGCGCGGTATTCTATTTGGAGGGGTTCACATAAAAAGTGAGCGTCTGCTCCTTATGCCCATTCGAGTGCGCCGATCGCGTCGAAGATCGCCATTGCGGCGGCATCGACTTCATCCTGTCGGTCAGCTGTGGGCTTCGCATTGAGCAGTGCCTGTGCCGCGGCAACAGCGGCGTCAACACCGGAAAAGTCCACATAGTCGGCGGATAGTAAAGGTCTACCATATCGATTGCCATTTCAAGCAGCGCGGTATCCGCATAGGAAACGTCCGCTTTCTGGAGGCCTGCGATGGCATCCAGCACATCCTGCGCATACGCCTGAACTTGGGCCTGCCAGTCAGCGTCTTCGCGGGTGATGGTGTTCTTCGCTTCCTTTGCAGCATTAACGGCAGCATTGAGGGCTGCGACGGAGGCTCCGTGTAATTATGGAGATCCTTCGGTACGGCTGCAATGGCGTTATCGATCGCCGTGAAATCGGCCGGCGCCAGAGCCAGCGCCGCAATTGCGGTGGAGAGATTCTGGGCAAGCTCGTTGATCGTGGCCTGGTTGCGGATATCATAGGAGCCGGCAAGGAATTCATCTGCTGCCGCGATTGCCTCTTCCACATCAGAGAAGTCCACATAATCGGCGGCCTGCATCATCTTTGCCTGGTAGAGAACCGTATTGAGCTCGGAAATATCAGCCGGGAGATAGGAAAGCACTGCGATCGCATCATTGAGTGCGGAGGCAGCCGCGTCGACCTTTCTCTGATTGGCCGCGGTAAGCTCATAGTTTGCATTCAGCTCCGCTTTGGCAGCCTCATAAGCGGCGTTTGCCTTAGCGAAACTCGCAGCGTTGTAATGGGCGTCGTCCAAAGCCTCGAAGGCAGCGATTGCAGCCTTCAGGGCGGTAGTATCAACGGATACCTTCACCTGCGCGACGGCAAACATGCCGGTTTGATCCGCGCTGAAGTTAAAGGAGCCATTTTCCAGAACGGCTTCCACCGGCGTCATCGTGCCGTCGGCTGCAACGCTGTAAACAGCGGTGTTCGCAGCAAACTGCGGGATGCTGATCTTAACCGCCTTCGTGGGCGCCACAGGGGAACCATCGGAGGCAAGGCTAATATCATAAAGATGGAAGGCTTTGTAATCCTTGGCTAGGATTGCGTCAAACACATCGCCGCTGACGATCTCCTGCACGGTCATGATCGTATCGAGCGGGAGAACGCCGCTGTCTGCACGCAGCGTAATGCCGGTTGCGCCATCCTCAAAGAGGAAATCGTTTTTCAGCACACTAAGCTGCGCTTCCGCAGCGGTCAGAACGGCGAGGCTTTCTACCAGACGCTTCTGGTCGGAGGTGAGCGCGTTGTAAGCATCCCTTGCGGCGGCGATCTGCGCTTCTTTTTCAAGCGTGACATCGCCGATGGCAGCGATCAGTTCATCCACAGCCTTGGCTGCTTTTTCATCGGCTGCCTGCTTTTGCAGGGCGGCAAGCGTGCTTTCCGCATTGGTCAGAACGGTGAGGTTGGTGACCAGCGCCTGCTGTGCGGCGGTCAACGCATCGTAAGCGGCGCGGGCCTGCTTGATTGCGGCCTCGCTCTCCAGCGTTACGGCGCCAATCGCAGCGATTTGATCCATCACTGCCTGCGCGGCGGCCTGGTTATCGGCCTCCTCTTTCACGAGCGCGTCATAGGCTGCCCGTGCGGCGGTCAGTGTCTCATAGTTGGTGACGAGCGCTTTCTGAGAATCCGTCAGGGCGGCATAGGCTGCCTCGGCGGATTCGATCAGGCGCTTGCTTTCCAGCGTAACTTTGCCGATGGCGTCAATCTGCGTGATGACGGGGGCTGCCGCCGCCGCGTCCTCCTCCGCCGCCTTCAGCTCCGCGTAGCGCGCTTCAGCGGTGGTCAGCACGTCGTAGTTGCCGACGCTTGCCTGAAGCTCTGCTGCAAGGCTGTCGTATGCCGCGCGGGCAACGTCGATCTTTGCCTTGCTGGCAGCCGTGTAGGCAACTTCGCCGATTGCGGCGATCTTATCCTCAACGGACTGGATCATAGCGGCGTTTTCCTTTGCCACAATCAGGGCAGCCTCTGCATCCACAAGCACCTGATAGTTGGCGACCTGCTTTTGCTGGCGGATGGTTAGCGCGTCATAAGCCGCGCGGGCATCCTGAATGGCTGCTTCGCTTTCGGTTGTGACAGTTCCGATTGCAGCAATTTTTGTCATAACAGCATCCACTGCCGCATCGTAATTTTCAAGCGAATAGATCTTGGCGACGGCTGCATTCAGCTTCGCCACGGTTTCTGCACTGAGGTTTGCCTTGATCTCCGCATAGAACTGATCGTATTCAGACTGGAGCGCATAAACCTGCTGTGCGTGATCGAGCGTGAGAGCGTCCACTGCCGGCAAGGCGTTTACCTTTACAGTGAATGCATCGGCAACCGCTTTGTAGAACTCCGCATTTGCAAGCTCTTGCAGCTTGTCGAGCTGGGTTACGGCTGCGGTAGAATCCGTAGCGGCCACGAGCTCCTTATTCACGGTTGCAAGCTGCTCCGCAGAGAAGCGGCCGGCCGCGTTGAGCACGTCGCGCACTTTCGCCCAATCGGCAGCGCTGAGGGCGGATACGTCCTTATTCGGGACGAGGCTGTTGAGATAATCGCCAAGCTCTGCGAGCGTGACCGTGCGGGCGACATATACGCCCGACTGGCCCTGCGCAAAGATGTTGGCGCCGATCAGATCGCCAACGCCAAACTCAAAGAGCAGGTTGACAACGCCTTCGGCATTGCCCTTCAAATTTTGAGTGAAACGGGCAGGCGTCTGCTTTACGCTGTCGCTTTCAGGCGCACCCAGAATCAGATCATTGACGATGGGGCGTGCGATGGAGCTGAGCTTCTTGCCGTTCGGCAGGGAAACAGCTCCGTCGAGAATATCCCACAGGTTGATCGGAACAGTTGCAACACCGCTTACCACATTCACAGAACCTGCCAGCAGGCTGCGAAGATGCACAAAGATGGTGGCGGTAACTGCCGGGCCGACAACGTTATACTTCTTCTCAAACCGAAGATCCAGAATTTCGTTAAGCAGGTTGACCAGATTGGTGGGATCAAAATGATCCGCAAAGGATTGAATTAACCCTACCAGCATGGCCGGTTCCTGATTACGCAGAGCATCAAAGATGCCCTCTACGGCAGCGGGCGTTTTGCCGTCGCCCTTCTGGATGGTGACGAAAATGTCGGTCAGGAATGCGTAAAAGCTCCGGCCGTTAAAGTCCATTGCCTCAAGCGCACTGCGTACATCCATGATAACACTGTGCAGCTTTGCCGAATTGCCCAGAAGGTCAAACAAAGGGCCGACATACTGCGACGCGAGGTCGTTCTTGACGGTTTGCACAGTGCCGCCAATGAGATTGATGACCCTGCATAATCCGGAGCCAAAGCAGCAATGTCGATATCCCTGACAATTTGCTGTACATTTGGCTTAATCGCTGGGATCAGATGCGCAATCACCTTTTCAGCGACTTCGATTGCATAGTCGACTTCTTTAGGCATCTGCTTTTGGAATGCCGCATGGGCGGCCTGTTCCACATTGGCAACGCCATCTGCGGAAGCGATCATGCTGGTCGTGAATTCTGCGCGCTGCTCCTTCATGCCGGCGGACGCTTTGCTGAGCGTGGTAAACCGGACGGAGGAGGAAGCGTTGACGAGAGAGCCGGACATCACGTCATACATCTGCGCGCCGTTGTTCGTGGAATAACCGCTGATGCTCAGCTGGCCTGCGTGGCCCGTGAAGAGGAACTTCACGCCCGCATCCGCGAGGGCGGCGGGGTTCACGCCGTTTGAGGGGATGATGTACGTATCGTCCAGCAGGCCGAGGCTTGCGGCGGCCTGGTCGGGGTCATTGGTATAAAGCTTCTTCATACCGCCGAGATCAATTTGCAGACCAGCGATCGTATGGAGCAGATCAATGAACGTCCTATCCACACTGCCGCGGGTAACTGCCGGATGGTGGGATGCGGCGAATACCGTATGGCCATTGGCAATTTCAGCCTTCGCTTTGTCTACCACCCACTGGGTCATCTGGCCTTGACCGTCCGCCGCGACGGAATCGCTCATGACGATCTTGAAGCCATTGCCCAGATCTGCGACATAGGAAGCGGAATTCGGATCCTGCTGGGCTTCACCATAGCCGAAGTCCTTGTAGAGATCCTCAAACACTGCTTTCGATACCGCAGTCGTCGTACCGCCTTCACGGACATCATGCTCGCCGGGGATGACATAAACCGGGATGCCCTCCGTTTCGACTTCTGCGAGCTTACTTGCCACATATTGGTGGGAAGTTTTGCTGCCGTTATTGGTGAGATCACCTGTGACGAGCAGCACATCCGCATCGCTTGCTTTGACCTTGGCGATCGCAGCGTCAAGCAGGGCGGCGCTCTTAGAAAGCATGAGGCCATCTTTATCTGCCGCTCCCGCCTGATAGCGGATGTCCGAGATGGTGGCGACTTTGACTGTGCTGGCACTTTCTGCGCCGACGATGAAGGCGGCCTGGACACAACCAAGCAGCATCATCACGGCGAGAAAAATACTCAGCAGCCGTTTGCATTTCTTCAAATTTTTACACCTCCAAATAGTAAATTTTTGTTTTAGGCGTTTTCACGCCTTGGACGCGCCTTCTTTAATTTTCACGGTGCGCGCGGGCCGGGAAATGAAGAAATGAGCAAAACGGCGAAATAACCGAAAACTTTTCACATCGAGAACAGCTCTCTATGAAATTAGCGGTGATTTCGTAAACAAATCATAAACTTAAATAGACATAATGTCAATCACTTTGAAAAATAATAGAGCCGTTTTGTGAATCTTGTCTAGTTTGATAAAATGTTTTTTGGACAAAATAACGGCTCATCGAAAGAATGCGGTATATGGATATGCGATTTTCCCAATTTTCATGAAAGGAGATCTATGCGAAATTGCAGTTTTGCGTTTATTTATCAACGTGCTAATGTGGCGTATATCATGCGGCTCATCAAAATAAAAATGCCGTGGCAAGAGAAAAAAGCTTGTGCAAACGATGCTATATATAATAATTGAAAAGGAAATTTGCAGATTGACGAGCTTTTCCCCTTGACAGAAAGGGACACGTTTAGTATAATAAATCCCGCTGTAAAGAAAAGAACTTTACATATTATCCTTTCCACATCGAACCAATTTGTGGTGCGGAGAGGGGATTTGCGGGTGGGAGGCGAAGTTGTGGCGAAGGATCTTGGAATCACGATTTTGCTTGATTTCTATGGGGATATGCTCACGGAAAAGCAGCGGGATTTTCTTGGCTACTACTATAACGACGACCTTTCCCTATCCGAGATCGCGGAGAATGAAGGAATTACCAGGCAGGGCGTTCGCGATTCGATTAAGCGTGCGGAGGCGCAGCTGTTTGATATGGAGGAGCGGCTGGGGCTTGCGCGCCGTTTTCATGAAATGCGCAGAGGGCTCGATGAAATCATCGACTGCGCGAATACGATCAGCGAGTACAATATGCGATATGGCCTATCCCGGGAAATCAACGATACGACTGTAAAGATCAAAGCAATCGCACAATCGCTGTGCGAAGTGTAAAGGGAGTGATGATTTGGCTTTTGAAGGCCTGTCCGATAAGCTGGAGGCTGCGTTTAAAAAGCTGCGCGGCAAAGGGAAATTGACGGAAACCGACGTGCGCAACGCGATGCGCGAAGTGCGCCTGGCACTGTTGGAAGCGGACGTTAACTATAAGGTCGCCCGTGATTTTACCGCAAAAGTAACAGAGCGGGCAATCGGCGCGCAGGTGATGGAAAGCCTAACGCCCGGCCAGATGGTGGTAAAAATCGTCAACGAGGAGCTCACAGAGCTGATGGGCGGCACACGCAGCCGCCTTGCAAGCGCTCCACATCCGCCGACGGTCGTGATGATGTGCGGCTTGCAGGGCGTTGGCAAAACGACCTATTGCGCAAAGCTTGGCCTGATGCTGAAAAATCAGGGGAATCGCCCTCTTCTCGTGGCGTGCGACATTTACCGCCCGGCGGCGATCAAGCAGCTCCAGGTGGTTGGCGAAAAAGCGGGTGTGCCCGTGTTTGAAAAGGGCACGGCAGACCCTGTGGAAATTGCGCGTGAGGCGATTAAACTTGCCAAGGATCAGGGTTATGACTATGTGCTGCTCGATACAGCGGGCCGCCTGCATATCGACGAGGAGCTGATGGATGAGCTCAAACGCGTCAAGGCAGAGATTAAGCCGCATGAAATTTTGCTGTTGATCGATGCGATGACAGGGCAGGATGCCGTGAATGTAGCAACTGCCTTCAACGAGGCGCTTGGTGTGGATGGGCTTGTGCTGACAAAACTCGACGGCGACACTCGCGGCGGCGCGGCGCTCTCTGCACGCGCGGTCACCGGCAAGCCGATCAAGTTCATCGGCACAGGGGAAAAGCTTGGCGATCTTGATGCGTTCCATCCGGATCGTATGGCCTCCCGTATTCTCGGCATGGGGGATGTATTATCTCTGATCGAGAAGGCAGAGACGTCGCTTGATGAGAAAAAGGCGATGGAGCTTGAGGCCAAGCTTCGGAAGAATAAATTCGACCTCAATGATCTGCTCAATCAGCTGCGTGAGATGAAGAAAATGGGCAATCTCAAAGAGATGCTTGCGATGCTTCCCGGTGTAGGCAAGCAGCTGAATGATGTGGAGATCGACGAGCGGCAATTTGATCGCACGCAGGCCATAATTCTGTCTATGACGCCTGCGGAGCGCGAAAAGCCGGATTTGATCAATCCCTCCCGGAAGCGCCGCATTGCGGCCGGCTGCGGGATGCAGGTGGAAGACGTTAACCGTCTGCTCAAGCAATACCGCGACATGCAGCGGATGTTCAAGCAATTCAGCGGCAAGGGCATGCGCAAAAAGATGCGCCGCATGGGCCAGCTTCCGCCGGGCATGGGTGGCGGAATGTTTTAAAGAATCGCTTTCAGCACGTCAGCCCCTTCGCCCCAAACGGCAGGTGAAAACGTGATGAACCAATAAATTATTTTCATTTTTGGAGGAATGCAGTTATGGCAGTTAAAATCAGGCTGCGCCGTATGGGCGCAAAGAAGGCTCCTTTTTACCGCATTGTGGTCGCGGATTCCCGTTATCCGCGCGATGGCCGTTTCATCGAGGAAATCGGCTATTACAACCCGCTTCAGGATCCGCCCGTGGTGAAGATCGACGCGGAAAAGGCAGCGAAATGGATCGCAAATGGCGCTCAGCGACGGATACCGTGAAGGCGATTTTTAAGAAGAACGATATCATCAAATAAATTGCCCATTGATTAGGAGGGCTTCATTTTGAAGGAGTTACTGATTACAATCGCACAGGGCCTCGTGGAGGATCCCTCCGCTGTTTCAGTCGATGTGGATGCGCCGGATGAGGAAGGCACGACTGTTTACCACCTTCATGTTGCGCAGCAGGATATGGGCCGCGTAATCGGCAAGCAGGGCCGGATTGCAAAAGCGATCCGCACAGTGATGAAATCCGTTGCCACCCGCGCGAATGAAAAAATCCGTGTGGATATCGATTGAATGGAGCTGCCCGCCGCTTTGACGCGAAAGGCCGTGGAGCGCCTATCAGATGATGGAAGAGCATACTGCGAAATGTGTAAACAGTTCGCGGTGTGCTTTTTTGCTGTAGCAAAACAAAGAAACCCGGTAGCCTTTTTCCTGAGCCTTTAGAGGAGATGCGCCCTTCATTGTGTTTATTGAGGAATAGAATTCTATAGTTTATTTTAGAATATAGTGGTGTACTGTGAAATAGCTTTACAGGCGAAAAAATGATTTTTGAACGATTGAAAATTATTGAAGCGGTGGGTAGTCCGCCGCCTTGCCCTATCAAAAGAAAGGAGAGAGAAACATGGCGATTCGTTCGCTTCGATATAACGACGATGCAATATTAAGAAAGCGCTGCCGCCCGGTAGACGAGGTCACAGACCGCATCCGTGAACTGCTCAATGATATGGCTGAAACGATGTATGCGGAGAATGGGGCGGGCCTTGCCGCCTGCCAGGTGGGTATTCTTAAACGGCTCGTGACAATCGATATGGGAGATGGGCTGTTAAAGCTCGTCAACCCGGAGATTGTGGAGGTCTACGGCGAGCAGGCGTGTGTAGAGGCCTGCCTGAGCTTCCCCGGTCGCGTGGGGCAAACTGTGCGGCCACAGTGCGTAACGATCCGCGCACGCAATGAAAAGGGCGAAGAGGTGCTTTATACGGGGAAAGGGGACCTTGCAAAATGCTTCTGCCATGAGCTCGATCATCTGGATGGGATTGTTTTGCCGGACCGTGTCACAGCATGGTTATCAGGCGGGAAAGCTTGATTTGATTCGGATTGCTACCGGTGGTTGTCAAATAATATCCGATGATTGGTGGACGGATACGGCATCCTGTGCCATACTAATGAGTGGAAACCAGTCAGAGGGGAGAAGAGTGTATGACTTTTCAAGAGAAACTTTACCAACTGCGGCGGGAGCGCAGTTTGTCGCAGGAGGGGTTAGCCTCTGCACTCGGCGTTTCGCGCCAGGCAGTGCAGAAGTGGGAATCCGGAGCCGCCAGCCCGGATACCAATAACTTGATCGCTTTGAGCGATTTTTTCGGCGTGACGCTTGACAGCCTTTTAAAGAATGATACGGCGGCTTTAGCACCCGCGCTAGGGGATGGAGCGCCGGAAGAGCGTGTTTGGCGGCCGTATCACTATGAATATAAAAGCAGACGCACCCTATTTGGCCTGCCTTTGGTGCATATCCATTTCGGGGGTAGCGCGTTTGCCGGGCCAAGGGGATTATCGCCATAGGTGACATCGCAACAGGGCTGTTCGCCATTGGCGGTATTGCGGCGGGCCTCATTTCGCTCGGCGGCCTATCAGCCGGGCTGCTCGCATTGGGTGGCTGG
>ENA-OUNI01000659-OUNI01000659.1-human-gut-metagenome-genome-assembly--contig:-NODE-659-length-15657-cov-2.104829_pt1 | contig 15657 bp, 23 predicted proteins | sample MGYA00242499_ERZ504580 | MGnify/ENA primary metagenome ERZ504580 (study PRJEB26092, sample SAMD00036315) | human gut metagenome | host: Homo sapiens | study: EMG produced TPA metagenomics assembly of... | reverse complement strand
AAAAAAAAAGGAATGATGGATACATTTGAGCGTCTGTGGCAGGAAAAAAAAAGGAGGCGAAGTGATGTGGCACAGGTATCCAAGTATCGCTATTTGCTGAATCAGTACCCAGAAACAGTCCAAAAAGAGCAATTCCGCATTATCTGTCATATCAGCAAACGCACAGCTCGTTATCTGCTGCAATCCGGTCTGGTTCCCTGCGTACAGAGTGGGAAAAAGACCCGGAATTACACCATAAAGATGAAAGACATAGTTCGCTACCTTGAGCGCAGGGAAATCCACCCCGAAAAATACAAACTTCCCCCCGGCTCATATAGCGGGACATACGCAGTCAAGCCCCTGATTCCCGAATCTGTGACAACGGAGGAACTGCGAAAATACTACATAGAGAGTTTCCGGGACATTCCCGACATAGTTTCCACGAGAGAGGCCGCGGAATTAACAGGCGCCACGGCATCTACGGTCGCAAAATGGATCAGAACGAAAAAGCTGAAAGCTCTTTCACATGGTCCGGCATTTATCATCCGAAGGTCAATCTGATCGACTTTATGGCCAGTGACGCATACTTGAACAAACGCTTGAAATCACAAAAATTCCACGAAAATATAGGAGGTTTTCTATCATGGAAAGCGGGAAAATAATTGTTGTAGCCAACCAGAAAGGTGGGGTAGCCAAGACCAGCACGGTCCGAAATCTGTCCTATGCGCTGGCCGAGATGGGCAAGAAGGTCTTGGTAGTTGACTTTGACCCCCAGTATAACCTCACCACCAGTTTCGGTGTCCTGCCGACCCAGGCGCCCTATAATACCGGGACTCTTATCACCAATCTGCTTCTGGACGAATCTCTGCCGGATACCAACGAGTTCATCCAGAAAATCGGCTCTGTGGACTTGATCCCTTCCAGCCGATCTCTCACCGTTGCGGAGGCAAATCTGCTGATGACGCCGGACAGCAATGACTACCTGGCCGCTCTGCTGAACCCTCTGAGGCTGTCCTACGATTACATTATCGTGGACACCAACCCCTCTCTTGGCTCGTTGACCATCAACGCTTTAACGGCTGCCGACGAGGTAATCATCCCGATTGACCCGGAACTGTTCGCTCTGACCGGTTTGCAGGCGTTGGTGGACACCATCAAGAAAATCAAGCGGAAATTAAATCCCAGCATTGAGATCGGCGGTATCCTGTTCACCAAATGCAACAAGCGGACGAACCTGTATCGCCGTACATACGGTCAGGTCACAAAGGCGTTTCAATCGCTCCCCATCTTCAACTGTCAGATTCCCTACACGGTCAAGGTGGGGGACGCAAACAGCTACGGAATGAGCGTCATGGAACTGGAGCAGGCAAACCCCGCCTCTCTTGCCTATCTGGAACTTGCAAAGGAGGTGCTGGCAAATGCCTAAAATCATCCGCGCATCAAGTCCATTGACGATCTTCTGGGCTTGGATGCCGCAGAAGAAAAGCCCTATTGAACCTACCCCTTCCGTATCCTTGCCGACCAAGAATACCATCATCACCCTTCCCCCGCAGGCCATTCGTGCTTTCCGAGGCCATCCGTTCCGGCTGTATGAGGCGACCGGCTCAATGATCTGGTAGAAAGCATTTCGGAACATGGGGTCCTGAATCCCGCCATCATCCGCAAGATCGAACGGGATGAAGATGGCTTTGAGTATGAAATGCTGGCCGGTCATAACCGGCAGAACGCCGCAGCCATTGCAAACCGTGAACTTCCCTGTATCGTCAAGGAAAATCTTTCCGATGAAGATGCCTGGATTTATGTGATCGAAACCAATGTCCTGCAACGCTCCTTCTCCGAAATGCTGCCCTCTGAAAAAGCGGCGGTGCTGGCTCTGCGCTATTCCAAGATGATCTGTCAGGGGCGCCGGAACGATATTGTCGAGGAGTTGAAACGGCTTGAAAACCTGATGAAATCAGGGAAACGGAACTTGTGGAAGTGACTTCCACAAGTCGAAAAGCAGAGAGGCTTTGGGTGCGGAATATAACCTTACAGGTCGTTCTGTTGCGACTTATCTCCGCATCAACGAACTGTCGGAAACCCTAAAAATCAGGATTGACAATGGAGAGTTTGCGATTGCAGTAGCCGTGCAGCTCTCTTATCTGACCGAACAGGAACAGCAGATGGTTGACGATGTACTTTCGGGAAATGAGTACAAGGTCAATGAGGGAAAGGCTGTCCTGCTGCGGGAATATACCGGAAAGCTGACCCCGGAGCGTACCGAACAGATTTTGTCCGGCGAGTTTAACCGGAAACCCAAGAAATCCACGGCTACGGCGTTCAAGGTCAAACCGGCGATTTACAAGAAATACTTTACCGCCAGCATCAGCCAGAAAGAGTTCGACAGCATTGTGGACGAGGCGCTTGCCCTCTACTTTGCTCAGAAAGGACAGGAGTCCGAGCAAGAGCCGGATAACCGGCCATAATCACCAATACAGGAAGGAGGTCAGATACCGTTGAGAAATGATGAACGCCTGCGGACGATATATGAAGTCATGGCTCCCTATATTGTCCGAAATGAACACAACTGGCGGGATTATCTGGCATTTGCATCGCAGTTCCATAAGCACAGTTTTGACAACATACTTCTTGTGTACGCACAGGACGAGGATGTTTCGATTCTGGCAACACGAAAGCAATGGGCCACCATAGGCAGAAATTTGATTCCCCCGTGCAAAGGCGTAGCGTTTGCGTCTACCGGAATGCCAAACTCACTCTTGACTATCTCTTTGATGTAAGCCAAACTACTGGCAAAGAGATTCATCCTACGGACTGGCAGCTTTCCGATGAAATGAAAAAGGCCCTGACCGAGCGCCTGTCGTATGCACACGGTTTCCCCAAGCAGGATTTTCCCCAAGCGCTGTATGCGATGGCAAGCGAATCTGTCGCAGAGAATTACAACCACTTTTTGCAGGAACTCAAGCAGGAAACCAAAGGCCATTGGTTCACCGAGATCCCGGCCGGTGGTTTTGAAGCCCAATACATCCAGCTTTTGACCGACAGCATTTCTTATTTCATCGGCAAAAAGTGTCACCTGCCGGATGAAGAAATCCAGTTGAGTGACGGCATGGCGACGGTCAGCCATTTTAACACACTCCCGCTGGTTGCACATCTGGGTACGGCAGTAACCGCCCTTTCCAAAGGTATCCTGTTAGAAGTAGAACGGAACATCAAGATTATCAATCGTGAAAGGATGGCACAACATGAGCAAACCGAATATCAATCTGAAATACAGGGAGCGAGGACGGATGATGCTTCCCGATCTGCAAATCTCCAACAGCAGCGAAGCAGATCAACCTCTGGGCAGGTACGGCCGGATGGCCCTGGAATACCTCAGAGAGAATCACCCGGAGCGATTTACGACTTTGAAAATGGATGGCAGTCTGATGGAGATCATGCACCGGGTACAGGACGAGGCGACCGAGAAGATCGAAGCCCTGACGCAGCAAATGCTCCAGCAGGAGCCGCTTCCGCAGACCGAGGACATCATGGAGCGGACGCGACACCTGAACAGTCTGAAACTGATGGCGGAGGAAACCGTACTCCAGAGCGTAGTCCTGATTCCCCGCTGACCGAAGAACAGCCAAATACAGAAGTGGCGCCGAGCGCCGCACCTGTGGGAGAGCCGTCTGAAAAGGACGCTCTTTTTCTGTTCCTGCGGAACAACCGACACGCCATTTTACCGATGCAGAAGTCCGGCGCAATTATGAGTACATCCTGACCAGCACCAATCTATACCCCCCAGAGCTGCACAGCGCGGTTCGCAGCGTATTGTCAGAACCGCCGCTCAATCCTGACTGGTCAGACAAAGGGCGGCAGATTGCGGCTCTCTTTACTCCCTATGGCGACCGTGAATATCAGGGCGATCTTCTCTATCGTACCCGGTTGCATGGTGAAGATGGCATTTCATTTTTCTTTGATGAGGGCTATACCTACATTTCCCTGGAACGGCTGGCGTTTTTACTGGATGCCATGATCGAGGATGGCGACTATCCCAATCCTGTTGTAGAAGAGCAGCCTGACCCCATCGGGGATTATAACATCCCTGATGAAGTTGATGAAATGGGTGGTCCTCACCGGCAAATGACCATTGGAGAAGCGGATTTTGATTATGTTCTGGATGCTGTTGCCTATGAAGCCGGAGAAACCGTAGTGGAACCGGTCAAGCCGCAGGCGATTGTTCAAATGGAAAACAACACACCAGCAGCCGGTGACGAGCTGCATCCGTTCCTGACGAAAATCCCCCTGTTGTTGTGGAGGCCCCCGAAACGGCTTTCCCCACAGATACAGCAGAGCAGCCTACACCGCCGCCCGTCAAAGGAAACACGACGGCACACAAGAATTTCCGCCGCTTTCAAGAGTTGTTCCCGGAGATTGTGTCCGGTCAATATGAGTATCTGCGGCTGGAGGCCGGAGAAGCCTACTATCCTCTGGTCATCCACCATAAATACGATTCCCATTACTGCATGGAGCATTACTATATGCAGAACGGCGACCGGATGTATGACCCTTATATGGACTTCCAAATCGACAAAGAGGCTGGGACACTTCGGGCTTTCAGTTATGAGAACAGCGGCATTGGTGTATATAACGAGGCTGATCCCGACGACCCCGCATACGAGAAAGCAATCAACGGGTTCAACAGTTTCTTTGCCACCTGGCTGAACAATATCCGCAGCCAAGGATATGAGCCGGTGCGGGCCTCTATGATGGTCAATGATGAAGAAGTCGATGTGGATTTGCGCCCGGCTGCCGAAACTGTTCCGGTCGTGGAAGAAGAACAGCCGGAGCAGCTCTCCCTTCTGTCCCTGGAAAAGAGTACGGAAGATCTGCTTGTTGAGCGTGTCATGCAAAGAGGTCCCCTTACCGCAGGGAAAAAGAACAAATCTACGAATTTGCTCAGACCCACCCCACCGGATCAGAATTTACTACTTTCCTAAAAAAGCTATATGGATATGAAGGGTTCTCCGGTGATGAAATGGGCGTGAAATACGCCATGTTCAATAGTGAAGGTGTCACTATCGAATGGCAGGATGAGCAGGGCGAAACACAGGAAACAAAGTTGTCCTGGGCGCGGGCTGCCGGTGTCGTGCAACGCCTGGTGGATGAAGGCCGCTATCTGGAAACCCCTGTTGTCAGCCAGCCGGAACAGCAGGATGAGGTGCAGCCTTTCAGTGACCAATACCGTCTGTTAGACCGTCTGTGTGCTGACTGCGAGTATTTTCTGGGGGCGGGACAGCGGGCAGAAAAGCATTTGTGGGCAGGCAGTGTGGATGCACAGATTGAGAAAATGCGGGAACTATATGCCCAACTGCCGGAAAAACCTGATTGGATTTCCCTGGATATAATCAACGCCTACGCCCGCCGCATGGAAGTCCCGGAGCCGGTAGAAAATACTGCGGAAGCCTCGCAGGAGGAAACGCAGATTTTGGACGAAGCCTGGACGCCCATCATGGGCAGATTGATATGCTGATGCAGGCGGTCCGAGGTGAGCTGACGGTTGGAACCATCCGGTACAGTATTTTTGAGGGGCGGCCCCATATCAGCATGATTGAAGTTCTGGAGGACTACCGCCGTCAAGGTATCGCAACCCAGATGCTCCGCTATCTGCAAGGGCAATATCCCAATGAGGAAATTGTATGGGGGTATTTGACCGAGGATGGCTCGGCCCTGTACCAAGCGTGGTGGATGAACAGCCCAATCCCGACTATCTCCGGGTACAAAATGACCTTGAAGATATTACGCGGGAATTTGACGCTTATGTGCGGCGCCTGGACGGTGGGGCTATTCTCTCCCCCCAAGAAGCTGCCGACATGGACGATCTGGAGGACACGCAATACCGGCTGGAAAAAGAGCTGGAAGAACTGCGCCCCATTCGCGCCTTTGTACGAATGGGCGATGGTACAGCAGCAGAGGCGCCCGCTGTTATGGATGAAGCCACCCCCACTGATCTGGCGTCCCTTCGTGAGCCGCCTGCGCGCCGCAGGTCGCCACACACAACTTCCGTTTTTCTGAGGACTATGACCTGTATCCAAGTGGAGCAAAAACCAAATATAAAAACAATGTCATGGCAATCAAGCTGCTCAAGCAGATTGAGCTGGAAAAGCGGACAGCGACACCGGAAGAACAAATCATCCTTGCCCGTTATGTCGGATGGGGCGGGCTTGCCAATGCTTTCTCCAGTACGGCCTCTGGTTGGGAGAACGAATATCAGGAATTGAAGTCCCTGCTGACTGATGTGGAATACAAGGTGGCCATGAACTCCACCATCACAGCCTACTACACCGAGCCTGACCTGATCCGGCACATTTACCGCGCCCTGGAACGGTTTGGCTTCGAGGGCGGCCCTGACCGAAAAATCCTGGACCCCGGTATGGAACCGGCAACTTCTATTCTGTGCTGCCGGAGCAGTTTCAAGGGAGCAAGCTGTTTGGCGTAGAGTTGGATTCCATCACTGGCAGAATCGCAAAGCAGCTTTATCCTGATGCGGATATTTCCATCACGGGATATGAAGCCACCAAATTTGAGGACAACAGCTTTGATGTGATTCTGGGCAATATCCCGTTCAACTCCGTGAAAATCTATGACCGGCGCTACAATGACCTGAACCCGTACATCCATGACTATTTCTTCATCAAGTCCCTGGACCTTGCAAACCGGGCGGTATCATTGCCTTTATCACCAGCAAAGGAATTATGGATCGCAAGGACGAGAGCCTTCGGGAATATATCGCACGGCGGGCAGAGTTCATCGGCGCCATTCGCCTACCCAACACAGCGTTCAAGGCTTTGGCGGGAACCGATGTAACAGCGGATGTTGTTTTCTTGAAAAAGAGAACGCAGCCCATAGAACTTGATCGCGCGAATCTTCCGTCCTGGATTGAAACTGACCTGGACCGCAGTAAATGGATCGCCTATAACCGCTATTTCAAAGATAACCCCGAAATGCTCATGGGCGAGATGGTGAGCAGCCGGAATATGTACGGCAACGAAGATGGGACGGCCTGTGTTGCCCCGGAAGATTTTGACCTGAACCAGCATCTTACCCAAGCGGTTGACTCCCTGTACGCCCGTTTCACAGCAGAGCCAGATGAAGAAATTGTGGCAGACGAACCGGAAGAAAGCAATACAGAGTATGAGGACGCTCCGGCCGGAACCAAAAACTTCACCTATGTTGTGCGGAATGGCGAGATCTTCTTCTGTGAAAAAGATAAGCTGATCCCGCAACCTTACACCGCATGAAGGCCGAAAGAATCAAGGGATTGTGCGAAATCCGTACTGCGCTGCTGGAGGTTATCAACATCCAGTCCCATGAGTATGACCCGGTTGATCTCCAGAAAGTACAGGACACACTCAATCAGGTATATGACCGCTTCGTTGCAAAGTATGGAGCCATCAACAGCAAAGGAAACATCCTCGCTTTTTCTGATGATGACCAATTCCCCTTGCTGCGCTCTATCGAGGATGAGCGGAAAGACAAGACCGGTTGGATAAATCAGCGATCTTCACCAAAGCCACCATCCGTCCTTTCCGTCAGGTCAACCATGCAGACACCGCCGAGGACGCCCTTCAAATCTGCCTGAATCACAAGCTGCGGGTGGATCTGCCCTATATGTCCTTCCTGACAGGAAAAGCCCCACAGGAGTTGGTGCAAGAGCTGGATACTCGCATCTATCTCAATCCCCAGAAATACTACGGTAATCCGCTGGAAGGATGGGAACTTGCAGAAGAATATCTCAGTGGTCATGTGCGGGATAAACTGCTCTACGCACGTCAGAAGGCAGCGGAAGAACCGGAACTCTTTGCCCGGAATGTAGAGGCTTTGGAGGAAGTACAGCCGGAGCCGCTGACTCCTGCCGACATCGAAGTGAATATGGGTGCCATCTGGTTCCCATTGAGTATTACCGCCAATTCATGTATGAAACCTTCCAGACCAGCGGATATGAAAAGGTCATCGAGGGCGGCGACAACCGGCACCGCATTGACATTGAGTATTTCTCCTATACCACGACCTGGCGTGTCACCAATAAAAATGCGGAACCGGATTCCGTAATGGTCAACCAGACTTTCGGAACCAAGCGGAAAAATGCTTATGAGATTTTTGAGGATTGCCTTAATATGCAGTCCACTACTGTCCGTGACCGGCAGGAATACATCAATGAAAAGGGCAACAAGTCGGTTAAATATGTAGTCAACGCACAGGAAACCATGATTGCCCGTGCCAAGCAGCAACAGATTCAGGAAGCATTTGCGTCCTGGGTTTGGAAAGAACCGGAGCGCCGGGATAGCTTCTGCGTATCTACAATGAAACCTTCAACACAGTTCGCCCCCGTGAGTTTGATGGGAGCCATCTCGTATTTCCCGGCATGAACACGGAGATGAAGCTGCGGAAGCACCAGCTTGATTTTGCTGCCCGTGTCATCTATACCGGGACGGGGCTTGCCGCACATGAGGTAGGCGCCGGAAAGACCGCTGCTTTAATTGCCGCCGGGATGTACCTCAAGAACCTGGGAGCGATCCACAAGGCGGTGTTTGTGGTTCCCAATCCCCTGGTGGGCCAGTGGGCAACAGAGTTCTACCGCTTTTTCCCCAACGCAAACCTTTTGGTATCCACCGCAGAGGATTTTACTCCCAAAAACCGCAACCGCTACATTTCTAAAATCGCCACCGGAGAATATGACGCAGTGATTCTGGCGCACAGCCAATTTGAGAAAATTCCAATCTCCACAGAGCGGCAGATTGCTATGCTGGAACGGCAGATCAACGATATTGAAAATGCAATCCATGAAATCAAGAGCGAAAATGGCGAGAATTGGTCTGTCAAGCAGATGGTCATTTTCCGCAAAAATCTGGATGAGCGGCTGAAAAAGCTGTCTGCCGAGGAAAAGAAAGACGATCTGCTGACCTTTGAGCAGCTCGGCGTAGATATGATGATGGTGGACGAGGCACACTTTTTCAAAAACTGCTTTGTCTTTACGAAGCTGCGGAATGTGGCTGGTATTACAACCTCAAGCAGTCAACGCGCTTTTGATATGCTGCTCAAATGCCAGTATTTACAGGAAACGAATCAGGGGCGCGGCGTAGTATTTGCGACCGGAACGCCAATCAGTAACTCGATTTCCGAACTGTTCGTCATGCAGCGGTATTTGCAGCCGCAGGAGTTGGAACGCTTCGGCTGGTCCTACTTCGATACCTGGATCGCCCATTTTGCAAAGAAAGCCTCTGTGCTGGAATTGAAGCCGGAGGGCGGCGGCTATCGGATGCGTGATCGCTTCGTCCGTTTCTACAATCTCCCTGAACTGATGGCTGTCTTTCGTGAGGTCGCTGACATCAAAACAGCGGATATGTTGGATATTCCCGGACTCCCGGCTGTTCGCACTGGTAAAGCGGAGATTGTTTCGGTAGAAGCCACACCCGCACAGCAGGCGATCATGGCCGATTTTATTCTGCGGGCGGAAGCAATCCGAACCGGCCGAGTGAAGCCGGAAGAAGATAATATGCTGAAGCTGACCGGTGAGGCCCGCCTGATGGCGATTGACCCGCGCCTGATTCGACCGGATGCGGATGGTACAGGAAGTAAGTTGAGTGTCTGCATTGAGGATGTTTATCAGGTTTGGAAGGACACCGCCGCCTCTGCTTCCACGCAGCTTGTCTTTTGTGATGTTGGCACTCCCAAAGCCGGGAAATTCAATGTATATGATGAAATAAGAAATGTGCTGCTGGCAAAGGGTGTGCCGGAATCGGAGATAGCCTTTGCTCACGACGCCACTTCTGAAGCACAGCGGCAGGAACTGTTCGAGCGTACCCGCCAAGGAAAAGTCCGTATCTTAATCGGCAGCACCAGCAAACTGGGAACCGGCGTGAATGTTCAGAATAAGGTAATCTCCATTGACCATCTGGACTGTCCGTGGAAGCCTCTGACATTACACAGCGAAATGGACGTGGGGTACGGCAGGGCAACGAAAACCCGGAAATTATGATAAAGCAATTCGTAGCCAAAGGAACATTTGATGCGTATCTCTGGCAGATTCAGGAGCAGAAATTGCGCTATATCACGCAGATTCTCACCGGAAAACACATTGCCCGCTCTTGTGAGGATGTGGATGAAACCGTCCTGTCTGCCGCACAGTTCAAGGCGGCCGCTACCGACAATCCGATGGTCGCACAGAAGATGGAATTGGAAAACCGGGTCACGGAATTGAAAATTCTGCGTGGTGCGTGGAGCAATGAACAGCTTGCTTTGGAACACAAGGTTAACTTGACATATCCATCCCGCATCCGGGAATATGAGCAGAAAATTGAGCGAGTCACGCAGGACATTTCTCTGTTGGGTCAGACCGAAGGCAAGGATTTCTCCATCGTGCTGGATGGAAAGCATTATACGGAGCGACCGGCAGCGGGCGAAGCATTTGCCCTTCTTTATCGGATGATAAGTGAAGGCCGTGGAAAAGATGAATATGAGTTTGAAATTGGTTCGTATCGTGGCTTTTCTCTTTTCGTGAACTTCAATCCGTTTGAAAGGGATATTATTCTGCGGGGCGCTTTGCTGTATGGGACGGATATAGGCAATTCCGGTCAGGGAACGATTACCCGTATCGAGAATCTTGCTGAACGGATTCCCAACTATCTTGAAGATGCACGGCGCGAATTGAAAGAAACACAAAAACAACTGGCGGTTGCCCAACAGCAGGTTGGACAGCCGTTTCTTTATGAGGAAGAATTGTCGGAAAAGGTTGCCCAACTCACGGAAATCAACACTAAGTTGGAGTTTGAATCATTACAGGAAAGCGAGGTGATTTTGGATGAAAACGGACAACGATCTGATGGCGAGGAAGATTGGGATTCTGAAAGAGTTCCTGCCTGCGCTTCTGCCGAAGTATAAGATCATGCTGCTGGAGGCATTCAGCCCCCACGATCTTCTCACGGCGTATATCAAAAACACTCTGGCGGGCTATCCCCGTCTGGAAGATCAGAACTTGGACGACCTGACGCTGGAACTGCTGTACCCCACTGACGAGGCGGCAGAACACTGTATCAAAGAGTTCCTTGCTCTGCGCCTGGACGATGACAACGAGCATGAGCTGGAGCAGTGATGTGAGGTGGTGATATATGGGCGAGAAACATTCGGCTGTCGGCTATCTCTTTCGAGAAGGTGCTTTTTTGCCAGCCCAAGAAACAAAGCCGGTCCGCAATGAGTTTGGCCTGGACCTGTTTCAGCATAGAGGCTCCGTTTATGAAGGAAAAACCGGACTGCAATTCTTTTCTCTCCAGCAGGCGGAGGACTTGGCCGGTTTCGTTGAGAAGCATGGCGGTATTGAAAAAGTCCAAAAGCTGATTGCAGACAGTTTGGAGCGCACCGGTCTTTCTCCACGCTATACCCGACCGGATGAAAAGAAAAAGGACATCTTTCCGCCCAAGGAAAAAGACGAAAACCGGGTCTTTGCCAAAGACCTGATGGGCAACAAGCACTACTACTACCGCTTCTACAACGAAAACGGCATTGAACTCTACACAATGGAGAAGAAACGGGAGTTCTTCCAAACAGTTTATATTCCATGTGACGGGTTTATGGTGGGCATTGACCAGCGGCACCGGCTTGAGGAAGTCCTGAAATGGCTGCCCACGCTGGAGCATGGCATCCGGGGTGAGATCGAGAGGGTTTTCAATCAGAGTATGGAAGCCCCGGACCGGTGGCTGATCTGGGATTTGCCAATCTGCTTGGACGGTATGAGGAAGCAAAAGCCCACAATTCCCCCATTGCTGCGGAACGGCAGCGGCAAGCTGATGAAAGGCGGGCGCAGCAAGACGCCCGTGAACAGCAGTTGGCACAAGAACGACAGACCCGTTACGATTCCGCCATCCGTGAGGCCGAAGGAAATATTATGGCGGGAAAGGAGGTGATAAACCGGGAGATCAACGGCAAATCTCTCATTATGCAGCTCTTTCGTGAGCATGAAATTCCTGTTCCTCTCAAAACACAGGGCTGGATCATCAATTCGCTTCACAGTATCCGGTACGACCCCCAAATTGGAGAATGGAACTACCGCTATTTCAAAGGCAGCCGGAACAGCACCAAAATGTTTGACCTGCTTTCCAAACTGTCCGCTGCGATTCAGACCCGACAGCAGTTTGAAGAACATGGGGCGTCCCCGCCGGACAGCCCTGTATTGGACTGTGAGGAAGAACAGGATATGGAACTGTAAATCTGGTTTTTGAAAGGAGCCAATATGAAAAAAGCAATTTTGAGCGTATCCGCTGCCGCCGCCATGATTGGCGGCCTTTTCTATTTTGCTGGTATCGCAACCGCCACGGCGCCAACTAAGCGAATCGACTTGTCTGGAGGGAGGTGAAGCGATATGCCGATGACAGCGACAATGGCGCCCTACACCCTTTTCATACTGGATGATGATACCCCTCTGAACCCTCGTGAGGATCACGACTGCCTGGGAAAAATGGTCTGCTGGCATAGCAGATACAGCCTGGGCGAGAAGCACGATTATGATGAGCCAAGCGATTTCCTGCGGAACCTGCTGTTTTCTGAATACTCCAGCGGCCATGACCGGAACAATCCGGTTTTTGCATTTCTCAAATCTGGCAAGGCCAAAGATGCCCGATTGGAATACAACCGCTCCACGCGGGAGTGGGAATTGCGGGAGAATCAGCACTGGAGTTCAGACAGCGATTGGTATGTGTCCTCCAGCTATGCGGCCTCGTTGAAAGATGAAGTACCGGACTGGTTTTTGGATGATTGCCTTTCTGCCCTCACTACCGGCGAACTGTTTTCGCTGGTAGAACAAATGGATGGCATGGTGATTCTTCCGCTTTACCTGTACGATCACAGCGGGATCACCATGAACACCTGCGGCTTTTCTTGCCCGTGGGATTCCGGTCAGGTTGGCTGGATCTACGCAGATAAAGCGATGATCGAGCAGGAACACGGGAAAATCACCCCTGAAATATTGGAGAAGGTTCGTCAAACCCTGGAAGCTGAAGTCAAGGAGTACGATTACTACCTGACCAACCAGTGCTATGGATTCCAGCTTTTCAAGGAAGATGTGGAGGTGGATAGCTGCTGGGGATTCCTGGGGGAAATCCGGGATGTTCAGGATGCTGTAAAGGAGCATCTGCCGGAGGACTGCAATCCGGCAATCGTTGAATCGCTCCAATTTCAGTATGAGGAACTGGACATCGACGAGTATTTGGAGCGATTGCAGGAAGAAACGGAGGGATTAGACTGTGAGCTGGATAACACAGTGAATGTTTTCATCCTGTATGGCTGCACCTTGAGCAAGGAGCGAAGTTCCATGCGAATCGTGGCCGCCACTACGGATGAAGAAATGCTGCATACCATCATCGGCGCCCAAATCCTCGGCGGCACAATGGACTACCGGGGCTTCAGCAATATGAAGGGCTTTGAACAGTTCCGGGCGGCCTGCCGTGCCGGTGATGTTCAGTATAGCAATCTGGACTATGGCTTTGTGGAGCAGACGGAAAATCTGATGCTCCCGGACTGTGCAAAGGAGCCGCAGTTTGAGAAAGCATATCGCTGCTGAACCTGTCCGACCATGAGTTCAATGCCATCCGCAATGGTTCTCTGGAGAGCCTGGGTGAAGATCGCACCCGTTTGATTCTGGATAAGGCGCTGTCATGGACGGCACAGAACTATGCCGGATGGGACTTATACCGCCATTTGAGAGATGAACTCGGCATGAGCAACGAGGAAATCGGAAAAGCCGGATTTGACCTGGATGAGTTCTATGAGGTCGAAGCGGCGGACTCTGCGGAGTATGAAGTGGAGGCTGACTATGGCGAAGAACTTTAATTCTTCTGCTCTGCCGGAACATTGCTATGCAGTTCTTCCGGTTCCGGGCAGCTCATAGAGGTCAGGCGCGGCGAAAAGGGCTACTATCCCTGTGCCTACTCCACCGGCGACCGTGAGTATAACAAGGTTCTGGCAAATTACTTCAATGCCCATGAGGGCATTTCAAAGGCACAGGCGGCAGCTATGTTGGCCGGTTCCATGTTTGGCTGGAATGTTCCTGCTGCCGATCCTGCCTGTTACGATGCAGAGGGCATCCCGATCCAACCGGGAGAAAAGAAAGCGCCCACCAGATCGCCGGAATATCAGTACGAGCAGGCAAAGCTCATCCGGCAGAACTACCAGCCCGGAACCAAGGTTGTGCTGGATGAAAAGATGGAAGATCCCTACCGTGAAATGCCTGCGGGACTGACCGGCATCGTAGATTCCGTTGACGATCTGGGGCAAATTCATTGCCATTGGGAGAATGGTTCTTCGCTGGCGCTTATTCCAGGCGTTGACCATTTTCATCAGGATATGACTCAGGAGCCTGTGATTGAGAGCAGCGAAGAACAGGAGCCTGATTTGGAATTGTGAGGTGATGTGATATGAGCAGAAGCGCCGCTGCGTATCAGAAATTTACCGAGGATGAGATTCGGAAGGCAAACAGCGTGGATATTCTGTCCCTGGCCCGTGGCTATGGATATGAGCCGGAAAAGGCAGGCCGCAAAGCTGTCCACATGAAGCACAGCGGCGGGCTTTACATCTTCCCCGAAAACAATCGCTTTTTCCAATGGACGGGTCCTGATGATGGAGTCAAAGGCGGCGCCATTGATTTTGTCATGCGGGAAGAAAACCTGTCCTTCCCCGAAGCGGTGGGCAAGCTGATCGGCAAGGAGTTCTCTCCATCCGTAAAGCAGGTGGTTCCCTATGAGAAAAAAGAACGGGAGCCGCTGGTGCTGCCCGAAAAGGCAGACAACATGAAGCGGGCCTATTGGTATCTGGTTTCTGTCCGAGGTATCAGCTAAAATCGTAAGCCACTTTATGAATCGGAAGATGATTTATCAGGAAAAGAAGTATGGCAACTGCGTGTTTGTAGGCTACGATGCGGAAGGAACCGCCCGGTACTGCTCCATGCGGGCGGCCAGAGATAACAGCTCCTTCAAAATGGATGCGACCGGCTCTGATAAAAGCTACCCCTTCTTCCACGAGGGCAAAACCGATCTGCTGATTGTCACCGAGGCGCCCATCGACCTGATGAGCCATGCTTCTATTGCCGCTGACTTTTATGGGCGTGACTGGATGCAAGATCACCGTATCTCTACCGGTTGCCTTTGGAATGGAGCCATTGACCGTTATCTGGAAGGCCATCCGCAGATCAAGCGGCTGGTGTTTGCAGTGGACAATGACTATCTGGCCCGTGACAAGAATGGGCAACTGCGAAATTGGGGGCAGCTTACAGCGGCAAAATGGATGAAGCATACACCGAAAAGGGATATGCCTGCGCGGTTCATGTGCCGCATTTGAATGACTTTAACACCGACCTGGTGGAAATGCGGAAGGGGCGTTCTGTGGAGGATTTAGACCGTCAGCGTATGGCGGAGCTGGAAACCGCATTTGAACAGAGCGCCGAGGAAGAACCAGAACAAGGTATGGAGGTGTAAAATTGGCAAAAATCAAAACCTTTGAATTGGATCGCTGGAGTGAGCCGGATGAAAAGCGGCGTGTCCGGCACATCGGCATGGCCAACGCAAAAGAAACCTTTGACAGACTGCAAACGCACCTGGAACTGAAAGGTCTGCTCCCGGATGAGTATTTCCTGTTCTCCGATGAACTGACGGG
>ENA-OUNI01000658-OUNI01000658.1-human-gut-metagenome-genome-assembly--contig:-NODE-658-length-15660-cov-10.790124_pt1 | contig 15660 bp, 23 predicted proteins | sample MGYA00242499_ERZ504580 | MGnify/ENA primary metagenome ERZ504580 (study PRJEB26092, sample SAMD00036315) | human gut metagenome | host: Homo sapiens | study: EMG produced TPA metagenomics assembly of... | reverse complement strand
CTTTTGTGTTACTGAACTTTTACTTCACCGGCCAGAACGCGCTTGTAATCCTCATAGTTGCGGGCCAGCAGGGCGGGGGTGTCCAGACCATATGGCACTTGGCCTTGCACCGGTTGCAGTGCAGGCAGCCCTCGATTTTTTTCATCTTGGCCTGACCTGCGGGGCTGAGATGCTCTGCCGAGGGCGAACGACGCAGCAGCAGCTCATGCGGGCGCAGTTGTTGATCTCGATGCCTACCGGGCAAGGCATACAATAGCCGCAGCGCGGCAGAACTCGCCGCACAGCTCGGCACGATCCCCCTCAATGACGGCACGGATGTCGTCGGTCATGCGCGGCGGGTTGTCGATATAGGAGAGGAATTCGTCCAGTTCCCTTTCACGCTGCACGCCCCAGATGGGCAAAACTCCATCGAACTGCGCCTCAAAGGCATAGGCTGCGGCGCTGTTGGTGATCAGTCCACCGGACAGGCCCTTCATGGCGATAAAGCCATATTTGCCGCCTTGCACTTGTTCACCAATTCCAGCTCCTGCTCACCGGAGATATAGCTGAACGGGAACTGCAGCGTCTCGTACAAACCGCTGTCAATGGCCTCGTGGGCCACCTTCAGGCGGTGGTTGGTGATGCCGATATGCCGGATCATGCCTTTGGCTTTGGCTCCTGCATAGCCTCGTAGAGGCCGGAGCCGTCGCCTGGCTTCGGGCAGAATGCGGGATTGTGGAACTGGTACAGGTCAATGTAATCGGTGCGCAGATTGGTGAGTGAGGTGTGCAGATCCTTCCAAAAGTCCTCTGCGTTCTGCGCTGCCGTTTTGGTGGCGATATACACTTCCGTGCGGATGCCGTCAAAGGCTTCGCCCAGCTTCACCTCGCTGTCGGTGTAGGCGCGGGCGGTATCAAAAAAGCGGATGCCTGCCTTGTAGCCTTGCGGGCCAGATAGACGGCATCTTCCTGCGAGATGCGCTGGATGGGCAGTGCGCCGAAGCCATTTTTGTTCACCGTGATGCCGGTGCTGCCAAGGGTGACCATATCCATAGCTGTTTCCTCCACTCGTGGGTGTAAAGACTCTCCTTTTTCATTATAAAACGAACGATTCTGCTGTGCAAGAAGTTAGGCAAAGCAAAAGGGCCTTCCCCGAAGGAAAAGCCCTCTTTGCTTACTTTTTACTGATAATCGTGGTTCAGGAACATCGCCTTGATGACAACCACCTCATCGTATTCCTCCTGTTCCACCTGCACATCTGCGTTCAGGGACTTCAGGCGGTTTTCCACGCAGTCAAAGCCTCCGGCACGGTGACGGCGCGGCCCTCTTCGATGGCATCGGCATCTGCTTGAGCACGATGGGATGTGCGTAATGGCTGGGCACCGGGAAGGCACCGTTCGGGTAGTGCTTCACGTATTCTGCCATAGCAGTTTCGGCCTTCTCGGCCCGCTTCATGATGGCGCTGTGGTTGTTGTGGGCGGTGGGCAGCATGTTGTAGCTGGAGAACAGGAAGATGGCTGCAAAGCCAAACAGTGCAAAGTAGATGCCATAGCCGCCGGTGTGGGTGGTAACGGCATACAGGCCGTAGGCCGCGGAGACGATGCCCATAACAAAGATGGCCAGCGCCACATAGCGGTACACCGGCTTGCTCTGCAGCTGGGCACGCTTGCGGCGCTCGGCTGCACTCAGCTCATCGGCGATTTCCGGCTTTGCTTCCAGATATTCCTTTGCCCTGCGCAGCACGGTGATGCTGTGACGGGCATCGTCGGTCAGCTCGCTTTCCGGCAGCTTGCGGGAGCCTTTTCGGCTTCCTTCTTCTGCAGCATCTGCTCACCGGCTGCGCTGAGCAGATGGATCTGCGGCTGCTCTTTGGCCAGCACCTCCAGCAGCTTGTCCACATCCCGCTCGTCCTTGAAGTTGCACTGCTTCTGCTTGCCGCCATCGTACTCCACCACAAGGTAGGCCATGGAGGCAAACATGCCCTTGCCGGTAAAGCCGCCGGAGCTCATAGCCACCCGCTTGAACACGCGGCTGATGCTGCCATAGGGCAGATAATAGCGGCGATCGATGTAAAAGCTGTTGAGGTACAGCGCCTTTTTGCCAACGCCGCAGGGGCCGATCTTTTTGCAGGACTTTCTGTCCTCCACCAGCTCCTGATTATCAAGCTTTGCCATACCCAGCTGTGCAGGTTTGAAGATCATGGAAGTTCCCTTCTTTACTGTTAGTTTCCGGTCCAGCCGCAGATGCTGCAGCCATTCCAAATAAAATCACCGGTTCTATTTTCGCACTGCAGCCCTCAAAATGCAACCCCTTCTGCTGCTAAGATTTGCACAAAAGGTTTGTCTGTTATGTCAAAACACCCCCGTCACTGCGGGGTGCAGCGGCGGGGGTGTCAGAGTTTAAGGCTTATGCGGTGCGGCAGACATCCTTATGCCTTCTGAGAAGCGGTGTGCTTCTTGGTGGCATGGATGAAGAGTGCCAGCATTGCGATTGCAAAGATGATGCCGATGGGGTATGCAACGGCAGTGTTGTAAGCGACCAGCTTGCCGTCTGCGTAAGTATTGATCATCTTGCCCAGGCACTCAGGTGCCAGCACGAAGTAGGTGCAGGACACAGCGCTCATGAAGGTAGCGGGCACAGCGGTGATCCAGTAGTTCTTCTTCTCCTTGAACAGGTACATGGATGCAGCCCACAGAACGATCATGGCCAGCGTCTGGTTGGTCCAGCTGAAGTAGCGCCAGATCACGGTGTAGTTGATGAAGCCCAGTGCGTTGCCGATGCCAAGGAAAGCGCCAACGCCCAGAACCGGAATGCAGAGCTTCAGGCGGTTTGCGTAGCTGTCCTGATCGATCTTGAGCCAGTCGGCCAGGGTCAGACGAGCGGAACGGAACGCGGTATCGCCGGAGGTGACGGGGCAGATGACAACGCCGATCATTGCCAGAGCAATGCCAACGCCGCCCATGGTCTTTGCACACACGTCGTAGATGGCAGCAGACTGACCAGCAGCCAGAGCCTCGGCCAGACCAGCCATCTTGCCGTCGGTGATGGTGTACAGTGCGCAGCCGGCAGCGGCCCAGATCAGAGCGATGACGCCCTCGCAGACCATTGCGCCGTAGAACACGAAGTGGCCCTGCTTCTCACTCTTCATGCAGCGAGCCATCAGAGGCGACTGGGTGGAGTGGAAGCCGGAGATAGCGCCGCAGGCAACGGTGATGAACATGAAGCTCCAAATGGGAGTGCCCGACGGATGCATGTTGCCGAAGTTTGCCCAGATCTCGGGGATGGTGTAGGCGGGGTTGGTAAAGATGCCGAAGATAACGCCCACAGCCATGATGATCAGGCAGATGCCGAACACGGGGTAGATCTTACCGATGATGGCATCAATGGAAATAAAGGTTGCGATGAAGTAGTACACCAGAATGATGATCAGCCAGAACAGGGTGGTGGTCAGCAGACCGGACATGCCGCTGTTCTTGCACAGGGTAACGATCAGGCCTGCGGGGCCCACTGCGAACACGGTACCAACCATGATCAGCAGCACAACAGAGAACACACGCATGATGTTCTGCATGACAGGTCCGAGGTATCTGCCGGTGACCTCAGCGATGGATGCGCCATCGTTGCGCTCGCTCATCATACCGGAGAAGTAGTCATGCACACCACCTGCAAAGATGGTGCCGAAGGTGATCCACAGGAACACCACGGGACCCCACAGAGCACCCTGCAGTGCACCAAAGATGGGGCCCAGACCTGCAATGTTCAGCAGCTGGACGAGGAACAGCTTCCACTGGGGCATCACAACGTAGTCAACGCCGTCGTTGATGCGCACAGCAGGAGTTTCGCGGTCGTCCGGTCCGAACGTGTTGTCAACGATCTTGCCATAGACAAAGTAGCCGATGATCAAGAGCGCCAGACAGAGTAAGAAACTAATCATACCAGAAACCTCCTTTTTGATTCAAACCACAGCCAGCATTTTGCGTGCCCAGCTGCGGCTCTGACCAATCTCTGGCTTCATGTTAACACTTTTTTCATAAAGCAGTTAATATTTTTCTGGTATGGTCCCCATATCAAAAAGTATATGGCAAGATGCTTCCGCGGAATACCCGCAAAGAATTTTTATCGCGTTCACGACAAATTTTCTTAATTCCCCGGCAAAGACCTTTCCCGGAACCGGTCAAAGCCGCTGCTGCCAAACTTTCTGGCCTGCTTTTGTGCAAGTTGCTCAATCGTTTTCAATTTTCTCCGCAAATCGTGATTTCTTTGCCTGAAACGCCGCAAAATACAAAGCACCCTCCGCCGAGCCATTTCAGCGGAGGGTGCCTTATTCAGCAGGTCATTTGTATATATCTTTGTATATATCGTGTCATGCCTTCTGGGCTGCCTTCTTCGTTGCGTGGAGGAAGACTGCCAGCATTGCAATGGCAAAGATGATGCCGATGGGGTATGCAACGGCGGTGTTGTAGATGGTTGCGCCTTCTGCGGTCTTGCTGTTCAGCAGGCCGCCCAGGCATTCGGGAGCCAGAATGAAGTAGGTGGAAGAGACCGCGCTCATGAAGGTAGCGGGCACAGCGGTGATCCAGTAGTTCTTCTTCTCCTTGAACAGGTACATGGATGCAGCCCACAGAACGATCATGGCCAGCGTCTGGTTGGTCCAGCTGAAGTAGCGCCAGATCACGGTGTAGTTGATGAAGCCCAGTGCGTTGCCGATGCCCAGGAAAGCACCAACGCCCAGCACAGGAACACAGAGCTTCAGGCGGTTTGCGTAGCTGTCCTGATCGATCTTGAACCAGTCGGCCAGAGTCAGACGAGCGGAACGGAACGCGGTATCGCCGGAGGTGATGGGGCAGATGACAACGCCGATCATTGCCAGAGCAATGCCAACGCCGCCCATGGTCTTGGAGCAGACATCATAAATAGCCTTGGACTGGCCCATGGCCAGTGCTTCGGCCAGACCGGTGTTCAGGCCGCCGGTCACCTCGTACAGGCTGCAGCCAGCAGCGGCCCAGATCAGAGCGATGACGCCTCGCAGACCATTGCGCCGTAGAACACGAAGTGGCCCTGCTTTTCACTCTTCATGCAGCGAGCCATCAGGGGCGACTGGGTGGAGTGGAAGCCGGAGATTGCACCGCAGGCCACCGTGATGAACATGAAGCTCCAGATGGGAGTGCCCGACGGATGCATGCTGCCAAAGTGATCCCAGATCTCCGGGATGGTGTAGGCGGGATTGGTGAAGATGCCGAAGATGACACCGATGGCCATGATGATCAGGCAGATGCCAAAGATGGGGTAGATCTTGCCAATGACGGCATCAATGGAGATAAAGGTTGCAATAAAGTAGTACACCAGAATAATGATGAGCCAGAACAGCAGCGAGGTGAGCACGCCGGAAGCGCCGCTCTGACTGCACAGCTCCACGATCAGGCCTGCGGGACCCACCGCGAACACAGTACCCACCATGATGAGCAGCACCACCGAGAACACACGCATGACGTTCTGCATCACAGGGCCTAAGTACTTGCCGGTGATCTCGGCGATGGAAGCGCCGTCGTTGCGCTCGCTCATCATGCCGGAGAAGTAGTCGTGCACGCCGCCTGCAAAGATGGTGCCGAAGGTGATCCACAGGAACACCACAGCCCCCACAATGCGCCCTGCATGGCACCAAAGATGGGGCCAAGGCCGGCGATGTTCAGCAGCTGAACGAGGAACAGCTTCCACTGGGGCATCACAACGTAGTCCACACCGTCATTGATGCGCACAGCAGGCGTTTCGCGGTCGTCCGGGCCGAAGGTGTTGTCCACGATCTTACCATAGACAAAGTAGCCCACGATCAGGATCGCCAGACAGAGTAAGAAACTGATCATACCAGAAACCTCCTTTTTCTTTGTGCCGGAATTATGGAAACATTTTCCATATTTTCCATCCATCCCGGCCAGCTTTCTAGGTCTATGTTAACATATTTTTCATAAAAGTGATAATATGCTTCTGGTATGGGGGCATATCAAAGACCATATAGCCGCAAAGTTTTTTAGCCGATGTTTCGTCTCTTTTTCGCTCGATTTATCAGCAAAAGACAGCCGCAGCGCATAAAGCGCTGCGGCTGTCGGCCAAATTCCTTTGCTTTCCGGTTTTTCCGCATTCCGATATTTTGCCAGTTCTTAACCGGTTTCGGCGGTCATTTCACGGTCAGCGCCGCCTGCTTGTGCAGCAGCTGCACAAAGGTCTGCTCTTCCGGGCGCAGGGTCCCCCTGTCCGGATAGACCAGAACATCCTTCATGCGCTGGCGCTGGGCCGGGCATTTCCTGAGCACCAGATGATACTGCTCCAGCGCCGCCGGGGCATGGGCGACGCCCACATATAGGCATTGGGCAGGTTCTGCAGGATGGAAAACTGGCTGCACCGCTCATACACATGGATGCGGCGGTTCGGGTTCGTATGCCAGCGCAGGCCGCTGTCCTCACCGCCGGGCAGCTGGAAATCACCGTGCAGGACTTCCATATAGCTGTTCAGCTGGGTGATATCGGTCACTTCGCACTTTGCCAGCGGGCCTTCGCGGTTGGTCAGCAGCCGGTATTCAAACTCCATCACCTGCTCCCGGTGCAGGCCGTGACGGTCGCAGTAGCGGCGGTAATAATCCTCATCCTCCTCCGCGTAGCGCAGCAGGGCCAGATGATAGCCCCGCCGCAGTACATGGTCCAGCGCTTCCATGGAGCCGGATTCCCGGATATGCACCCGCAGCTGCTGGCTGTCTGCCATCTGCTGCAAAAAATCCACCGTCGCGTAGGAAGCGTAGGTGGCGTGGGGCAGCACCACCCGCAGCTCCGCACAGCTGCTCTGCCGGCTGCGGGCATCCAGATCCAGCCGGTCCACCTCGTCCAGCACCCGCTCTGCCTGCCGGATAAAATGCCGTCCCTGTTCGGTGGGGATCATGCCGGTGGACGAGCGCTCAAAGATGCGGATGCCGTATTCCTCTTCCAGATTCTTGAGTGCCTTGCTCACATTGCTGGGCCGCATACAGCTGCTTTGCCGCCGCGCTCACCGAGCCCCACTTGCGGATGGCCACCAGATAACGCAGTTCCGTAATATTCATGTGACTGCCCCCTGTTCCAAAAATCATTCCTATTTTATCAAGCCGGGCGGCCGGCTGTCAAGCCAAATGCGGTTGACGCGCCCCGCGCAGAGCTTTATAATAAAAATGCTGTATTTATAAAAAGGAGTTTAGCTGCTATGGAGACTACCTACCGCGTTCTGCGCATTGAAGAGCAGATGTATGGCTGCGAGGAGCTGCCCGCCGGCCAGCCGGTGCTGTGCGATGTCACGCTGGCCGATCCCGCCGGGGAGCGGCGCACCCTGCCCTACCCGGACAAAGAGCTCACCCGCCTTGGCATCGACGAGGGCAGCATGGTCGTCCTGACCGCAGACGGCACACTGAAAAAAGCATAAAATGCAGGAGGAACACATGAAAAAGATCAAAACCTCGGCCCTGATCGGTCTGGGCGCACTGGGCATCCTGTTCGGCCGCAAAATGCCCGGCGTGCAGGTCATTGCCGATGAGGATCGCATCGCCCGCTACTCTGCCGAACCGGTCGTCTGCAACGGCGAAGCGTGCAGCTTTCGTTACGTCACCCCTGCCGAGGGCAAACCGGTAGACCTGCTTCTGGTGGCCGTCAAGGCTACGGTGCTGGAACAGGCCATTCAGGACATTGCAAAGTTCGTAGGGCCGGACACCGTGATCCTCAGCGTGCTGAACGGCATCATCAGCGAGGAGCACATTGACGCAGCCTATCCCGGCCACACCCTGTGGAGCGTTGCCATCGGCATGGATGCCACCCGCACCGGGCGCACGCTGGTGTTCAATCAGGCGGGCAAGATCCAGTTCGGTGAGCGCAGCGGCGAGATGACCGACCGTGTGCAGGCCGTGGCCGACTATCTGGACGAGTGCGGCATTGCCAACGAGCCCTGTGGGATATCCTTTACAAGCAGTGGAACAAGCTGATGGTGAATGACGGCCTGAATCAGGCCGCAGCCGCCTTTGACCAGCCCTACGGCGGCCTGCGCCAGCCCGGCGAAGCACAGGACATGATGCGCGCGGCCATGCAGGAGGTCATCCGGCTGGGCGAACCTTGAGGGCGTGCCCCTGCCGCCGGACAACGATGTGCAGTTCATCGACGCATGATGCCCACCTTTAACCCCGAGGGCATGCCCAGCATGCGGCAGGATGTGCTGGCAAAGCGCCCCACCGAGGTGGAGGAGTTTGCCGGTGTGGTGCGCCAGCGGGCCAAGAAGTACGGGATGCCCACCCCTGCCAACGACTTTTTCTACGCCCGCATCCGCGAGATCGAGGCGGGATATGACCAGTAAGGAGCCACCCATGCATACGCTTTATTTCACCCGCCACGGAGAGACCGTCTGGAACGTTGAAAACAAGATCTGCGGCATGACCGACAGCCCCCTCACCGAGCGGGGCCGCCAGCAGGCCCGGAAGCTGGGCGAAGCCGTCAAGGCCAGCGGGGTGCACATCGATGAGATCCTCTACTCTCCCCTGTCCCGCGCCGCCGACACCGCCATGGCCATTGCCGAGGCACCGGCCTGCCCGCCCGGTGTGAGCCGCGCCTGCGGGAGCAGTGCTTTGGCAAATACGAGGGCACGCCCCGCAACGGCGGCGAGTTCCGCGTTTCCAAGACCCACTTCGCCGACCGCTACGACGGCGGCGAGAGCATGATGCAGCTGGCCCAGCGCATCTATAACCTGCTGGACGAGCTGAAGGCCGACACCGACAAGACCTATCTTCTGGTGGCCCACAACGGCATCGCCCGAGTGGTACAGTCCTATTTCTACGATATGACCAACGAGGAATACGCAGCTGCGGGCATCAAAAACTGCGAACTGGTGGAATATCATTTTGAATGATATCAGCGGGAAGCAGACGATTTAAAATGGCTCCGCGTGCGCTGCGCCATAAACAGCGGAAATATTATTTTTATAATTTGCAGTTCCGAAACGACTGCGGTCGTTTCGGAACTGCTTTTTCACCGATCGGGCCGTATCGGTCAAATGCATCTTTTCCGCTGCGCGACGGCCGCAGGCCGACAGCGGCAAGATGCCGTTTATCTCCACGACCTTCCCCGTGAAAAGTGAAAGCCAGAAAATCCGCAGATTTTCTGGCTTTCTTTCTATAAAAAATAATTTTTCCTCTGATATTGTCAGAGCGAAGCGGAGACAATTTTAAATCTGTCAGCCTTTATACAGCCCAAACAGCTTGAGCAGCTTCTGCCAGAAGGTCAGGGTCACAGCCGCCGGTTCCGGCTGGGCAGCCGGGGCCGGGGCCGTGATGGCAGTGGTCTGCAACGCAAACTGCACCGCGCCCACCTCGGTGTTCTCTGCCGAGGTGAAGCTCTGCACCTCCCCGCCGCCGGAAAGACTGTTCAGCAGGCCGTCCAGCTGGGCACCCATGTCGATGCCGGAAACGCTGCTGCGCAGCTCGCCGGTGCCGCCGGTCAGCTGCGATGCACCCTCCGCCAGCTGCGCAACGCCCGCCTTCAGCTGGGCCACGCCGTCGGTGTAGGCGTTCAGGCCGTCGTCCAGCTGGACGTACTGGGCGGCAAGCTGGTTCACGCCGTCGGTGAGCACCGAGAGATTGCCCAGCATCCCCGTAAGCACACCGGCCAGCTGACGCACCCCGGCATCAAACACGCCGTAGCTGCCGTTCAGGGTGCTGCTGCCCTCGTGCAGCTGGGCAATTCCGCCGTTCACGGTGTCGAGATAGGTCTGCATGGCATCGATGTTGGCCGTAGACCCCTGCAAAAGCAGGATCACATCCTTGAGCTGCGGCATCATCCACACCATGCCCTGCAGCTGCTGGATGGCCTTGGCGTTGCCCTCCTTTACCACGTCAAGGTCAAGGCCGTTCTCTTTCAGGATGGCCTTGTAGGCTTCAAAGCTCACCTGCTGCTCCAGCTGTGCCGCGCCTCATCCAGCCGGGCAATGCCGTCCCGGATCTGGGTGGAGGCATCCAGCAGGGTGTTCAGCTCGTCGGTGGAGGCAGAGATGCCGTTCAGCGCGGTCTGCATCTGGGTGAGGGCGGCACGCACCCGGCTGAGCCGCCGGTCAAGGCACCGGAATTGCCGTTCAGGGTGTCGATGCCCGCCTGCACCTGCGCAATGCCGTCTGCCAGCGCGTTGGCACCATCGTCCAGCTGAACGGAGCCGCTCTGCAGCTGTTCCAGCATCCCGGTCAGGTCCATATCCCCGAGGTCGAGGTTCAGGTTCAGCCGCACGCCGTTCAGGGATACGGCGTCCATGGCAAAGTCCGTCACATCGGCGGTGACGGTCACGTCGCTGTCCGCGCCCGGCAGCAGGATGTAGGAGAGCTGCTTTTTGCTGCCCACATTCGCCACCGTAGCGCCCGGTGCTTCAATGTTCCGGGCAAGGCCGGTGTCCAGACTCATGGTCACCTGCAGCGCGTAGTCGTCAAAAAAGCTGCCGGTGCAGTCCGGGTTGCGGCTCACCTGCAGCCGGATGGAAAGGGCACCGCTTTTGCCGCCCAGCTCGTCGGGGCTGATTTCTGCCCCGTCCAGCGTATAGGTCAGCTTTACCACCCATGGCAGGGCCGTGGCGGCGTCCATGGTGCCCTCATAATAGAGCTTGCCGTCCTCGGTCACATGCACCGTGACCGTATCGCCGCTCTGCTCCACGGCATCGCTCGTGGTCATGTTGCGCACGGCAGTGTAGCTGCCGTGGTCCGCAACGGTGTCCCCCGCCTGCACGGAAAAGCTGTTCACGGCGTACACGCCGGTCACCGCACCGGAGGCCGTAAGATTTGCATAAATGACCTCTTCCTTGGCAGCGGAGGCTGCTGCAAAGGCCGGCAGACTGCTGCCCGCCAGCAGGCAGCCTGCCAGCGCCAGCGCCGACACCCGGCGCACAAATCGATGTTTCATCTCGGTCAAGCCTCCTTCGGCTGTTTTTTCTTTTTTATAATGAGCGGGTCGGCCAGATACAAAAAGCCCGGCAGTGCCGAAAGCACGATGGCCAGCGACACCAGACTGCCCACGCCCAGAAAATTGCCCAGCTGGCCCAGCAGCTGGTTTGTGGAAATGGCTCCCATCAGGAAGCCCACCACCGCCATGGCGCTGCCGGTGGTGCTGACCGAGGTGGTCACGGCGGACACCGTGGCCGCAACGGCTTCTTTGCGGCCCAGCGTCTCGCGGAACTCCTGATAGCGGTCGGAGAAGAGGATGGCGTAATCCACCGTAGCACCCAGCTGCACCGAGCTGATGATGAGATAGGCAATGTAGAACACGTACTGGCCCCGGAAGTACGGGATGGCCAGATTGATCCAGATGGCGGTCTCGATGCTGAGCACCAGAATGATGGGCAAAAGCAGCTGGCGCTTCATGAGGAGCAGGATCAGGAATACTGCGCCGATGGCCAGCAGGTTCACCTTGACCATGTCGGCCGTGATGGTGTCCATCAGGTCATAGGTGCTCACGCCCTGACCGGCCAGATAATAATTGTCCGGGTAATATTGCTGCACCGTGGCGCGCACCCGCTCCACCAGCGCAAAGGCCCCATCGCCCTCGGTGTCGGCATCCACCGTAAGCACCATGCGGGTGTAGCCGCCGGAGACCAGAAGCCCCAGCGTATCCCCGGGCACGAACTCCGGCGGAATGGACGCGCCTGCGTTGTCCACATAGGAAAGGATGCCGGTCACCTCCGGGATGGCGTGCAATGCATCCGAAAGCTTTTGCTGCGTGGCGGTGTCGCCCTCCGGCACCAGTACAACATAGGTGTCGCTGCGGCCAAAGGTCTCTTCAATGGCGGCGGTGTCCGCACCCAGACGGGTGTTCTCGCCAAACATGTGGGCGGCACCGTAGTAATACTGGTTCGAGTTGGAGGCCAGATAGCTGGGCACCATCAGAATGACCAGCACCAGCGCCATGGGCAGCATGATGCGGGCCACAAAGCGGCCAAACTTGTCAAAGCTGGGCAGCAGAGGCCTGTGGTGGGTCTTATCCATCCACTGATACGCTGCCAGCGTGAGCGCGGGCATAAAGGTGAACACGGTGACAAGGCTCAGCACCACGCCCTTTGCCAGCGCAAGGCCCAGATCCGGGCCGATCTGGAACTGCATGAGCACCAGTGCCAGAAAACCGATGACGGTGGTCAGGCCGCTGGATAGGATGGAGCCGGTGGATCTGCACAGGGCATCCACCATGCACTCCTCCGGGCTGGCATCCGGGTTTTCAGCCCGGCACTCCGCAAAGCGGTGGATCAGGAACACCGAGTAGTCCAGCGAAACCGCCAGCTGCAGGATGCTGCCCGCCGCATTGGTGACAAAGGAGATGGTGCCGAAGATGAGGTTCGTGCCGTTGTTGAGCAGGATGGCCGCCCCCAGACCCGTCAGCACCAGCAGCGGCTCCGCCCAGGAATCGGTGGTCAGGATCAGGATGAACAGCACATACACCACCGCGATGGCGGCGATCTTTGCCACCTCGGTCACGGTGGAGTTGGTGGCAACGGCAGTGGAGACCGCCGCGCCCTCCAGCGCGTTGCCCTCCCCGATCAGATCCCGCACAGCAGCCACGGCTTCCAGACGCTTCTCGTCCTCCACCGTCACGGTGAACAGGGCGCAGCCATCCTTATAATAGCTCTCCACCGTGGCGGTGTCCTGCATCTGCAAAGGCACTGTCACATCCAAACTGTCGTCCAGCCATGCAACGGAGGACACTCCATCGATGGCGGCAAGTTTTTCCTTGTACTCCAGCGCCTGCGGCACCGTGACATCCCGCACCATGACCCGCATGTTGGGGATGCCGCCGGTGAAAGCACCGTTCATCACCTCGATGGCAGTGGTGGAGGGGGATTCCGGCGGCAGGTAGTCGTTGATATCGTAATCCACCTTTACCTGACGCACAGCGAACACGCTCAGCACAGCCGCCAGTGCAAACACCGCCAGCACCAGCCTGCGGCGGCGCACGATGGCGGTATAAAAACGTTTCATCAAAACAGGAGTTCTCCTTTCCGGATCCATAAAAAAACTTTTATCAGTTTAACAGGTTTGATAAACGTTGGGAAGAGACAGTTTATGAATTTTGACCCTCGAATGCCGATTTTTTGATTTTTCCGCCTTGACAACAAAAATAAATTCTGATATGCTCTTTTTCGGTTCATCGGAGGACCGTTTTCAACGTAATTTGAAACGGGCCGGATAAGATGCCGTGCAGACAGCGCCCCGCCGGAGGTTTCGTTGCCGTAGTGACGAAGCAGATCGAGGCCGGGCGTGCACTCGCGGACATTTATCCGGCCCGTTTTTTGCACCTTGTGCAGAAAGGAGGACGCCATGTCCAAGCAGCGGATCCAGCTTTCCGATCATTTTACCTATTCCCGCCTTTTGCGTTCGTACTGCCCTGCATCGGTACCATGTTGTTCACCTCCATCTACGGCATCGTGGACGGCCTGTGTGTCTCCAACTTTGTGGGCAAGACGGCCTTTGCGGCGGTCAACCTCATCATGCCGCTGCCCATGCTGCTGGGCACCATCGGCTTTATGCTGGGCACCGGCGGCAGCGCCATCGTGGGCATCACCCTGGGCGAGGGCGACCAGAAAAAGGCCGACCGCTATTTCACCCTGTTCCTGCTGGCGGCTCTGGTCTCGGTCAGTGTGCTGGCGGTGCTGGGCATTGTGTTCCTGCGGCCCATTGCCGTGCTGCTGGGCGCAAAGGGGGAGCTTTTGGACTATGCGGTGCGCTATGGACGCATCCTGATGGTGTCACTGCCCACCTTTGCGCTGCAGAATATGTTCCAGAGCTTTTTTGTCACCGCCGAAAAGCCGCACCTCGGCTTCTGGTTCACCGTGGGAGCGGGCTGCACCAACATGGTGCTGGATGTGCTGATGGTGGGTATCTGGGGCTGGGGCGTGGAGGGCGCGGCCATTGCCACCTTTATCAGCCAGCTGGTGGGCGGCGTACTACCGGTGTTCTACTTCATCGACCGCAGCAACTCCAGCCGCCTGCACCTGTGCAAGACCAGTTTTTACAGCAAAGTCCTGCGGGATGCCTGCATCAACGGCTCTTCTGAGCTGATGACCAACCTTTCCATGTCGCTGGTCAATATCCTGTACAACTACCAGCTGCTGCGTCTGGCCGGTGAGAACGGCGTGGCCGCCTACGGTGTCATCATGTACGCAGCCTTCCTGTTCGTGGCGGTGTTCGTGGGCTATGCGTGGGCAGTGCGCCCATCGTCAGCTTCCACTACGGTGCCCGCAACCACACCGAGGTGCACAACCTCTACCGGAAAAGCCTGCGGCTCATCGCCGTGGTGGCTGTGACCCTGACGCTGGCTTCCATGTTCATCATCCCCTGTGTGGCGCGCATTTTCGTGGGCTACGACGCAGAGCTGCTGGCCCTGACCAGCCGGGCCTTCCGGCTGTATGCGCTGAGCTTCCTCATCATGGGCTTCAACGTGTATGCGTCCTCCTTCTTCACGGCGCTGGGCGACGGCGTGACCAGCGCGCTGATCTCTTTTTTGCGCACGCTGGCGTTTCAGGTGATCGCCATTCTCCTGCTGCCGCTGCTACTGGGCATCGACGGCATCTGGCTGGCCGTCACCGCCGCCGAGCTGGCGGCTCTGGCCGTGAGCGCAGCCATGCTCCTCACCAAGGACAAGGTGTTCCATTACCGCAAGGCCTGATAAGATCCCCTGCTTTCTGCGAAACGGCGAAAAGCGGGGGATTTTTTGGTGATTCTGGCTCTGCCGCTGGCAGCAAAATCGTGTTAGAATGGACACAGCTTCTTATTCACTGTTTTACGAGGGATCATTATGACATTGTTTTTGACCAGCAGCCCCAGCGGCTGCCCCTTTGAGCCGGGGCCGGATATTCCGGTGCTGGACACGCGCAACCACTTTGTGGCGAACCTGCGGGCCGTCTGGCCGGATCACGCCGTGCTGGGCCTTGCCATTGCGGCAGACCCCTATGCCTACGAGCAGAACGACGAGATGTGCCGGGTGTTTGCTCAGAGTTTTGCGAACGCCCACCTGCCCCTGACGGCGCTCATCCCCTGCGATGCCCGCAATGCCGAGGAGATCGGTTCTCTTCTGCCCCAGAGCGGCTTTGTGATGCTGTGCGGCGGGCACGTGCCACCCCAGAACCACTTTTTTGCTCAGCTGGGCCTGCCGGGGCTGTTCCACAACTACCACGGCATCGTGCTGGGCGTGAGTGCCGGCAGCATGAACGCCGCCCACATCGTGTACGCCGCGCCCGAGGAACCGGGCGAAGCCGCCGACCCGCACTACTCCCGCTGGATGAACGGCCTTGGCCTGACCGAGACCCGCATCCTGCCCCACTACCAGTTCATCCGGGATCATGTGCTGGACGGACAGAAGGTGGAGGATATCGCCCTTGCCGATAGCAAAAAGCGGCATTTTCTCGCTTTGCCGGACGGCTCGTATATCCTGTGCGCCGACGGCAGCGAGGCGCTGTACGGCAGAGGCTGGTACTTTGCGGACGGGATGATGGAAGAGATCAACGAGGATGAAGATGTATTACCACTGAGATAATGGACAGATTCTCCCACAGGAAAGGCCCCCTATTACTACGTAATAGGGGGCCTTTCCTGTGGGTAAAAAATCAAGAGTGGAACATCTTTTTCAAGATATGCCACTCTCTACAAAAGCTTTTGCTTTTCA
>ENA-OUNI01000657-OUNI01000657.1-human-gut-metagenome-genome-assembly--contig:-NODE-657-length-15669-cov-3.028503_pt1 | contig 15669 bp, 17 predicted proteins | sample MGYA00242499_ERZ504580 | MGnify/ENA primary metagenome ERZ504580 (study PRJEB26092, sample SAMD00036315) | human gut metagenome | host: Homo sapiens | study: EMG produced TPA metagenomics assembly of... | reverse complement strand
CGGCAGGGCGTCGTCCCCGGGGACGTCCACCTTGCGCACCCACGCGCTTTTCAAGTGGTCCTTGCATTTGTTGGCCGCCACGCGGACGAGCCACTGCTTGTAATACTGCGGCTCGCACCGGTCTATAGCCGAAAACGCGGAGAGGAAGGTGTCCTGGGTCAGATCCTCGGCGGTGTGGGGCTCATGCACAAATTGCAGGCAAACCGTGTAGATGAGCTTTTGGTATTGCTGCATCAGACCGGTAAATTCTTCATTTGTCAGTTCCCACACCTCCTCTCGCTTTGACCTTCTGTATACTAAAACGAATCCCCCGCGAGCGATATTGCAAACGCGGGGAAATTTTTAAAAATTTTCTTCTTTGGCTTCCGCCAAGGGGGGGAAGCTGTCTGCCGCTTGCGGCAGACTGATGAGGGGAGAGTTCACCGGTATCGCCCTTTCATGGGTAATATCCGGCAGGTTTCTCATCCGTCTGCGGGCGGGGCCGCAGACACCTTCCCCCAAGGGGGAAGGCGCTCACAGGGTAAGGTCCAGCTCCACCGGGCAATGGTCGCTCCCCATCACATCCATCAGAATCTCTGCTTTCTCGATCTTATCGGCCAGGCGACTGCTGACGAGGAAATAGTCGATCCGCCAGCCTGCGTTCCGCTCACGGGCGCGGAAACGCATGCTCCACCAGCTGTACATACCGGTGGCGTCGGGGTGCAGGTAGCGGAAGGAATCCGTAAAGCCCGTGGCCAGCAGCTCGCCCAGCTTGCCGCGCTCCTGGTCAGAGAAACCCGCCGCGCCGCGATTGGGGCCGGGGTTCTTTAAGTCGATGTCCTCATGCGCCACGTTCAAGTCGCCGCAGAGGATGACCGGCTTTTCGGCGTCCAGCTTTTGCAGATAGCAGCGCAGGTCGTCCTCCCACTGCATACGGTAGTCAATGCGCGCCAGTTCGTTCTGAGAGTTGGGCACGTAGAGATTGACCAGATAAAAATCCGGGTATTCCAGCGTGATGGCGCGGCCCTCGTGGTTGTGGACGTCCTCGTCGAGGCCATAGCGCACCGACAGCGCAGGCGTTTTGGCCCAGATGGCCGTGCCGGAGTAGCCCTTTTTGTCGGCGCTGTAGATGTACTCGGTGTAGCCCGCGGCGCAAAATCCGCCTGTCCGGGCTGCATTTTGGTCTCCTGAATGCAGAAGAAGTCCGCGTCCAGCGCGTTGAACACGTCCTCAAAGCCTTTTTCAGGCAGGCGCGCAGACCGTTGACGTTCCAGCTGATGAATTTCATGGATGGTACTCCTTTATGTATGATTATCCGCGAGTATTTTGTCAGCCACGCAGTAGGGGCCGCACATGTGCGGCCCGGCACTTACCGGCAAATGAGCGCTTATGGGAAAAGCCGCGGGCCGCACATGCCCGGCCCCTGCCTCTCGGCAAGGTTTTTCTACGCTGCCTTCTTCACCGCGTTCTTTTTCCAGCCACCGCTGACGAACCGGGCCACAAAGCATATAATGCGGCAGATCCAGTCAACGACCATGGCGTACCAGACGCCGACGGCACCCATGCCCATCTGCACGCAGAGCACCCAGCTCAGGCCCATGCGCCAGACCAGCATCGAGGCCGTGGCAACGACCATCGTGAACCGCACGTCGTTGGCGGCACGCAGGCGTTGGGCAGCACAAAGCTGGCGGGCCAGAGAAAGATCGACATGCGTTGTGGATCATGACCAGTGTCCACGCCAGTGCGCGGGTCTCGGGCGTCAGGGTGTACATGCTCAAAATCTGGTTCAGAGACAGCAGCACCACAACATTGACCGCGCCCTGGGCGATATAATCCCACAAAAGCAGTTTTTTTGTATAATAATTTGTCTGTTCAAAGTCCTGTGCGCCGATGCAGCGGCCAATGACCGTGATCATCGCCAGGCCCATGGCATTGCCGACAATGCAGCCGATAGCGTCCAGGTTGTTGGCCACCGCGTTGGCCGAGATATGCACCGTGCCGAACAGCGAGATCATCGAGACGACAAGCACGCGGCCCAGCTGGAACAGGCTGTTCTCAACGCCGACGGGATGCCGATGTACAGAATGCTTTTGACCGTGCGGCCCTCAAAGCGGGTGACAGATTGCGGCGTGATGCGCAGCTGGTAGTCCTGCCGCGCGGCCAGCGCCAGAATGATGCACGCACCGACAGCGCGGGAGATCAGCGTGGGCACGGCGACGCCCGCGACACCCATTTTCAGCACGAACACGCAGAGCGCGTTGCCGCAGAAGTTGATACCGTTGACGATGACCGAGACCTTCATCGACACCGCGCTGTTGCCCGTGGAGCGGAAGATGGCCGCACCCGCGTTGTAAAGCGCCAAAAACGGAAACGACAGCGCCGTGATCGTAAAGTAAGTCAGGCACGCCTGCATGACCTCGTCGGTGATGGTGCCAAAGAAAAGCCGCAGCTGCGCCGTGCGGGTGATAAGGCAGAACGCCGCCACACCGACGCCGAGGATCGCGCTCAGGCCCACGAGCTGGCCCGCACTTTTGGCGGCATCCTCGGGGCGTTTGGCCCCCAGATGCTGGCTTGTGACGACAGCGCCGCCGGTGGCCAGCGCACCGAACAGCGTGATGATCAGCTGGTTGATCATATCGACGAGCGATACACCGGAAATTGCGGCCTCACCCACTGACGATACCATAACAGTATCCGCCATGCCGACGAGAATTTCCAGCATCTGCTCAATGATGAGCGGCCAGAGCAGCGTCAGCAGCTGGCGGTTGGTAAACAGCCTTTCCTTTTGCATTTTTACAATACATCTCACTTTCCCAGCTTCGAGTATAGCACAAAAAAAGCCCCCGCGCAATGCGGGGGACAAAAAGGCTTCCCCCGAGGGGGAAGCTGTCACCGAAGGTGACTGATGCGGCAGAGCTTGCCATGGACCGGGCAGCGTTGTAAACTCCGCCCTCATCCGGCCCTGCGGGGCCACCTTCCCCCGAGGGGGAAGGCTAAGGTATTTACTCATACCGCAGCGCTTCGATCGGGTCGAGCTTGGCGGCCTTGTTGGCGGGATAATAGCCGAAGAACACGCCGATGGCCATACTGAAGCCGACGGCGATCAGGATCGCAGCGATGCTGGGCTTGGCGGCATAGCCACCACATTGCTGAGCACCGTGCCCAGCGCCAGGCCCAGCACAATACCGATGAAGCCGCCGATCAGGCAGAGGATGACGCTCTCGGTGATAAACTGCATACGGATGGCCGACGCAGGCGCGCCCAGCGCCTTGCGGGTGCCGATCTCGCGGGTGCGCTCCGTCACGGAGACCATCATGATATTCATAACGCCGATGCCGCCGACGAGCAGCGACAGCGCCGCAATGGCCGAGATGCCGAGCGAAACCGTGCTCATCATGCTGGTCATCGAGTCGAGCAGGCTCGCCAGGCTCGATGCGCTGACCGTCCAGGAGTCGTTGCGGGTGTAGTAGCTGGCGAAGAAATCCCCACCGTGTTGACGAAGTCCGTGACATTGACCGTGCCGCCGTTGGCCACAACGGTGATGCTCTGGTACCCTGCCCCCGCCCCGGCGATAGCCTTGGCAACGTCCAGCGGGATGTAAAAGTCCGTCTGGATGCTGTCGTCGTCGCTGCTGCCGAACATGCTGGAGTAGCTGTCCTCTGTGTATTTGTATACGCCCTGTATATAGAAACGTGTACAAATTCTGGTTGATGGTCAGCGTGACCGCCTTGCCGATGGCGTCCTGCGCACTGCCGCCGATGGCCTGCTCGACGAACTTTTCCGACACGCAGGCGACCTTGCGCCCGGCGTCCCTGTCGTCGTCCAGCCAGCGTCCGTACAAAATCTGCGAATCATCGTTCCTGGCTGCCAGTGCCGCATGATTGATGCCGCTGACAGTGGCCGTGATGGTCGTGGTCGGGTCACCGTATTTGGCAGTCGTGCCGCTGCCCACCTGCTGGGTCAGTTCGATGTGATGGACCTGGGTCGGGAAAGCGGCTGTAAAATCGTTTATCATCGCATCGGTGATAAGGTCTGCGTCCGACGGTTTGGAATCCATAAACCGGCGCAGCTGGACGCCCTGAGACGTGCCCGACGGGTCGGAGCTGCTTTTCTGCGTTACCGTGACAGAAATGTTACTGGCACCCATGCCGGACATCGAGTCCATGACCGAACCGGTCATGCTGTTGCCGACGGTCTCGATGGCAATGACCGCCGCAATGCCGATGATGATGCCCAGCATCGTGAGCAGACTGCGCATTTTATTGCTTCTGACGCTGGTCAGCGCCATGCCGATATTCTCAAAAAGCTGCACGTTCGCCGGTCCCCTTTCGTTCGCCCACGATCAGGCCGTCGCGCAGCGTCAACACCCGCTGGCATTCCTCGGCCAGCTCGGGGTTGTGCGTGATGAGCACGATGGTCTTGTGGTATTTTTCATGCAGCTCGTGAAAGAGATCCATCACGACGCGGCTCGTATGGCTGTCCAGTGCGCCGGTAGGCTCGTCAGCCAGGATCAGCGCCGGCTCATTGACCATGGCGCGGGCAATCGCGACGCGCTGCTTTTGTCCGCCGGAAAGCTCGTTGGCTGGTGGCGCATCCGCTCGCCCATGCCGACGCGCTCGAGCCATTCCTTGGCGCGGCGGGTGCGCTCCCCTGCCGGGACGCCTGCATACAGCATCGGCAGTTCGACGTTTTTTTAACGCGCTCTGGCGTCCGATCAGGTTATACGTCTGGAACACGAACCCGATTTTGCGGTTGCGGATGGCCGCCAGGTCGTTGTCGTCGCGTCGTGGATGTTGACGCCGTCCAGCACGTACTCGCCCGCCGTGGGCTTGTCCAGCACGCCGATAATGTTCATCAGCGTGGACTTACCGGAGCCGGACTCGCCCACGATGCGACGAACTCGCCGGGGTAGACGGTCAGGTCGATACCGTGCAGAATTTCCAGCTCGTTCGGCTGGCCGATGTAGTAGCTCTTGCGGATGCCTGCATCTGGATCAGGGGCTGCGCGGGGTGCGCGGCCTCCTCCCCTATCAGGCTCTTGGCAATATTCTGCGCAAACTGTTGTGTTTTTTCCGGCATTATTGACTCCCGGGCCGCCGGGGCCGCCGCCGGGACCGCCCATGACGACGGTGCCCTCGGGCATATTGCTGCCGTCGCCGACGTAAAGGTCGCCGTTCTCCATCATCTGCACATCGCTGTCGGACGTGCCAGACTCAATGCCCTGGGTCAGGTCCGCCGTGGCGCGGATGACGTCGCCCTCGTTCAGGTCGCTGCCGGTGATCTCCACATAGTAGTCGTTGGTGTCGCCCTCGGTGACGGCGACCTGCTCAAAGGTCATATCGACGCCCTCTCCGCCGGTCTTGCGCAGCACGTAGGTGCTGCCGTCGTCGTTGGTGCCCACGGCGTCGCGCGGGACGGTAAAGACATTGTCCTTGGTGCTGATGACGATCTCGACCTTGGCGGGAATGCCGACCAGCAGACCGCTGTCCTGCCCGTTGACCGTGACGGTAGCGCCGAAGCTGCCGTTATCGTTGGCGACAGGGTCGATACGGGTCAGGGTACCGGTGACGGTGTCGTCCGTGGCGTCGCTGGTGATGTTGCACTGCAGGCCGGTCTTGAGCCTGCCGACGGAGCTGGCCGGGATCGTGACTTCCACCGTCAGGTTGTCCACATCCTGAATCGTGGCCACCGTGCCGCTGCACACCGCGCCCACCGTGGCGTCCAGCGCGGTGATCGTGCCGTCCATCGTGGCAGTCAGGGTGCAGTTCTCCAGCGCGGTCTGCAGATTGGTCAGGGTGTCGTCCTCGCGCTGGGACTGCGCGAGCTTCGTCTCGGCGTTGTCCACGCTGCGGGACGCGCTTGTCGCGCTGTTCTGATAGGACTGCTGCGCCTGCTCCAGCGCCTCGCGGTACTGCTCAATTTTATTGTAGGTCTGGCTGACGGCGTCAAAGCCCTGCAGGCCCAGCTCCGGGATGCTGCACTGGCCCTTGGCGATATTTCCCGGTTGGTGTAATCCGCGAGTCTGGCCCTGCAGACCGTCTGCGCGGGCCGTGTCGCCGTCCTGCTGCGCCTGGGTCAGCTGAATGTTCAGGTTGGCAAGGGTGTTCTCGTACCCGGCGATCTCCTCGGCGTAGCGGGTGTACCAGTCGGTGATGATCTCACGGTTCGTCTTGCCGCTGTTGGCGGCGGACGCCATCGAGGTATAGTAGTCATCCATGCCCAGCGTGTCGTAGTTTTTCTGCGCTTTATCGAGATTATCCTGCGCCGTAGCCAGGTTTGTCGTCTGATCCTCGACGGCCTGGGTGTAGTTCTTGCGGGCGTCGGTCCGGGTGTCGCTGAGCTGCAGCTGCGCGTTGGCGATCTGCTTTTCCACGTCGGTGGTGTCCAGCGTGGCGATGACATCGCCCTTCCTGACCGTGTCACCGACAGCGACGTTGACTGCCGTGACCTTGTAGGTCTTGACGGAATCCGACGCCGTGACGCTGGCGCTGCTGCCGGCCTTGACCGTGCCGGTCACGCTGACCGTATCGCTCAGGGTCGTTTTGGTCAGCACGGTGGTGCGCACGAACTGATAGCTATCGGCGGCGGCCTTGTCGGTCTTGCCCAGCACGTTCACGAGGACGAGGGCCGCGACCAGCAAAATGGCCAAAAAGATTGTCAGCTTTTTGTGGCGTTTGACCCAGCCGAGCGGGCCGCGTCGGGTTTGTGTTTTTTCTGCCATACCGGGTTCCCTTCTGTTTTCGGAGATTTTTTGACAAAATTTAGTATATATTGCAAATGTGTTGGATTTTTGAAAGAAACATGAAAAAAGGCGGCACATCTTAGAAAGATGTGCCGCACGGACTTTTCTATAAGGCTTCCCCCTCGGGGGAAGCTGTCGCCCGCAGGCGACTGATGAGGGCAAAGCTTACGGCCACTTCCCATTCACGGGCAACAGCCACTAGGCCGCCCTCATCCGGCCTCGGGCGGGGCCTCGGCCACCTTCCCCCACGGGGGAAGCAACCTTACCGCTCCTCGCGGAAGTAAGCCAGACCCAGATGAGCCGGGGGCTGGTTTTCCTTCTTCTTGCGCATCGAAACGACGATCAGGACGATGATTGTGACAACGTAGGGCAGCATCTGCACAAGGTCGGTGATGTGGCTGGCCATCGTGATGCCGAGCAGCGACGGCAGGAACTGGTACAGCCAATAGAGCATACCGAACAGGTACGCGCCCCAGATGGCGTTCAGCGGCTTCCAGGTCGTGAAAATGACCAGCGCCACGGCCAGCCAGCCCAGCGCCTCGATCTGGCCGGTGGTCGCCCAGATACCCTGGTTGTAGTCCAGTACATAGTACAGGCCGCCGATGCCGCAGATGCCCGCGCCGATGCAGGTGGACAGGTACTTGTACAGCGTAACGTTGATGCCCGCGGCGTCCGCGGTGGCGGGGTTCTCACCGACGGCGCGCAGATTCAGGCCCGCACGGGTGCGGGTCAGGAACCAGTGCAGCACCACAGCCAGCAGGATCGCCGCATAGACGAGAAAACCGTAGGAGAACACGACCTGCCCGATGTCGCCCAGACCCGACAGCACGGGAATTTTGGCGCTGAACGCCTTGTTGGCGACGGGAGCGGCGGAGTAGCTGGCGCCGTTCAGGATAAACACGCCGAAGAAGTTTGCCACACCCATGCCGAAGGTCGTCAGCGCCAGACCGGTGACGTTCTGGTTGGCGCGCAGGGAGATGGTCAGGAACGCATAAATCAGGCCGCCCGCCATCGAGGCCAGAATGGCGCAGGACAGGGCGATGAGGATGCTGACAAAGCCGTTGGGGTTGGCAGCGCTGTTCTCATAGGCCCAGGCGCTGGCAAAGCCCGCGAAGCCGCCCAGGTACATGATGCCCGGCACGCCGAGGTTCAGGTTGCCGGATTTCTCGGTCACGGTCTCGCCCAGCGCACCGTACATGATAATTGTGCCAAACGGGATGGCGCGCATGATCCACGCAATCAGACTGCTGTGCATATCACTTGCCCTCCTTGTGTGCGCCGCGGGGGATGACGCGGTAGTTGATGAAGAACTCACTACCCAGAATGAAGAACAGGATGATGCCGGTGATGATGTCGGCAGCGTACTCGTTCAGCGAGTACGCCGACGCGATCTCCGACGCACCGCGCTCGAGGAAAACCAGCAGGAACGAGATGAGCGCCATATAGAACGTGTTGAACTTGGCCAGCCATGCGACAATAATGGCCGTGAAGCCGCGCCCGTTGGCGGACGCCGTGGAGATGGTCTGATCCTTGCCGGCCACGATCAGGAAGCCGCACAGGCCGCAGATCGCGCCGGAGATCAGCATCGTGCGCACCGTAACGCGGCGGACGTTGATGCCCGCATACCGCGCGGTGTTCTCGCTCTCGCCGACAACGCTGATCTCATAGCCCTGCTTGGAGAAGCGCAGATAGGCGTACATGACGAAGGTCAGCACAATGACCACAATGATGTTGATGGTGTAGCGCTGGCCCATAATGACGGGAAACCAGCCGGCCTTGGTCGCCTTGTTCAGCGTGCCGAGCTCGACGCCTGGCCGCGCATGATGTTGGTCATGCAGGCAACAATGGACGTAGCAACGTAGTTCATCATCAGGGTGAACAGCGTCTCGTTCGTGTTCCAGCGGGACTTGAACCACGCGGGGATGAAGCCCCACAGTGCGCCCGCGGCAATGCTGCCCAGCGCCATGGCGGCAAACAGCAGCGGCAGCGGCAGATTGTTGCCCTGATACACCATGATGAGGCGCAGTCAGGCCGCCGATCAAATCTGGCCCTCGCCGCCGCAGTTCCAGAAGCGCATCTTGAAGGCCGGGGCCAGCGCGATGCCGACGCAGAGCAGCGTGGACAGGTCGCGCAGCATCCAGCTGAAGCGGGTCATGTTGGCGAAGGTGCCGCTCCACATGACGCCATAGACGGACAGCGGTTCAGGCCGGTGACGAAAAAGATAAACAGCGCATCGACGACCAGCGCCAGCAGAATGGCGATGGCGCGCACGGCGATCTTCTGGGGCATCGTCGTGCCCTCACGCTTGGCAATGCGCAGCAGCGGCTCGCGGGCCGCAGTGGCAGTCTGACTCATGCCTGCTCCTCCTTTACCAGGTTGGTCATTCGCAGACCGACCTCCTCCTTCGTGGTCTTGCGGCCATCGAGAATGCCGTTGACCTTGCCGCCGCACAGCACAACGATGCGGTCACACAGCTCCAGCAGCACGTCGAGGTCCTCACCGACGTAAATGACCGCCACACCGCGCTTTTTCTGCTCGTTGAGCAGGTGATAGATCGTGTAGGACGTGTTGATGTCCAGACCGCGCACCGCGTAGGCGGTCATCAGGACGATGGGGTCGGCGGCCAGCTCACGGCCCACCAGCACCTTCTGGACGTTGCCGCCCGACAGGCGGGAGACCGGGGTGTTCAGGTCGGGCGTGACGACGCCCAGCTCTTTCTTGATCGTCTCGGCCAGCGCCAGCGGGGCCTTGCGGTCCACGATGGGCGAATGCCCCTTGCCGTAGCTTTTCAGCATCATGTTGTCGGTCATGCCCATCGAGCCGACCAGACCCATGCCCAGACGATCCTCGGGCACAAAGGACAGGTGGATGCCCGCCTCGCGGATGGCCTTGGGGCTTTTGCCGACGAGCTGCACGGGTGCGGCAGCGTCTGGCGCGTAATACTCGATGCTTGCGCCGCTCTCGGCGGGCTGCAAACCGGCAATGGCCTCCAGCAGCTCCTTCTGGCCGTTGCCGGAGATGCCCGCAATGCCGAGGATCTCGCCGCCATAGACCGGGAAGGACGCATCGTCCAGCACGGTGATGCCCTCGGCGCTGCGGACGGTCAGATGTTCAATGTCCAGCCGCTTGACCGGGTTGACCGGCTCGGGGCGTTCAATGTTCAGCTCGACCTTCTCGCCGACCATCATCTCGGTCAGCTTGGCCTCGTTGGCGTCCTTTGTGGCGATGTCGCCGACATACTCGCCCTTGCGCAGGATGGCGACACGGTCACTGATGGACAGGACCTCGTGCAGCTTGTGGGTGATGATGATGACCGCCTTGCCGTCGGCCTTCATGTTGCGGATGACGCTGAACAGCTTCTCGGTCTCCTGCGGGGTCAGAACTGCCGTAGGCTCGTCGAGGATCAGGATGTCCGCGCCGCGGTACAGCACCTTGACGATCTCCAGCGTCTGCTTCTGGCTGACGCTCATCTCGTAGACCTTCTGATCGAGGTCAAGGGCGAACTCGTACTTTTCGCAGATGGCGCGGGCCTTGTCGTGGACCTTTTTCAGGTCGAACTTCTCGCCGCTGCCCATCGACAGGGCGATATTCTCCGTCGCGGAGAACACGTCCACGAGCTTGAAGTGCTGGTGGATCATGCCGATGCCCAGGTCCAGCGCGTCGCGGGGGGAACGGATGGTCGCCGCCTTGTCGCCGACATAGATCTCGCCCTCGTCGGGGAAGTAGATACCGGCGATCATGTTCATCAGGGTCGTCTTGCCGCTGCCGTTTTCGCCCAGCAGGGCCAGAATCTCGCCGCGGCGCACGCCCAGGGAAACATCCTTGTTGGCCACGACGGGGCCAAAGGTCTTGGTGACGTGCTCCAAGCGCACAGCATATTCGTTCTGCGCCATTGTGCAGGCTCCTTTCGGATGGTATTTATAAATAGGGTAGGAACAATTTTGTGATCCGTAGGGGCGGATTCTATATCCGCCCGCCGTACCTGCCGTAAGCTGCACGGGCGCATATAGAATGCGCCCCTACGGCCTGATTTGCAACGACAGATATAACCACCAAAAGGGAAGGCTGCGGTTCCACCGCAGTCTTCCCTTTAGATTCAGTCAGAATCAGGCGACGGGGTCAGCGTCCTCGATGATGCCATCGATGCGCAGGGCAAACGTCGGGGCTGCACGCAGCTCACCCTCGTGGAAGTAACCGTCGGAGATGGCCTCCTTGGTCTCGCCCTGATAGACAGCCACAGGAGAACCGGTGCTGAAATCGTAGTAGGTCAGGTCGATGGGGGCGGTGGTGACCTCCGCGCGTCGACGGTGAACTTGCTGGTGTCGAAGACATGCAGGCTGCCGTCCTTCAGCGCAGCCTCCACCTCGGCGACCTTCTCGGCGGTGCCGTCGGCAACCTCGGGGCCAAGGTCGGTGATGGCGACAGCGCCATCCTCATAGCCCTTGCACCAGTCCTGCAGGATGCTGCCGGCCTGCGCACCCTCGAACAGCTCCTTGTAGTAGACCTTCCAGACGTTCGTCGCGGAGGTCAGGGCAGCGGTGGGGGCGGTGTCGAGCATGTCGATGTTGTAGCCGATGGAGTAGCAGATCTTGCCGGAGTCCTTCAGCTTCTGGGTGGCAGCGGGGGCACCGGTGGAGTCAGCGTGCTGGCCGATGATGACCGCACCGTTGGCGATCAGGGCCTCGGCGGCAGCGCCCTCCTTGTCGATGTCGAACCAGGAGTTCGTGTACATGACCTCCATCTGGACATCGGGGTAAACGCTCTGGACGCCCAGGAAGAAGGCGGTGTAGCCGGAGACGACCTCGGCGTAGTTGTAGGCGCCGACGTAGCCGATCTTGACCTTGCCGTCAGCGGTGAAGCTGTCGGGCTGGGTCTCGGGGGTCAGGGTGCCGGACTCGACCAGATCCTTGATCTTCATGCCTGCGACGACACCGGAGACATAGCGGCTCTGGTAGACGGCGGTGAAGGCGTTGTAGAAGTTGTCGCAGCCGGAGATGGCGGCAAAATCGCCGGTCATGGCCACAAAGTTGATGTCAGGGTACTTCTCGGCTTCCTCCTCCATGTAGGTCTGATGGCCGTAGGAGTTGGAGATGATCAGGTTGCAGCCCTGGCCGACAAGGTCCTCGGCTGCGTCGGCGGTGACGCCGCCCTCAGCGATCTTATACTTCCAGACGATCTGGTCATCGGACATGCCCAGCTCGGCGGCAGCTTCCTTGATGCCGTTGATGTGCGCGGCGCTGTAGCTTCGGTCTCGTCGCCCAGAATGATAGCACCGACCTTGACGTCGGGGGCCTGGTTGTTGCTGCTGCCCTCTGCAGTAGCGGTGGTACCGGCGGCGCTGCTGGCAGCAGTGTCAGCGGTGGAACCACAGGCGGCCAGGCTGAACACCATAGAGGCGGCCAGCAGAATGCCCATCAGTTTCTTCATGTGTATTGTTCCTCCCTGTTGTGTGTACAAAAAACGGCAAAAATGCGTCGCTTCGTGCCGGAATCTGCCGGGAATTGACGCATTTTGCTGCCTTGCAAGACCCATTGTAGCCGCTTTACGATCCGTTTGCAATAATTTTAAATTTTGTGAAAAGTTCAGCAAAACAGGTAAATGTTTTGCCTGTGCAGACAGTACACTGAGCAGGACGCACAACGAAAAAAAGTAAAAGTCATACTTTCTTGTGCAAAAGTATGACTTTTACTTTTGGGTCCGCCCTCCTCAAAGGGAGGCTTTTACCTCTTATGAATAAACTTTCTGTCCAGCCCCTGCTTTACGGCGGCGTTGAGCACGACCCAGGTCAGGAACACCTCGATGGGCAGCATCGTCGTGTTCTTTACCAGGCCCGAGGTGAAATAATAAAGGTAGCCCTTGCCGTAGAGCATCGCCTTCCAGACGCTGCCCAGCAGAACGTTGCTGCCGTAGTTGATGATGAGCCGCGTCACAATAATGCGCGGCAGCGTCGGTTTTTGGCGGTACAGCATAACGCCGTAGATCAGTCCCGACAGCATGGCCGTAATGAGGTAGCCGGGGAAATACGGCTCGCCGTAGCCTGCCAGCAGGAAACCCACCGTATCAATGATAGCCCCGGCCATCATGCCGACGACGGGGCCGTAGCACATGCAGCCCAGCGAGACGGCGAGGAAGCTGAAGTAAATTTTCAGGCTCGGCCCCAGCAGGTAGATGGGCAGGCTTTCCAGCACGATGGCCATGGCGCAGACCAGCCCGAAAAGGCCAGCACCCGCGGGTTGTTCAGCTCGCGCCGGGCAGCGCGCCAGTAGTCAGCGGAAAAGACGGACAGCTTTTGTTCGCACATAAAAAATCCTCCTTTGTGCGTTGCCGCACAAGGGAGGAGGCAATTTTTGTCGGATGGGCACAACGCCGCATCCGCCGTTGCACACCATCATGCAGCAGTGGGATGCGAAACCTGCACCGCGGACGTTTCCGTCACTTCGTCCTGCCACAACTCCCCGTTGGTCAGGCACTCCGGGGCCAAGCCCCACGCGCAGGTCTCTACTCTGCGAAAACAATTTTAATTATACATAGATTTTGAGGAAATGCAAGAGAAAGCTTTTTGTAAAGGTCAACGGGCAGTACCCCTCAGCCTCGTAAACTCGGCCAGCTCCCCTGATGGGGCGCCTTTTTGTGCGGCTTCGCCCGCGAGAAAGCTCCCCATCAGGGGAGGTGGCCGAGCGTCAGCGATGGCCGGAAGGGTTCGGCAGCTTTCCCTTTATTGCCCGCTTGCGCCGTAGTTTGCCAGCACGCGGGCACTGGGGTCGTTGACATCGCAGTGGGGCCATGCCTTATTGGGCATCCAGTAATCGACGATCATCTCGGCCTGACCGGGATAATACTTCTCAAAAATTTCACGGTACAGCAGGCTTTCTTTGGTAAACGGGCGGGCGTAGGTGTACTTGCCGCACTTCTCGGCAAAGTCGCGGTCCGTGTAGACCGTCTCGGCGTACTCCTTCAGGTCATCCACCATCGAATGGCCGACGGCATCGCTGAAGGCGGCCTTCTCGCGCCAGAGGATGCTCTCGGGCAGCCAGTCGCCCTCAAACGCCTTGCGCAGCAGATACTTGCCCTTGCCGTAGGTGTTCAGCTTTTTGGCCGGGTCGATGCTCATGACGTAACGCACAAAATCCAGATCACCGAACGGCACGCGGGCCTCGAGGCTGTTCACGCTGATGGAGCGGTCCGCGCGCAGCACGTCGTACATATACAGCTCGCGGATGCGCTTCTGGCTCTCGGTCTGGAATGCGGCGGCGGACGGCGCGTAGTCGGTGTACTTGTAGCCGAACAGCTCATCGGAGATCTCGCCGGTCAGCAGCACGCGGATGTCGGTGTGCTCGTGGATGTACTTGCAGACCAGATACATGCCCACCGAGCGCGGATGGTGGTAATATCCAGTGCCGAGCATGGCGACGACCTTCTCCAGCGCGTCCAGCACGATGTCGCGGTTGATGATGACCTCGGTGTGGTCGGCGTGCAGGTAGTCTGCCACCTGCTTGGCGTATTTCAGGTCAATGGCGTCCTCACTCATGCCGATAGCGAACGTGCGGATCGGCTTGCCCAGCTTCTTGGCCGCAATCGCGCAGACCAGGCTCGAATCAAGACCGCCCGACAGCAGGAAGCCAACCGGCGTGTCGGCGTCAAGGCGCTTGTCCACACCGGCAACCAGCTTTTCGCGGATGTTCGTCAAAATTTCGGGCAGCTCGTCCTGGCTGTAGGCGGGCGTATCGGCAATGTCGCAGTAGCGCACAAACTGACCGTTGCAGTAGTAGCTGCCAATCGGGAACGGATAGATTTTTTTGCACAGGCCCACGAGGTTTTTCGCCTCGGACGCAAAGGCAATGTGCCCCGACTCACTGTAGCCGTAGAACAGCGGGCGGATGCCGATGGGGTCGCGTGCGGCGATCAGCAGCTTTTTGCGGCTGTCGTACAGGATCATGGCGAACTCGGCGTCGAGGTGCCTGAACATGTCAAGGCCGTACTTGTAGTAGAGCGGCAGGATGATCTCGCAGTCGGAGTCGGACTCGAACGTGTAGCCCTCGGCCTCCAGCTCGGCCTTGACGGGGCGGAAGCCGTACAGCTCGCCGTTGCAGGCACGCAGTCCGCACCGCGGAAGAAGGGCTGCATGCCCTCGGGCGTCAGGCCCATGATGGCCAGACGGCCAAAGCCCAGCAGGCCGAACTCGGTCTCGGCCACGCGCTGGTCGTCCGGGCCGCGGCTGGTGGTACGCAGCAGATATTCGGTGAAAGTTTCCTTGGGCAGATCATGCCCGGCATAACCCATGATGCAGCACATTGTTTGTTTCTCCTTTTCGGTTTACGTCTTACACCCTCCGAATGGTAAACAAAAAGACAGCCCATTCGCCCTGCATTAGGACGAATCGCTGTCTTGGATCCGCGGTGCCACCTAAATTACCGCAGCCGAAATAACGGCATACGGTCACTTTTTCCGTACACGTTCACCTTTGAAACGCTGCCGCTGTAACGCACGGCCTGCGGCACACCCTACTTTTTGCATTTCAGGCTGCAGCTCGGAGGTGTTCTTTCGCGCCCTGTCTCCGTCCCGGCTTACACCAGATGCCAGGCTCTCTGTGCGGATATGGAGCGGTACTTTTCCTCTTCAACGCTTTTGATGGTTAAAGAATAGCACGGTTGAGGGGTGGTGTCAAGATGGTATTGCAAAAAAGTTTGCATGAACCGCAGGGTGACAGAGCCCCTCCGGCACCTTGCCCTGCAGCCGGTCAAAGATCCAACACCTTCGTCAACTTGCACAAGGTTTTGCCGTTTCGCAATTTTTGCAAAGTTTCGAAATCATTCTTGCAGTTTTTGCAGCGCAAAATTCCATACCGCGGAACAGATTTCCATATACAGAATTGTGCCGCGCATGACCGTTCCGCACTGCGGAATCGGAATCTGCGATAGCCGCGCCGCCTATTTAGCAACTGCCGCAATG
>ENA-OUNI01000656-OUNI01000656.1-human-gut-metagenome-genome-assembly--contig:-NODE-656-length-15671-cov-3.693773_pt1 | contig 15671 bp, 17 predicted proteins | sample MGYA00242499_ERZ504580 | MGnify/ENA primary metagenome ERZ504580 (study PRJEB26092, sample SAMD00036315) | human gut metagenome | host: Homo sapiens | study: EMG produced TPA metagenomics assembly of... | reverse complement strand
GGTACCCGGAGTACTGCAAGACCCCCAGGTCCCCAGTATGAGTCGGGCAGATAAGATGGGACGGGGTCGAAAGAAAAAACTCAGAATTAAAGGCAAATGCCAGAAAGGACTTGAGACTATGATCATTGGCATTGACCACGGTACTACGCAATTAAATCCAGGAATTTCTCGTTCCCAGCCGGTGTGACAGCGTATACCATGAACCTTATACCCTGAAGAACACCCTCCAGATTGGCGGAAAATACTTTGTCTGTGGCACTGGCCGGCAGCCTATCGATCTTTCCGGCTCGGCAATCGGATATCATCTGATTGAATTCATCACGATGGGCCAAGGAAGTGCCACTGATACCTTCGTCAGAACACACGCCTTACGGACAAATCCCCAATGCCTAAAAAAATGGCGTGAACTCCTCGAAGCTCACGCGTTATCCTTTGTACGCTACCGTCTCATCTGGCGAAATCCTGCTAATCTCCTCATAGGTCAAATCTCCGTACAAGCCGAGGACAGGGTCTGCAGTCACACTTTCAACCGTTCCATAAGAAGTGAGGTATATAAAACGGAGCAGATTGTCCGAGGTGTGAATAACCTGCGGAAACAAGCCTGCTCCGGCATCAAGAGTATATTCAAATGTTAATTGCATGGGTTCACCCCCCTTTGAAGCTGAATCGAGTAGGTAAATCTCAGCAGATTGTTCTCGGTCTTGAAGGGATACTCGATAGCAAAATTGGCGGTTATCGCTGCACCAGCCACGGGAGGTTCGGTAAACTTTAGTCCCGGCACGGTCTTGCCCAAAAAGAAGGTCGTTCCGAAACTTTGCCCGTCCCTTGTGGGGAGACTCTGATAATACAAGCTGTATGACCAGTTATAGCTGACCCTGCCTGCCACAGTTAATGTTTCCACCTGCTTTGTTCCGGGATTCCCTACATAGTCAACCGTGGAGGTCGGTATGGCAGTCAGTCCGGTGCAGGTGTCGTTTGCGATGCTGATGTTGCGGGTGGTGTCATTATCCGCAGCCGTTTTTGCGGTCAAGCGAACATATCTACCGTTGGCAGAGCTGATGGTAAAGAAGTCCGTTATATCGGCATTTTCCTCAAGGGCAGCATTTACTTTCGCAGCAACAGTTGTCGATGAGTCTCCAGATGCAACAGGCACGGAAAGAGTGATAGGAGAGTTTGCCAGGCCCTCAGCCGTTACCACAACCGCCGCATTTCCCGCCGTTCCAATAGTGCCTGTTACATAAATATGCTCCTGCTGCTTTACGGTAGCGACACCGGCGATCGTGTTGGCCGAGGTGGAAACTGCGGTCAGTCCCGCACAAGTGCCATTTGACAGGGCAATATTCAAGTTTGATACATTCGAAGCCGGTGCTTTTGCGGTTAAGATTACATCTGTATCCGAAATCGACACATCATACAAAGCAGTGATATTCTCATTGTTTTCAATGGCCACTTTGATTTTGTCTGCTACAATATCTGCCGTGTCGGAAGATTCCACAGGGACAGAAAGAGTAACCGGTGAGCCTGTCATGCCGCTTGATGTTACCACAACGGTGGCATTTCCTTCACCGCTTAAAAAGGATCTCCAGTACCTTGCGGAAACTTCTGTGAACTTCCAGACCTGACCTGTTCTTGTAAGGCTCGATACATCTGTCCAGTTCGTTCCGTTTGCGGAATACTGGATTTTAAGATTATCCAGCCTCGCGGAGGGAACGGTCAGAATATCTATCTTTAGCGTGTTGCAGGGTTTGGGCGTTCCAAAGTCAATCAATATCGGATTTTCATCGTTTACTATGCAGGAGGACGGGTATGCTGTTCTGTCGTAACAGCTCCACCAAGCCAGAGGATCGCGGTAATCATAGCTACCGTTTGGTGTTCTTGTTTCCAGATTGCCAAATGTCACTCCGGCATCCAAGCAATTTAAAGCCGCCGTATGGTAATTTTTCATACCAATCAGCCATTCGGCCGCTTTGCGTCCGCACAAATAGGAATGAAAGTATGCAGACAAACGGCCGCCTTTCTTGTAGAATAAGTTTTAGGAGAATGCACACTACAACGCACGGTGAGGTGAGTCGTAGATTGCATCACAAACTCAAAACAGTATATCAATCAGTGCTGGAACCACCTTTTCAAGCACAAATAAGTGGCGTCTTGAACCCGTACACTAAGGATTGTTTTAACACCTGTTAATTGCTTGGCGGTTCAGTCCCTGCATTCTCCTCACTATCATTTCGGAGGAGGTTTTGCTGTGAAAGTCGTATTCCCAACCTGCTGCGGTGTAGATGTTCACAAAACTTTCGTGGTTGCTACCATCATCACCACGCCCGCAGACAGCTTGCAGCCCCACTATCAGAAAAAACGATTCAGTACCTTCAACTCAGATTTGAACCGTTTCGCAGACTGGCTTCTGGAACACAACTGTTTGGATGTCTGCATGGAATCCACTGGAAAGTACTGGGTTCCGGTATTCAACATCCTTGAAAAGCGCGGTATTCGTGTCGTGATTGCCAACCCTAAATGGGTAAAGGCTGTAAAGGGAAACAAGGACGATACGAAAGATTCCAAGTGGATCGGGGATCTGTTTCGCATTGGCCTCGTGAAAAGCAGCTTCATCCCAGAACTGAATATCCGTATTCTGCGTGAGTTTTTACGCTACCGCTATAAGCTGGTTTCCATGAAGAGCAGCGAGAAAAACCGATTTCAGAATGCGTTTACTGTCTGCAATGTGGCTCTGGATTCTGTTGTGTCCGATATGTTTGGTAAATCCGCAACTGCAATTACGGACTACCTCACATCCGATGAATCCTTTGACCCGGATCATTGTGTTTCCCTGTTACAGCGCTCCCTCAAAAAGAAGGCTGAGAAAGTTCTGGAGTCCATTGAAGGCTACTCCATTTCTGACGAGCAGAAGGCTCGCATCAAAATTATCCGTGAGCATTACGATTTCATTGAGAAACTGATTGCCAAGGTGGATACCTGTGTCAATGAAATGGTGGAAAAATACGAAGGTGAAATCAATCTTCTTTGCACCATTCCGGGTATTGACCGAAACTCCGCAATCACCATCATTCTGAAATCGGCACGGATATGAGCCAGTTTGGTTCCTCCAAACGGCTTTGCTGCTGGGCTGGACTGACTCCAGGCAACAACGAGTCCGCCGGAAAGAAAAAGTCTGTGCGCATCTCCCGGGCCGGTGTTTACCTCAAGCCTGCGCTGGTACAGGTTGCTCACGCTGCGGTAAAGGACAAGGCAAACCCTTACTATGCACTGAAATACGAGCGCATCGCCAAGCGCAGGGGCAAGAAACGGGCTATTATCGCCATTGCCAGAATGATTTTGACGGCAATCTATACGATGCTATGCACCGGTGAAGTGTGGACCCCTGTCGATCTTTTCAAAATCGATATACCTGAACATTTGAAGGAACAGCAGCTTGCCAAAGCCATTAAGCAGGCTACTCGTTTCCTTGAAAAGCAAGGGTTAACTGTCGCTTAGATTTGATTGAATATACTCTCTGACCTTGCAAAAAACAGGTGTTTGCAGGGACGCTTTTGTGCGCCCTTTTTCCTCTGGGCTGGCCCGGTACTCACTTTCACACTAGTATTTGTGACACACTACCCGGTAAAGAAAGCAGATGAACCCTTTGACGCCTGTAATGTGATGTTCGTCTCTTATCTTTATGCGCAGACGAATTCCACCCGTTTATTCTTTCTCCCTCAGCTCTGTGGGTGCAAATCCAGTGTGGCGCTTGAATATCCGGCTGAAATAAAGCGGGTCGTCATACCCCACCGCCATGGCAATATCCTTTACAGTCAGCGAGGCATCGTTTCGAATGAGGTTGGCGGCCACTGAAATACGTTTTTGGATGATGTACTGGTTGAGCGATAAATGGGTATGTTTACGGAAAAGCTGCCCCAGATAAGATGGATTAAACCCAAACCGCTCCGCCAGATTTTGCACAGTCAGTTCCTCTGCATAATGGGTGTCGATATACACCCGAATGGACTCCACCGCTTCCCTGCCATCCAGATTAACAGGCTCGCCAATATGTTTTTGCGTCTTCCACATTCCCCGGAACAAGGCGGTCACTTCATGTGTGAGCTGCGGATACCCTTCGCACTTTGAGACAAGCTGATCCAGCCTATTTTTAGCGGTTCTTCGCCCATCATAACCACCGGGCGGTTCCATGGATTCAAGAACATAGTCTAGCAAATCCTGCAACTCGAAACGGGTGATCCAATTGTTTTTACCCCAGTCCATCATTCTGAGTACAGAGGCCCGCAAATCATCTTCGGTCTTCCACTCTTTTGCATCTATGTGCGGTGCGTTCCGCGGCTCACCCGAATGGACGGTACCTTCTTCAACATACAACGTGCTTTTTCCGAATATAATGGCTTGTTCAAATCTTTTTCGCAAACCGGCCACTCTTTCTGCATGGTTGGCCACTCCCGCGCTCCATGTCTCCATGCCTACGTGATAAACGGCCCCATGGCAAGCAGCCTGAAGTCGCTGGAGAAGTCCCTCCAAATGCCCGTGCCTGCGCGCATCTCGGCTGTGTGCAGCACCAGAATAATAATTTCACGTTGGTAGTACCCGTCTCTCGCAAAAGTGACGGTTTTACCTGCGGACAGGTATTCATTCCCACGTATTTCCTCCAGCAGCAGGCCTTTCTCGTCCTCCCCAATTTGCTCGCAAGTGCTTGACTCATCAAAGCGGTAAGGATAGCCATTGCGCACGATAGAGAACGCTCAGATACTGATATCCCGCATTTTGAAAAACCTCTGCGTCGTCATTCGGTTGGCCGGATGCGATGTTTGTGAGGGATTGCAGGATACGTTGCGAACGTTGTTTATCCAAGTGCTGTTCCACGCGTTGAATCGTTGCGCGGAATTCCACACTGGAAAGCGGTTTCAAAATGTAGTCAAAAACGCCGGTTTGGATGGCGCTTTTGGCATAGGAATAATCATAATACCGGTGATGATCAAGATACAGATTTCAGGATACAGCTTCCGTATTTTGTCACTCAGGGCCAGGCCGTCCATGATGGGCATGCGAATGTCGGTGAACACGACATCCACCGGGTGGTTCATAAGGTATTCAAAGGCTTCCTGCCCGTCATGGGCCACCTCAATGTCAAACGCATCGCTCACAGCGCGCAGGCTGGAGGTGATTTTCCGAAGGATTGGCGGTTCTCTTCGACAATCAACGCCCTATACATGCAATTGCCCCCCTACGCAGATGGTCGTGCCTCCTTTTTCACCCGCACAGATTGTGTGGGTGCTTTTTTGTGGGTAAAATTGGCGCATGCGAATGATGGTGCTGAGCAACCCCAACCCGCCAATGCGAAAATGCTCCAGTTCCTGTGTGGGATTGCTTTCATACGCGGCAATCTTGCTTTCGATTTCTGCAATGGTTTCCGCCGCAATGCCACAGCCGTTGTCCGTTATGGAAAAGGTCCAGAAATCGTCACACGAATCAAGCGTGACCTTTATCCTGAAGGGGGGGGCGATTTTGGCGAATGCGTGCTGAAACGCGTTCTCCGCAAGGGGCTGCAAAATCATTTTCGGGGTGCGGATCAGGGAAAGATCGCTGATGTTTTTAATCTCGATGGTGTATTCGAAAGCGCCTTCATACCGCTGCTGCATCAGATAAAAGTAGTTCTCCAGATGTTGCAGTTCCTCCCGCAGGGTGGCGCCGTCCGGAGACAGCGTGGAAGTGTATTGCAACATACCCGATAAACTGCGGCACATGTTGGAAAGGCGTTCCCCATCGTTTTCGCACCCAACCGAGGCAATAACAGCCAAGGTGTTGTGCACAAAATGGGAATTCATTTGGTTTTGCAGCGCCAGCATTTGCGCCTTTACCTCTCTTGTTTTCATGGTTTCAATTTCACGCGCGGCTGTTTCCAGCGTCTCAGGGTGGACATGAAGGCGTTCCTCAAATCCACAAGGGCAGGCATGTCTGTATCCAGAGGCAGGTCTATCGCATGCACGTCCAGGCTGGAAAGTTCCATCTGCATTTGGTGCAGAGGCTGCAACACCTCTTTCTGCATTCGAGAAGACAAATAGTAGGCGATAAACCAGAACAAAATAGACATTGTGATAGCAAACGCGCCGAACAACAAAGGAACAGCCTGGTATATGCGCACCTCCGTACTTCCCAACAACACCATCCCGCCTGTCAAGGTATGCATCGAGAACAAGGCGTCCCCCTGGCGGTCAACCGAATCGTCTGACAGCGCCCCTTCGCGAAAGAGGGCGAGCATCTCCTGGGAAAGCCTGTCGTTTTCTTCTGTTTGGTTGCTGAACACGATGCGCCCATTCTCGTCCAGCAGCAGCCACGCCAAGTTGGGGTCAGCTTCCGACAGAATGTCTGTGAGGAACGAAACGGGCTGTTGCACCTCTACCAGGCCATAGAGCACGTCGGTTTCAAAATTACGGAAAGGCCGAAAAACGCTCACCATCCTCCACCCGCTTTCCGACCACATATCCGGTATATCCGGCAGGATGATCTGGAAGGCCTTCCGGTTTTGGAAGCTGCTGTAAACACTTTGAAAGTCATCTGAGGAGAAAAACGTTTCCTGCCGGTCCAGCAACTCCGGCGTTGTGCAGAAATCCGTAAAATCGCCGTGGTCGTTGAAAACGCTGATCCTGGCCACCGTGATCCGCGAGGCAGAGGTGATGGAAACACCTGCAAGCTGCAACTGTATGGCGTCTCGTGCTGTGGTGTCCAGAACGAAATGGTTTTGCTCGGAAGGGTCCTGGCGCGCTTCCTTCAGCTGGTCCACAATGATGGTATTGGTGACGGCCTGCAAAGCAATGCTGTCCATGTGCTGCAGGCGGATATCGATTTGCTCGGCAATAGACCGCCCCACCTGGCGCAGGTTCTCTGTGGACATCTGCGAGTTTTTTGGAAAAAAACTCGCGATAGTAAAAGAGCAAAAGAAAAGTGATGGCTAAACTGATGACACCTATGTACAGGATTATCATGCGAAAAAAAGGCGAAGCGACCGCGGTTTCATCCCCAACCCCCTATCGGCGGACTGTGATTTAATTATATATCAAAGTACAAAAAAAAGTATACGAGGCGGGCTATCTGTATAGAATTCATCCATGATTTTGCTAGAATTTGTCTATTTTGTCCATCCTCTAAAAAGATTATACTGGTAACAAATGATGTTGTCAAGATTGGTTGACACATTTTTCTCAAGGACATCATGGACTATGCTGCTATACGCAGAGAATCATAGTATCTCTGTCGCTTGATCATGGGAGGAAGACCACCATTGGTGGTGCAAATCCTCCGATTGTTCCAATAACTGATAAAGTATCTCCAGATTAGAGACTTCAGTTCGGATACAGTCAGGTTTTCACTGTTGTATCGGTCATACAATAATTCTGTCTTTAGACGCGCCCACATGCTTTCACAACGGGCATTGTCATGGCATCGACCACCGGCACTGTTCATACTTTGGATGATTTCATATTTTCTCAGGGTGCTGCGGTAAAGCTCACTGGTATATTGGCTACCTCGATCGGAGTGAAGCACTGCTCCTCGAATTTCAGGATATGCGATAAAAGCGTTTTCTACCGTATGCTGGCAAAGCGTTGCTTCATCGTGGTTTCCATTGCCAGCCCCAGTACTGCTGAATCAAAACAATCGAAGATTGCCGAAACATAGAGTTTTCCATCTTTTGCTTTGATTTCGGTGATATCTGTCACGCATTTTTCAAGAGGCTTTTCTGATGTGAAATTTCTCTTAAGAAGATCATCCGATTTACGAGCCTCACGGTCTGCTTTCGTAATTCCTTTCGGATTACGCTTAGGACGATGACTGAGACCGATTTTTCCATGACCCTATAAACGGTACGCTCACTGGGGATAGGAATGCCATCAGGTCGTTTAAGAGTTAATGCCTGGAACATACGTACACGTCCATAGGTGTCGTTGCAGACATCCTCAGCATGGATTTCAAGCATGGTATCTGCAAGCGTCTGGTATTTCCACGGACGGTCTTTTACGGACAGATATTTATAAAATCCCTGGCGGCTCACATGTAGCATGCGACAGTAAAAAGCCAGTTTTCCCTTGATGGTGCCATCGTCAGTCTTAATCGCAATGAATTTCATTCTTTCGGTCTTAGAGACTTCCGACGGCTCGCTGCGAAAAAAGCGCTGGCTTCTTCCAGAAACTCGTTTTCTTCTTTCAGACGACGAATTTCTTTATCCTGATCTTTCACGCGTTTTCGAAGCATGGTTAATTCCTCGCAAGGCCCATGGCAGATTCTGGGGTATGGGCACCTTCTCCAATATCCAGTTGTCCGGTTCTTACGGCTTTAAGCCAGGTATGGATAGTCCCTTCAGGAATTCCTAATTCTTTAGCGGCTTTCGCACCACCGATTTCTTTTGCAAGCTTAACTGCCTGCACTTTGTATTCATGATCGTACTTACGTTGACTTCGTGCCATAGTTGGGCAACTCCTTATTCTCTTGATTATACTATGAAATCCTTGAGAATAGGCTGTCAACTTTATTTATACACCATCAAAAGGAGGAAAGATATCTGTGCAAAATAGCGGTCTACAAATCCTGGGCTTGACCCTGGGCCATGTTCCAAATCCTGTCGGCATTCTGGAGCCGCAGATGCAGTTTGCCTGGAAGGGGGAAAGCGACAAACCGAATGCGACTCAAACCGCCTATCGCATTCGTGTGTCCCTGGCGGGAGCGGAAAATGAAAAGGCTGTGGTGTGGGATTCCGGTAAAATCGAATCCTCGCGCTCGAGCGGGTACCCTTATGAAGGGCCACCACTCAAGCCCGCCACAAAATATGAGTGGGGGGTGACTGTGTGGGATAACCACGCAGAGAAGCCGAAAGCGCACCGGCCCACTTCACAACCGGGCTGCGTGACGAGGATTGGCAGGCTGCTGGCTTGGCGCAGACGACTACTCCGCCAACGACACCGGCGCCGTGGCGCCCTTGTTCCGCAAAGGCTTCCAGGTGGACGGGCAAGTGGCGCAAGCCATGGCCTATATTGCCGTGGTGGGTTATTATGAGTTTAGCCTGAATGGCGCCAAAGTGGGAAACCACGTGCTGGACCCCGGCTGGACAGATTTCCGCCAATCCGTACTATATGTCGCCTACGATGTGACGGACCAGTTGAAGCATGGTGAAAATGCGATTGGCCTGATGCTGGGCAACGGCTGGTATTGCAACGCAAACGCACCGCTGGAAACCATTCACCAGGGACCACACTTCCTGTTCCAGCTCAACATCCAATATGCGGATGGGCGCCTGCAAAGTGAATACAGCCAGGTGCGCAAAGGGTGGCAGGTCAACACCGCCGGCCCCATCACCGACAACAGCATTTACAATGGCGAAACCTATGACGCAAGGCGAGAAATAAGTGGCTGGAACACAGCGCCCGTAGCAGCCGCTTACACCAAAGAATGGCGCCGCCCCTTATGGGTGGACCCGCCCGCCGGCCGGCTGAAGCCCCAGCTGCTGCCCGCCATCCAGGTGGTGAAGACCTTGGCGCCGGTTGATGTGCGACGTTTTGATGATAACACCCGCGTGTTTGATTTTGGCCAGAACTTTTCGGGCTGGGTGCGCATTCGGGTGAAAGGCGCGGCAGGTGAAACAGTCTGCATGAAATTTGCCGAAAATGCTTACGAAGACGGGCAGATAGACAGCACCACCACACGTGCCGCGGAGGCGCTGGATACATACACGCTCAAGGGTGACGGCGAGGAGGTCTACGAGCCGCATTTTACTTACACGGATTTCGTTATGTTCGCATCACGGGATTACCGGAGGGCACGGAGGACAACTGCATTGAAGGCCGGGTAGTCTGCTCGGCGGTGCCACTGGCAGCACAATTCAGTTGTGAAAATGAACTCCTCAACAAGTTGCACCGTTCCGTGCTATGGAGTGAAGCCACCAACCTGCACAGTGTTCCAACCGACTGTCCCCAGCGGGATGAGCGCCTGGGGTGGCTGAATGACATGACTGTCCGCGCGGAAGAAGCCATCTACAACTTTGACATGGCGGCGTTTTACACCAAATGGGTGGAGGATATTCGGGAAGCCAGGGCGAGACAACAGGCGCCATCACCGATGTTGCACCCTTTGTACGCTATGGCCGCCGGCCGGCGACCCCGTGTGCTCCAGCTATCTTGTGGTGCCTTGGCTAGTCTACCTGCACACCGGCGATACCGCCCTGCTCCGCCGTCATTTTGAGGGCTTCCAGCGCTGGGAAGATTACCTCCTCAGCCAAACGGAGGACGATCGCTTTGATACATACGTTATTTTGGGGATTGGTGTCGGCCCGCTCACCATTTCAGATTCTTCCAGCATGGCCAGCGGTTCCTATTCGGGCCATCACCTCGGGAGATTATGTCTCTACCTGGGCCATCCTTTTCAACGCGTTCCTTCTGGTAAAAATTGCCAAAGTGCTGGGCAAGGAAGAAACCACCGAACGGTATCTCCAGCTTTTTGAGCGCGGCCGGGCCATTTTCAACCAGATGTACCTTGATGAGAAAACGGGGCAGTACGGCAGCGGAAGCCAGGCCTGCAACGCCTTCGCCTTGTACATCGGCCTGGTGCCGGACCATCTGGTGGACAAGGTGGTGCAAAACCTTGTGCACGATGTAAAGGACAAGAATGATACCCACCTGACCACGGGCAACCAGGCCACCAAGTATATTTTTGACGTGTTGGCACAGCACGGCCATGCCGACCTGGCCTACGCCCTGGCTAGCCAGGACACCTATCCAGCTGGGGCCTGAACATTTTAAACGGGGCCACGACCATCTGGGAGCGGTGGGAAGAAGCCAGCACCGGCCTTGTCACGCAGTGCTGCTCGCAAAATCATCCATGTATGCATCTATCGGCTCCTATTTCCACCGTTATCTCGTGGGCATCACACCCGACGAGGAAGGCCCTGCGTTTGAACGCGTGCGAATTGAACCGAAGGTGCCCCAAGACCTGCAATGGGCCCAAAGTGAACTGGATACAGTCAAAGGGAAGCTGGCCTGTAAATGGTCAAAAAAGGACGATTCTCTTGTCGTCCAGTTAGAGATTCCCTTTAACTGCACCGCCCATTTCCTTGTCCCCGCGCCATACACCTCGGCTGAAATTACGGATGCTAAGGATCGCGCGTGGAAAAGAAGACATACTGCGTATCGGAAGCGGCTGTTATCAAATTCTGTGTACCAGATAATAAGGAGGATTTGTCATGAAGAAAAGATGTATTGCTGCAATGCTTGTACTGGTTTTGGTTGCCGGCCTGCTGGCAGGGTGCAGTAACCCTTCCGTACAGGAACCGGCTTCCCAGGCTGCCTCGTCCGGTGATACCGCTCCGGCGGGCACCGAAGGAAGCGATGCTTCCGCCGAAGGTGTTACCATCACTTTCATGCCCACTCAGGCGGGTTTCATCGATCATTTTGACGGCGTTTTTTCCGACAAGATCATACCCGATTTTGAAGCCGAGACCGGCATCAAGGTGGATGTGCAGGTGGTTCCCGACACCTCCAACGAGATGGTGAAGCTGAAGCTGGCTACCGGTGAAGCGCCGGAGCTGTGGAGCCAGAACGTCCCGCAAATGGTGCAAGCCTTTAACGCCACCGAAAACTGTGTGGTGCTGGATGACCAGCCTGGGTGGAGCGCCTGAGCAACCCGGACCTGCTGCGCTACGAGGGCGATGGCACATCTACGGCATGCCGCTCACCTCGGCACAGTTCTTCCCGGCAGCTTACTACAACAAGGGCGTGCTGGAGGAGATTGGCATCGTCGATCCCCAGCCCACCACCTACCAGGAGTTCCTCGATCTCTGTCAGCAGATTAAGGACGCAGGCGTGGTGCCTGTGTACATGACGGACAAGGATGCCTGGACCACCCAGATGTTTACCACCAATGGGTTGGGCGTGGTGATGGAAGGCCAGGATGATGTGTGGGACAAATTGCTCACCAATGAGCAAAAGTTTGCCGATGTGCCGGAGTTTACAAAGCTCCTGCAGGACTTTATGAAGCTGTACGAGCTGGGCTATGTCAACGAAGATCATATGTCTCAACCCTACGACAGCCTATCCGGCGCCATGGCTTCGGGCGAATATGCCATGTGCATCAACAGCGAGTCCGCCATCAGCGACATCAACACAAAATACCCCGATGTTGAAATGGGCGCTATGGTAATTCCCGTGAGTGACAAGATGATCCTTGGCATCGGCAATTTCGTACACGGCATTTATGTGGGCAAGGATTCACCCCATCCCGAGGAAGCCCTCATGTTCCTGGAATACCTCTCCCGGCCGGAAGTGTACTCCTTGATGATGGAGGAAAAGGGTGGCTTCTCGCCCTTCACAGACGTGGAAAGCAGTAATGTGCAGCCCTGCGTGCAGAAGCTGGTGGATGAATATGTGAACACGGGCAAGTACACGTATGAGTTTGACTCCCATCTGGATGCCTGTCGCGCTATCCTCGACAGCGGCCTGTTCCGCCTCTTTCAGGAAATGGTGATGGGGGAGAAGACCCCTGAAGAAGTGTGGATCGAGTGGGACGAGCAGTTCAGCGCTTTCATGAAAGAAAAAGAGTACCCCGGATTTTAGCCTGCCAAAGGCTGCAAAAAGAATAGCGGCGCTGCGCTTCAGCGCAGCCGCCTTCTAAAAAGGAGCTTTCATGAAAAAACAAACGCTGCTAGACCGGCGGTATCCTTTTTGGCTTGCCCTGCCCGCCGTCATCATCTTTTCTGTGTTTTTCATTCTCCCCATCATTATGGGGACAGGGCTTTCCATGACCAACTGGGATATGGAGCTGGACCGAATCGATTTTGTGGGCCTGCGCAACTATGTCAATATCTTCAGCGATAAATATTACTGGATGGCTGCGAAAAACACCCTGATTTTCGCAGTGAGCATCTTGCTGCTCCGCAACATTTTAGCGCTGCTTTTGGCCTTTTGCCTCACCGACAAATTGAAAACCCGAAACTTTCTGCGCACCATTTTTTACATTCCTTCGGTGCTGTCCTATATTGTGGTGGGCATCCTGTTCACAGCCATCCTCAAATCAGATGGCCTGCTCAACCGTTTCCTGTCCGCCCTGGGGTTCACCGGGTATATCGATTGGCTGGGGAACGGGAAAATGGCTATGGTAAGCGTGATAATGCTGGATGTCTGGATGTGGACAGGGTTCCTTGCGGCCATATACATCGCGGGCTTGCAGGCCATACCGCGTGATTATTATGAGGCCGCTCGTATCGACGGCGCAAACGGCGTCCAGCAGTTTTTCGCCATCTCCCTGCCCATGCTGGCCCCCTCTTTGCAAATCTGCATCACGCTTTCACTGGTGGGCGGCATTGGCGCCTTCGAACAGATTCTGGTGCTCACCAACGGCGGGCCGGGCCGAGCCACCAATGTCATCCGATTGCTGGTATATCAAACATTTTCGCAGGGAATGTATGGCAAGGCCACCGCCATGGAGTTGTCCCTTGCGCTCATCATTTTCTGCTGAGCGCCTGGTGGCGCGATTCTTCAGCACAAGAGAGGAGGAAATGTAAATGTCACAAGCACCGCGATACCCCAAGAAAACACTTGTGCTTGAGGTTATCATCATTCTGATTTGTTTGGTGGTTTTGGCGCCGCTTGTTATGGTTTTGCTGGCTCCTTAAAAACGCCTGCCGAGGCCGCCCAGTTCAATCTGTCCCTGCCAAGCGAATGGCATTTCGAGAATTATCTGGAAATATTCAGGAAAACCAATGCCCTGCGCGCCATCAAAAACAGCCTGACCATCACCTTGTCCGTGGTATTGGTGTGCGTGCTTGTGGGCACGCCATGCGCCTATTACATCGCACGTAAAAAGTCGAGATATGCCAACGGCCTGCGGCTGTATTTCAATCTGGGCATCATTGTGCCGTTGTCCATTGTGCCTTCCATTTTTCTGCTGCAAACACTAGGCATTATGGGCACGCCGATGGGGCTGGTATGCATCTACCTTGGCATGCGTATTCCCTGGATCATCTTCCTGTGCGTCGGCTTCATTAAGGGGATTCCCATGGAACTGGAGGAAGCCGCGCTCATTGATGGGTGTGGCGGCGCATTAGGGCCTTTGAAGGTGTTTTTCCGCATCATCTTCCCGCTACTCAAGCCCATTCTCATTACGGCAGTCATCATCATAACCATGGGCGTGTGGAATGAATTTCAGCTGCCGCTCTATTTTTTGAGCTCCAGCAAGAACACAACCCTGCCTATGACTGTATACTGGTTCTATGGCCAGTACCAAACAAGCTGGAACCTGGTGTTCGCCAACCTTGTGGTCACGGCGCTGCCCATCATCCTTCTTTACCTGTACTGCCAAAAATATGTCATCGCCGGCATGACGCAAGGCGCCGTCAAATCGTGAAAGGAGCCGCGAATGAAACACGGAATCTATTATGCCTTTTGGGAATCTGAATGGGAGGCCGACTACTTCCGCTACATTGATAAGGCGGCGCGATTGGGCTTTGATATTTTGGAGATCGCAGCCGGGTCCTTGCCGGACTATAGCCCCGAAAAGCTGAAAGACCTGCGGAAAGCCGCCGAGGCGAACAATATTGAACTGACAGTGGGGTACGGCCCCAAGCCCGAGCAAAACCTTGCCTCCCCTGACGCGGATGTGCGAAAAAACGCTGCGGCCTTTTTCACAAAGCTTTTTGGCCAAATGGAATTGCTGGGCGCCCGGCTTATTGGCGGCGGCCTGTACTCATATTGGCCGGTGGATTACACACAGCCTTTTGATAAGCAAGAAGACTGGAAGCACAGCGTGGAGAGCATAAAAGCATTGGCGCCTGTTGCAAAGGAATGCGGCATCACTTTGTGCATGGAGGTGTTGAACCGCTTTGAGGGATATCTGCTGAACACAGCCGAGGAGGGTGTGCGGTACGTAAGGGAAGTAAATGAAGACAATGTGAAGCTAATGCTGGACACCTTTCACATGAACATTGAGGAATCCAGTATGACCGAAGCAATTCGGCAGGCCGGGCCTTTACTGGGGCACTTCCATACCGGCGAGCCCAACCGCATGCCCCCGGGCGCGGGACGCATGCCCTGGTTCGAGATAGGGCTCGCGCTGCAAAGCATTGGCTACGAGGGGCCGGTGGTCATGGAGCCTTTTGTGCGTCCCGGAGGCACTGTGGGCCAAAACATCAAGATTTGGCGGGATCTGACCGGCCATGCACTCACCACAGAGGAACTGGATGAAATGGCAAAACAAGCGGTGCAGTTCCAGAAATACGTGCTGGAATGCTGAAAATGGCATGACAAGCACCTTATGGCCCCCACCACAACCAAGATGAACGTATTTTAGAAGATGGCTTGCAGCACGCCGCCAATGCCGAAACACTGATGCGACAGTACCCCAAACAGGAAAGGGTTGCCTATACTGGCAACCCTTTCCTCTATTGCATAGCACTTCGATGATTCGGGATACTTTCCCGAACCGCCTTCCCCTAAGCCGACTGCTTGCGGTTTTTGCTCATCACATCGAAGATGACCGCGGCCAAAAGCATCAGGCCCATTCACCGTGCGCCTGCCAGTTTTGGTCAATGCCTAAAATCGACATACCATTGTTCAGAACGCCCATGAAGATGGCGCCGATGACAGCGCCGCCCACCTTGCCCACGCCGCCAAAGGCGGAGGCGCCACCAATGT
>ENA-OUNI01000655-OUNI01000655.1-human-gut-metagenome-genome-assembly--contig:-NODE-655-length-15679-cov-2.228845_pt1 | contig 15679 bp, 18 predicted proteins | sample MGYA00242499_ERZ504580 | MGnify/ENA primary metagenome ERZ504580 (study PRJEB26092, sample SAMD00036315) | human gut metagenome | host: Homo sapiens | study: EMG produced TPA metagenomics assembly of... | reverse complement strand
TCGATGAATACACCGTAGGATGTGATATTCTTAACGGTACCTTCGAGAACTTGTCCTTTTTCGAGTTTACCGATGATTTCTTTCTTCTGTTGTTCCAGTTCAGCCTCGATAAGAGCCTTGTGAGATACAACGACATTCTTGAATTCCTGATTGATTTTAACAACCTTGAATTCCATAGTCTTGCCAACGAATACATCGTAGTCGCGGATAGCTTAACGTCGATTTGAGAACCCGGCAAGAATGCTTCGATACCGAATACGTCGACAATCATACCACCTTAGTGCGGCACTTGATGTAACCCTTGATAATTTCTTCATTTTCCAAAGCAGCGTTAACGCGATCCCAAGAACGGGTAGCACGAGCTTTGCGGTGAGACAGAACCAGCTGTCCCTTCTTGTCTTCCTGGTTTTCGATGTACACTTCTACCGTATCACCTACTTTCAGGTCGGGATTGTAGCGGAATTCATTCAAAGGAATGATACCGTCTGATTTGTAACCGATGTTCACAACTACTTCACGCTTGTTCATTGCGATTACGGTTCCGTCAACTACCTCGCGGTCGTTAACTTTGTTCAGCGTGTTGTCATACGCCTTTTCCAAGTCTTCGTGACTTACGTTTGTTACGGTTTCACCGTTTTCGTAAGCATCCCAGTTGAAGTCCTCAATGGGAGCAACATTTTTTAAATTTTCCATTAATAAATAAATTGTTTAACTCGTTAATTAAGTGAGACTTTATGTTGACTCATATTAAATCGGGCGCAAAGATAGGAGTATTTTCTTGAATGACAAAAAGTTCTTTCTGAAAATATCCGGTCTTTATGCCCGATTTCTAAAGATTTACACCTTATTATATGGTAGAATTCTCCTTGACATATGCCAAAGCCGCCCCTATGGCCGTGCGGTATTCCGCATAGGGCGGGATATGGAAACGCACATGATAAATGCTTTCCATCTTCGGAAACACTTCCCGGCATTGCGGCAACTGGGTAAGATTACCTATCAGCACAAAGTCCTTTACCGGACTGTTCAGGGCGGAAAGCACAGCCGCACCGCCGATAGTCTGGAGCACGGTATAAATGATGCCGCAGGCAATGTCTTCCGGTGAGGCGTTACTGTCGGCCTTTCCGAACAATGAAGCGGTAGCGGATACGGGCAGGTCGGGCAATGCGTTGTTACAGATATCGCCGATTTGCAGATTGACGCGGGTCACATCGCCTTTTGCCGCCAAACCGGCAACCTGATGAATGTCGTGTGTTTTGAGCAACAGCCGCGAAAGTCCCTGTAAGGTTCCGCCACCGATACCCATACCGCCGATATGCTGTATTTCATCCCCGTTGATTCTTACAAAGGAGGTGCCTGTTCCCATGCTGACAACTATCAGCCGGTCGATGTCCGTGGCATGGCGCGCCCCGAGTCCGTTGGCTATGAACTCATCCGTCTTGCGGGTGGGAAGTCCGTAAAGCGGGCTGTCCACAAACGCACTGCCCACACCGGTCAGCATCACCTGCTCCACATCGGACAAATGGATTCCGTTATCATAGATATACTTGCCGAACGCTCCGAACAGGGAAGTTACCGGATCGGCTGCCGTTATGAACATCGGAGACTGTATCTTGCCTTTATTGAGTCCTACGATTTTAGTAGTGCTTCCACCTACGTCTATGCCTATTACAATTCCCATAGTCTTAAAAATTTTGGCACAAAGATAAAGTATAAATTCTTATAATATGCCTTTCGGACCTACCTATTGAACAACTCAAACGTAAACTTAACCCCTACTTCCTGGTACTTCCAGTTTGCAAAGCCTGTAAAAACGCCGAAATCGAAGATGTGCGTACCGATGCCATACCCAAGCTCAAGATAAGGATTCAGGTGGGGAACCACCAGAGCGTTCAGATACAACCGTTCATTCAATACGTATTGAGTATATTTCTTCAAGTGGCGGAGCAGCAGGAAAGGAGCCTCGTACGTAAAATGCCCGCGGATGTACTTACGGGACGAGTTATACCAACGCCCGTCGAGCAACTGGAACACTCCGCCGATTTCATCATTCCAGCCTACGGGAAGATTGGAACGGGCCAGATTGGCGAAATCCACAAAATAAAGCTCTTTCTGATTCGTAAAAGCACCCCAGCCGAAGCGGTAGTAAATGTCACGCATCAATCCCAACGGATGTTGTGCTGGAAGTCCACTTCAATACGTTCGTACTTTCCGGTGCTATGCATGACACCGCTGATACCGCGCTCCCAGTCTACGGAAACGGTGGGATATTTGGAATGAAGGTTGATTTTACGGTCACCGCTCATATAATAATACTGACCGGGAGTCCACGTCAGGCGTACACGGGGTGCAAAGCTGTTATAACTGTGGCGGAACTTTTTCAGAACCGAAGGGTCGAATCCCGGATAGACGGATGACACACCCGCAGACATCACATTCGGAGCATCGGGGTAGACAAGAACGAATTTAGAACGCTCCACTTCGGTACGCCTGTGTAAGGAAAGCCCCACATCCAGAGTCAGACCGTTGACAATTTCCCAGCTGTGGCGTATGTGCAAATACAAGTCCTTAAAATAGTCCAGGTGAATCTGGTCGAAATCAAAGATACTGTCGGGAATAGCTTTCAAATCGTCCAGCACATCGCTGCTGTAGATACGGTTACCGTTACCCACGCTGACATGCAGGGCGGCACGCTTGCGGGGCCAATAGTCGAAATCGGAATTGACCGACCAGTAAAACTCCTTCCGTTTGAAGTTGTAACCTAACTTGGGAACGATACGCAACAGACGGTCGCCCTTAAACAGCCGGTTGTATTTAAATTCCTGACGGTAAGAGAAACCGTTGCTCTTGCTGTAACTCAGCAGCAAAGGGTTTATAAGAGGCGAACAGCGCACACTCCCCATTTTGGCAAGGTCTACCGTATACTTGCTTACCAGCGCATCGCCTATCTGCCCCAGAACTCCAGCCGCTTGTTCTTGGGCTTTTTCTTATAGAGAAGCGTGTCACGGCGCAAGAAGAAGTCCTCATACAGCTTTTTCTCATGCGAAGTCAGCGGAATAGGACGCAGCTTATTGAAGTGGGCGGTATCACGCCGGTAAGCATTGGTATCCGTCAGCAGAGTATAAGATTCCGACAGGTCATATTTGCTTTTTGTCCTGTTCCGCACAACAGCCGGGTCTTTCTGACTAATCTCCTTATAGTCGAGTACCGCCGTATAGCTGCCGTCGATGACATTGCCCAGCAGACGAAATGTGGCATCGATGTTGAAATGCACAGGCAAAAACTCATTAGCGCTCCCCACCTGTCCCATTCTTACCAGATTATTAAAACGCAGCATCTCGGAACGCCCGGAAAAACGAATCTCGCGCACACTCCACACATTGTCGCTGACCACCATGTATCCCCCCACGAGCTGAAAACTCTTGCTCTTCGGCATAAAACGGATACGGAACTCACGGTTGTGCGCTTCACCCATTATGGAATCTATATAATAGGTATAGAATTTCTTTGCATTGGAAGCCAGCGGAGAGAGCAGCTTATCATACAGCAAGGTGGAAGAGTAGATATTGATGTGGAAGTATTCAAGCAAACGGCCGTCCAGTTCCCAAAGTTCGGAAGAAGTGCCCACACTGGCTTTCACTTTCTGGTCGTAAATATCGGGAGCGGTATAATGCAGTTCGCTGTATGTCTCCATCATATACTCCCGGACCCCTTTCTTCATACGGAACATGGAAGGGATAAAGCGGAGCAGGTGATTTTTCTTGCTTATGTTTGCCCAGCCTTTGATATAAAGTTCCGCCTTGTACTCATCGACAACGCGCTCGTAAAAAGGCGCAAAGAAGATAACCTTGTCCATAATGGAATCCGCATAAGCCCGTTGTCCCGCATACGATTGGGGAACAGCCGTAGCACCCGCCTTCTGCAAACTTGCACACAAGAAACAGATTCCTATCCATATGCATATAATATGTTTCAACCGCAATATCTTCTTATGAGGGAACAAATATAGAAAAAAAGTAATAACTTCCACCTTTATTCCATTTTCATTTTCAGAGGACGATATTTCTCCAAAAAACATTATTTTCAAGAGCACCCCTTATTTTTTAGGGTATATCTTCAAAAAACATATAAAAAATCAAGATTACCCCCTGAAAAGTAGGGGGTAATTCAGAAAAAACATATAATTTTGCGCCCAACAACCAATAAAAGAAGAGACTAATATGTCAAAAATGAGATTTTTTGCTTTGCAAGAGCTCGCCAATCGCCGCCCTCTTGAAGTCATCACTCCTTCAAACAAGTTGTCCGATTATTACGGCAGCCATGTTTTCGACCGTAAAAAGATGCAGGAATACCTGCCCAAAGAAGCCTACAAAGCTGTAACAGACGCCATTGAAAAAGGAACTCCCATCAACAGGGAAATGGCCGATTTAATAGCAAACGGCATGAAAAGCTGGGCAAAATCCCTGAACGTTACCCACTACACCCACTGGTTCCAACCTCTGACAGACGGTACAGCCGAAAGCATGACGGCTTCATGAATTCGGAGAAGACGGAGATGTCATTGAACGCTTTTCCGGAAAGCTGCTTATCCAACAGGAACCGGATGCTTCTTCTTTCCCCAACGGTGTATCCGCAACACATTCGAGGCACGCGGATATACGGCATGGGATGTTTCTTCACCGGCTTTTGTCGTAGACACCACGCTCTGTATCCCAACAATCTTCATCTCCTACACAGGCGAGGCGCTGGACTATAAGACACCTCTGCTCAAGGCTCTTGCAGCTGTGGACAAAGCCGCAACGGATGTCTGCCAGCTTTTCGACAAGAACATAGCACGCGTATATACGAACTTGGGCTGGGAACAGGAATATTTCCTCGTCGACCTGGCGCTCTATAACGCACGTCCCGACCTATGCCTGACAGGACGTACACTCATGGGGCACTCTTCTGCCAAAGACCAGCAGTTGGAAGACCATTATTTCGGCTCTATCCCGCCACGTGTCACTGCCTTTATGAAAGAATTGGAAATAGAGTGCCACAAACTGGGCATTCCCGTCAAGACGCGCCACAACGAAGTTGCCCCCAACCAGTTTGAACTGGCCCCCATCTTCGAGAACGCCAATCTTGCCAACGACCACAACCAGCTGGTTATGGATTTGATGAAACGCATCGCACGCAAACACAACTTTGCCGTGCTGTTGCATGAAAAGCCATACAGCGGCGTGAACGGCTCGGGCAAGCATAACAACTGGTCGCTCTGCACCGATACGGGAATAAACCTTTTTGCTCCGGGAAAAATCCGAAAGGCAACATGCTGTTTCTCACATTCCTTGTGAATGTACTGATGATGGTATACAAAAACCAGGACTTGCTCCGCGCTTCCATTGCAAGTGCCGGAAACAGCTACCGCTTAGGCGCCAATGAGGCTCCCCCTGCCATTTTATCCATATTCCTGGGCAAGCAGTTATCTTCCATCCTCGATGAGATAGCCCGTCAGGTAAGCAACAGTAAGATGACAGCCGAGGAAAAGACTACGCTAAAGTTAGGTATCGGACGTATCCCTGAAATTCTATTGGACACGACAGACCGCAACCGCACCTCTCCTTTCGCTTTCACGGGAAACCGTTTTGAGTTCCGCGCCGCCGGTTCATCAGCCAATTGTGCTGCGGCAATGATTGCCATCAATGCGGCAATGGCCAACCAACTGAACGAATTCAAAGTATCCATTGAGAAGCTCATGGAAGAGGGTGTCGGCAAGGACGAAGCTATTTTCCGCATTCTGAAAGAAACAATCATCGCCTCGGAACCCATCCGTTTTGAAGGAGACGGCTATTCCGAACAATGGAAACAGGAAGCTGCCAAACGCGGACTGACCAATATCTGCCATGTGCCGGAAGCCTTGATGCGTTATATGGACAACCAGGCACGTTCCGTACTCATCGGCGAACGCATCTTCAACGAAACGGAGCTGGCCTGCCGTCTTGAAGTGGAACTGGAAAAGTACACAATGAAAGTACAGATTGAAAGCCGCGTTTTAGGTGATCTTGCCATCAACCATATCGTACCGACTGCCGTTATCTACCAGAACCGTTTGCTGGAAAACCTACGTGGACTGCGCGAAACTTTCACTCCGGAAGAGTATGAAATACTCAGCGCTGACCGCAAGGAACTGATACGTGAAATCTCCCACCGCGTAACAGCCATCAAAATGCAGGTACGTGAAATGACGGAAGCCCGCAAGGTTGCCAACCACATGGACAATTACAAAGACAAGGCCTTTGCATACGAAGAAACAGTACGCCCCTACCTGGAAAGCATCCGCGAGCATATCGACAATCTTGAAATGGAAATAGATGATGAGATATGGCCGTTGCCGAAGTACAGGGAACTGCTGTTCACCAAATGATAAATGAACGGCTTTACTGATAAACCGACTTCAAATTATGAATGATGAACCTGCCGCATTGTCATGCCAAACGGTAATTCATCATTCATAATTTAAAATTCCTTCCCCCTTTCCTTGCACTTTTTTGATACAAATGTGTCATTTTTAATTTTTTCTTTTTACATTTGTGCTGTACAACACAGTTTTGCAGCATTTATGGTAAAAATAAATTTATCCGATATTAATGTTCCGGAGTTGATTCCCGATATATGGTCACCTCTGAATGAAGAACAGCGAGAGTTTCTTGCCAACCATTTTACGCTTCAGAATTATAAGAAGAACGAGATTATCCATTGTGAAGGCGAGACACCTACTTGCCTGATGTGTCTGCTGAATGGAAAAGTCAAAATCTATAAAGACGGTGTGGGCGGAAGAAGCCAGATTATCCGTATGATCAAGCCCACTGAGTATTTCGGATATCGCCCTTATTTTGCCAAAGCAGATTATGTAACCGCTGCCTGTGCATTTGAACCGTCATTGGTCTGCCTGATACCTATGACTGCCATAATGACATTACTATCGCAAAACAATGAACTGGCGATGTTCTTTATCAGACGATTGTCCATTGACCTCGGTATTGCCGACGAACGTACGGTGAACCTCACCCAAAAGCATATCCGCGGCCGTCTGGCAGAATCGCTTATTTTCCTCAAAGAAAGCTATGGCCTGGAAGAAGACGGTTCTACTTTAAGTATCTACCTGTCCCGTGAAGATTTAGCCAACCTTTCCAATATGACAACATCCAATGCTATCCGCACCCTCTCACAATTTGCTGCGGAACGCCTGATTACCATTGACGGAAGAAAAATCAAAATTATCGACGAGGAAAAACTGAAGAAGATAAGCAAGATAGGATAAACTTCTAAAATTAAAAATTGAGAATAAAAAAATAGGGCTGCGCGATACAAGTGTTGTATAACAAACACCGCGCAGCCCTATTTTTTATTCTCAATTCCCAATTTTTAATTTAACAAGAATCTTTCCGCCTCAATCGCTGCCATACATCCTGTAGCTGCCGCTGTGATGGCCTGACGGTAATGAGGGTCGGCAACATCTCCCGCTGCAAACACTCCGGGAACCTTTGTACGGGGAGTACCGGGTTCTGTCAGTATATAGCCCGTTTCGTCGGTGTCCACATACGGTTTGAAAATATCGGAATTAGGCTTATGGCCGATAGCCAGGAAAAAGCCGTCGATAGCCAGGTCATAACGCTGTTCGTCCGCTTCACCCATACGCTTCACCAAGTGTACGCCTTCCACACCGTTATCTCCATATAATCCTACCGCATTGTGTTCAAACAAAACTTCAATTTTCTCATTCTCCATTACACGCTTCTGCATAATCTTGGAAGCACGCAAGAACGGTTTACGCACAATCAGGTACACTTTGCTTGCCAGACCCGCCAGATAAGAGGCTTCCTCACAAGCCGTATCGCCGCCGCCAACTACCGCTACGACCTTCTTCCGATAGAAGAAACCGTCACAGGTAGCACAGGCGCTGACACCCATGCCGGCATATTTCTTCTCGTCTTCCAGTCCTAAATACTTGGCAGCAGCACCGGTAGCAATAATAACGGTTTGCGCTCAATGACCTTTTCTTCATCAATGGTTATCTTATAGGGAGACTTACTCAAATCGGCAGCCGTAGCCACGCCGAAACGCAAGTCCGCACCGAAGCGTTCAGCCTGTTTGCGCAAATCCTCCATCATCTGCGTACCGCTGATGCCTTCCGGATAACCGGGAAAATTCTCGATATCGGTGGTGGTAGTCAACTGTCCGCCGGGTTGAAGCCCCTCATAAAGCACCGGAGAAAGATTGGCACGTGCAGCATAGATAGCTGCGGTATATCCGGCAGGACCGGAACCTATAATTAAACACTTTACTTTTTCTGCTTCCATATTATTCTTTTTTATTAGTAACGTTTATCATCTTAAATCAACCAATTCAGCTGTAGGATATGCTTTCCTGTCAAACACAAAAAGGCTGTCATCATAGTTCTTGCCCGTCTGATAGGAATTTATGAACACTACTGCCGCATCTTTGCTGCCCCGCTGAACCATACTCAGTTTTAACGGGCGGAACGAACCTTTTTCTATATACAGGATAATACATTGCATATCCTGACTGCGTTTGGTAGCGTTCATCACCACTTTATACGCCGTATCATCGAAGCATTGCCGGTTTTAGCCACTTTCAGCTTATAATCCTGCTTATAAAGCGACAACCACGAATAAGGATTGATGCTCTGCAACTCTTCGGGAGTGGGTTCGGAAACATTAACCTCATCGCTCGAAGCAAGATAACTCCACTGTGTGCGTCCGTCGAACCATGTCGTCACTCCTTCCGTCTCCAGCAGAAATTTATCGCCTTTCAAACGGATGGAACCGTTCGTATTCCCTTCAGGCGCACGGACAGAGAAAGTGATTTTGACCCCACCTTCCCTGCGGAAAGCATCTGCCGCACGGTCAAGTATATCTCTGGCATCCGGTTGCTGTGCAACCATAGGGATAGTCAGGAAAAGCATCCAGACTGTGAATAAAAGACTGTTGATTTTCATGTACTTCAAACGTTGATTTGTTACAAATTGTTCAAACGCGTTTCCAAGTCCGTTATATCCACGCAGAACACCTCACGCGCTTTACTGCCTTGCGCCGGACCTACAATCCCGGCTTTCTCCAACTGGTCCATAATACGCCCCGCACGGTTATAACCATGGCAAATTTACGCTGGATAAGCGAAGTGGAACCTTGCTGCTGATACACTATCAGCCGGGCGGCATCTTCAAACAGCGGGTCAAGACGTCCCATATCCACATCGCCCAAATCGCCGTTTGCATTTCATCCACATACTCAGGCAGGTAGAATGCAGTGGGATACCCCTGCTGACGGGCTATGAACTTCGTTATCTCCGCCACTTCCGGCGTATCGATAAACGCGCACTGCACACGAACCGGGTCCGCACCTTGCAGGAACAGCATATCGCCGCGACCGATCAACTGGTTGGCTCCCGGCCGGTCGAGAATGGTACGGGAATCCACCATAGCCGACACCCGGAAAGCGATACGTGCCGGGAAGTTGGCCTTAATCGTACCCGTAATGATATTCGTCGTAGGACGCTGGGTAGCGATAATCATGTGTATACCTACGGCACGCGCCAACTGGGCGATACGGGCAATAGGCAGTTCCACATCCTTACCGGCTGTCATAATCAAATCGCCGAACTCATCAATCACCACCACGATATACGGCATGAACTTATGTCCCTTTTCCGGATTCAGGCGGCGGTTGATAAACTTCTCGTTGTATTCTTTGATATTACGCACATGCGCAGCTTTCAGCAGGTCGTAACGGGTGTCCATTTCGATACAGATAGAGTTCAAAGTCTGTACAACCTTGGTAACATCCGTTATAATGGCATCCTCACCGTCGGGCAGCTTGGCAAGGAAATGATGTTCTATCACCGAATAGATGCTGAACTCCACTTTCTTCGGGTCCACCAGCACAAACTTCAGTTCCGCAGGATGCTTCTTATAGAGCAGGGAAGTAATGATGGCATTCAACCCGACAGACTTACCCTGACCGGTAGCACCCGCCACGAGCACGTGGGGCATTTTACACAAATCCACCATAAAGACCTCATTGGTAATGGTCTTACCCAATGCAATAGGCAGGTCGTACGTAGACTCCTGAAACTTCTTACTGCCGATGATGCTCTGGCCCGAGACAATCTTCGGATTGGAATTAGGCACTTCAATACCGATTGTTCCCTTTCCCGGTATCGGAGCAATGATACGGATGCCCAGCGCGGAAAGGCTGAGTGCGATATCATCTTCCAGACCGCGTATCTTGGAGATACGGACACCCTGTTCCGGCGTAATCTCATACAGCGTCACCGTAGGGCCCACCGTAGCTTTAATGGTACTGATTTCGATACCGAAGCTGCGCAGCGTATTGATAATCTTATCCTTATTGGCATTCTGTTCTGCCATATCGATGGTCGGTTCGGCATTGTCATAATGCTTCATCAGGTCAATGGTCGGATAATGATAGTTTTCCAAGTCAAGACAAGGGTTATACGGCTCTATTTCCGGACCGCGATACTCTTCATCCTCCACTGTCTTCACCTCAAAGACAGGACCTTTTTCCTCTTGCCGTCCCGATGCCGGAATAGTGGAAACGGTATCGGACGGCGGAGTCTCAATCGTCATAAGCACTTCGTCTTCTTCTTTTTCTTTGGCAAGTGAAGCTTTATGCGTTGCGGCATCTCCCAAGTCGAGCATTATCTCATGAGCATCCTCATCCTTCTCTTCTTTTCCGGCTTCTTCCGGAGCCTTCGTTTCTTCTTCTCTTCCCGCATCAGAAGCCGTTTCCGCCATTACCGGCGATTTCTTCCCCTTTACAGTCCAGGAATCTGTAACTCTTCCGGAGCTTCACCGGATTTGCGTTCCGCCTTTTCTTTATGTTTCAGGAAACTGAGACTGAAAAGTTTTCTCAACCAGATAACGGTACGTGCACTCAGATAAATAAGGAAGCATATAGCAGTAACCAGCAGTATCATCCACAACCCCGGCACTCCCACTTGAGACACCAGCCAGTTGCTGACATTATATCCGTGCATGCCGCCCAGATAGAGGAAAGAGTCCTTATATTGGTCCACAAACACGAACCCGAAGAATATCGAAAACCAAATCAGCAGCAGGGAGCATCCTATGAACCACTTCCACAAACGTACCACGCGGACACGCATCAGCTTTAATCCGGCTACAGCCAGAAACACCAAGATGAAAAAGGAAGAGATGCCGAAGCAATCGTTTATCAAATAACTGGCAAGCTGCGCCCCACGCGAACCGGCATAGTTCTTCACGCCGTTATGCGTGGAAATCAGTTCCTGCGCATTACCCGAATCTATAATGCTCTGGTCTGCCGCCCCCGTAAAGAAGAAAGACGAAAAGGCCAGCAGCAGATAAACCGAAAAGATTACCAGTATCAGACCGGCAACAAAATGAACGGTTTCATTCTTTAAGACAGCAGCTGCCTTTCCGAAAAAAGAGATAGAGTGTTCCGTATCTTTGGTTGTATTTTTTTGACCATAATGTATTCTGCTAATATCCGTACAATGACGCAAAAGTAACAAAAAAAAAAAGCTTATGCAGTAATGCTTTCAAACCTTTTTCGTACCTTTGCGTTTCAAATCAAGAAGATATGAAAAAAGAAAGTCAAGTGATATTCGACCGCAATGTCGTGGAATTCGTAACCGTAGCTGCCGAGTTCTGCAAGTTTCTGGAACAGACGGAAACCATGAAGCGTTCCGTCTTCGTCGATACATCCTTAAAGATACTTCCCCTGCTTTATCTCAAGGCATCCATGCTTCCCAAATGCGAAACGATAGCGATGAAGCCCTCGAAACATTCGTAACAGAGGAAACTTACGAAATACTCCGCATGAACCTGGCCGGTATTCTTGCCGAAAAGGACGATTACCTGGATGTATTTGTATCGGATATGAAGTACAGCGACCAGCCCATCACCAAAAACATTTCCGAGGATCTGGCCGACATCTACCAGGACATCAGAGACTTTATCTTCGTATTCCAGCTGGGACTCAACGAGACGATGAACGATTCACTCGCCGCCTGCCAGGAACACTTCGCCCTATACTGGGGCCAAAAGCTGGTGAACACCCTGCGTGCCCTGCACGATGTGAAGTACAACCAACCGGATGAGGAAGAGGAAAACGAGGAAGCGGAGGAAGATGAATAAACTTTAAGCTATGATTATCAGAAGAAGTATAAATAAAGAAGAAGTAAAGGACATGCCGAAAGCCGTCTTCCCCGGACAGATACACGTTGTCCAGACTCCTCAAGAGGCAGAGCGTGCTGTGGCTTATCTGAAAAAATGCTCCATACTGGGTATCGACAGCGAAACGCGTCCGTCATTCACCAAAGGGCAGTCGCATAAGGTGGCTTTATTGCAGATTTCGTCGGAAGAGCATTGTTTCCTTTTCCGCCTCAATCTCACCGGACTCACCCTTCCGGTTATCACGTTGCTCGAAACCCCCGCCGTAACCAAAGTCGGCCTCTCCCTGCGCGACGACTTCATGATGCTGCACAAACGTGCTCCGTTTGAACAGCGCGGCTGCATCGAGTTGCAGGAATATGTCCGCACGTTCGGCATTCAGGACAGAAGCCTTCAAAAGATATATGCCATCCTTTTCGGAGAAAAGATTTCAAAGAGCCAGCGCCTGTCCAACTGGGAAGCCGATGTGCTGACACCGTCCCAACAACAATACGCAGCTACCGACGCATGGGCCTGCCTGAACATATACAACCGGCTGCAGGAGCTGAAGCGTACCGGTGATTTTGAACTGGCAATCGAAGAAAGTTGCCACACAACCACATTATAACGTTACCACATCTTAATTATAATTATGTATAAAGTATATCTAAAGCCAGGTAAGGAAGAATCATTAAAACGTTTTCACCCCTGGGTGTTTTCAGGTGCCATCGCACATTTCGACGGAGAGCCGGAGGAAGGGGAAGTTGTTGAAATCTATACATCCAAGAAAGAGTTCATAGCCAAAGGACATTTCCAAATCGGCAGCATTGCCGTCCGTGTACTCAGCTTCTGCCGGGACGAGGCTATCGATGCCGGCTTCTGGAAACGTAAACTCAGCATAGCTTACGATATGCGGCGCAGCATCGGTATAGCCGGAAATCCCACCAACAATACTTACCGTCTGGTACACGGCGAGGGCGACAACCTGCCGGGGCTCGTGATTGACATCTATGCCCGCACAGCCGTGATGCAGGCACATTCCGCCGGTATGCACCTCGACCGCATGGCGATAGCCGATGCACTGACCGAGGTGATGGGCGACCAAATAGACAATATATACTATAAATCCGAGACGACACTTCCCTTCAAAGCCGACCTCTATCCTGAAAACGGTTTCCTGAAAGGGGGAAGCGCAGATAACATCGCCATGGAATACGGTCTGAAATTCCATATCGACTGGCTGAAAGGCCAGAAAACCGGTTTCTTTGTAGACCAGCGCGAGAACCGTTCACTGCTGGAACGCTATGCCAACGGCCGCAGTGTGCTGAACATGTTCTGCTATACCGGCGGTTTTTCGGTTTACGCCATGCGCGGCAATGCCACACTGGTACATTCCGTAGACAGCTCGGCCAAAGCCATCGACCTGACCAACAAGAATATCGAATTGAACTTTCCCGGCGACAACCGTCATGCAGCCTATGCAGAGGATGCCTTTAAATACCTTGACCGCATGGGCGACCAATACGACCTTATCATTCTGGACCCGCCGGCATTTGCCAAGCACCGCGATGCCCTGCGCAACGCCCTGCAAGGCTATCGGAAACTCAACGTCAAAGCTTTCGAGAAAATCAAACCGGGAGGCATACTTTTCACATTCTCCTGTTCGCAGGCCGTCAGCAAAGAGAATTTCCGCACTGCCGTATTCACCGCCGCTGCCATGTCCGGCCGCAGCGTGCGCATCCTGCACCAGTTGACGCAGCCCGCCGACCACCCGGTAAGCATCTATCACCCCGAAGGCGAATACCTAAAAGGACTTGTGCTATACGTGGAATAAGCAGGAACCGGCTTCTGTACGGGAAGGACAGAAAAAGCCCTTCATGTACTAAACATTGTTAATATACTAAAGAAAACAGGCAAAACATTATGTTTTATAACATAAATCCCTTTATCTTTGCACCGTGTTTTTCATGGTATTAGATTTAAGGTTAATAAAGATTGGCTGTCTGGGATAGATAGCCTTCTTTTTTTATACCTCCCGCCTTCCCTTTTTTTGATGCTTTATACATCGCCTTTTCCGATAATTTGTCTACATTTGCGTTTTATTAATTAGTTCAACTTCGAAAGACACGTTAATTTATAGAAAGCATTATGAGCATCAAGATTCGCTTAATCATTATGAATTTCCTACAGTTTGCCGTGTGGGGAGCATACCTCACATCAATGGGCAGTTACCTGGTAAACGTAGGCCTGCACGAGCACATCGGTATGTTTTACGCCATGCAGGGAATCGTATCGTTGTTTATGCCTGCCGTTCTCGGCATCATTGCCGACCGCTGGATACCGGCACAAAAGCTGTTAAGCTTCAGTCACTTCACCGCAGCCCTGTTCATGGCCGCAGCCGGATACTACGGCATGACGAAAGGTGCGGAGGTAGATTTCGGTACCCTGTTCACACTTTACTCGTTAAGCGTTGCTTTCTATATGCCTACATTGGCATTGTCGAACTCCGTGGCCTACACCGCACTCGACAAAGCCGGACTGGATACCATCAGGACATTCCCTCCCATACGTATTTTCGGCACAATCGGATTCATCTGCTCCATGTGGGTGGTGGACCTGCTCGGACTGCAAAATAATTACGGGCAGTTCTTTGCCTGCGCCATCATCGGAGTAGCGTATGGCGTATATGCGCTGACCCTGCCGGAATGCCCCACCAGCAAGGGCGACAATGCCAAATCATTGGTAGAGGCACTGGGCTTACGCGCCTTTACGCTATTCAAGCAGAAGAAAATGGCTGTTTTCTTCATTTTCTCCATGCTGCTGGGCGTTTCCTTGCAGATTACCAACGGATTTGCCAATCCCTACATCAGCAGTTTCGGCAGTATTCCCGAATATGCCGGCACTTTCGGAGTGCAACATGCCAACATCCTGATTTCGCTGTCGCAAATATCCGAAACACTCTGCATCCTGCTGATACCTTTCTTCCTGAAACGCTTCGGCATCAAGCAGGTGATGCTGATTGCCATGCTGGCATGGGTATTGCGCTTCGGGCTTTTCGGCATGGGCAATCCCGGAAGCGGCGTATGGATGTTTGTACTTTCCATGATTGTGTACGGTGTGGCATTCGATTTCTTCAACATATCCGGTTCGCTGTTTGTTGACAGAGAGACCGACCGGGGCATCCGTTCCAGCGCACAGGGACTGTTCGTTATCATGACAAACGGTTTCGGTGCTACTATCGGCACACTGGGTGCACAGGCGGTAGTGAATCACTTTGTAGATTTCAACAGCAATGTCCCGCAGATAGCACAATGGCAATCGGCATGGTACGTATTTGCAATCTACGCACTGACCGTAGCAGTGGTGTTTGCCATTCCGTATTCTAAAGTAACCAAAATCAACCACTCCGGAAGCAATTTAAAGGATTAAACTAACTACGCCGACTGGAACCAAAAAAAAAAT
>ENA-OUNI01000653-OUNI01000653.1-human-gut-metagenome-genome-assembly--contig:-NODE-653-length-15706-cov-3.482188_pt1 | contig 15706 bp, 25 predicted proteins | sample MGYA00242499_ERZ504580 | MGnify/ENA primary metagenome ERZ504580 (study PRJEB26092, sample SAMD00036315) | human gut metagenome | host: Homo sapiens | study: EMG produced TPA metagenomics assembly of... | reverse complement strand
GCGGAAGCCCTGGCTCTCGATCTCATTCGGCATAATATTCGTTTTTTCATCCAATCCGAAATGAACCGGCTTGATGCGTGAACCGTTCCAACAGTAGACAGCTTATCATCGTCCCCATTGATGATAATGTGCCCGTTCTCACGCAGATGATCAAAGATCTCGGTTTTGCCTGTAAAATACCGTCTCGCGTCTTCAGATTTTCCAGATGCACCAGCCGATATTCGTAATGACTGCGGTCTCCGGGCGTGCGATCTTCGCCAGACGGTGCATCTGGCCGAAATCGTCGATTCCCATCTCGAGAACCGCCATCTCATCTTCCTCACGCAGACGGAAAACAGTGAGCGACAAGCCCAGCTCATTGTTGAAGTTCGCATCCGTTTTCAGCACACGGTATTTCTGCGCCAGCACCGACGCGATCGTCTCTTTCGTACTGGTCTTTCCAACGCTTCCCGTAATGCCGACAACCGGAATATTGAGCTGCTGCATATAGTATTCTGCCATTGCTTTAATGGCCTCCATGGAATCCTTCACGAGGATATACGGGCATGGCGGTGTTTCAAGTTTCTGCTCGGAAATGACAGCAAGTGCGCCCTGGGAAGCCACGTTCGGGATAAATTTATGGCCGTCCACACGCTCACCCGGAATTGCAACGAAGAGGCTTCCCTCTCCCGCTTTCCGGCTGTCCGTCACGATATCCGTGACTTCCGCTGTTTTCTTTTCTTCCGATCCGAAGTAGATTCCGCCGCACACCTCTGTGATGTGCGCAAGTGTCATATTTTTCATGCGTTGTTACCTCTTTTTCTGAGAGAAAGCTGGATCAGCAGCTCGCAGAGTTCCGGATAGGAAATGCCGAGTACCTGTGCCTCCTGCGGCAGAAGGCTGGTCGGGGTCATGCCCGGAAGGGTGTTTGCCTCGAGGCAGTACATTCTTCCGTCCTTGCGCATCATAAAGTCGAGACGGCAGTAGTTTTCGATACCGAGAGCGGCAGCGCCGTCCTCTGCGTGCTTCTGCATTTCTTTCGTCTGCTCCTCCGTCAGTACGGCCGGGCAGGTATCAACAGTAGCTCCGACTTTGTATTTGTTCGTGTAATCATAGAAGCCTTCGATCGGTGCAATCTCGATGATCGGGTAAGCCTTTCCGTCTACCACGCCAACGGAGAACTCTCTTCCCTCGATATACTCCTCAACGACAACCTCCGGTTCGTAGGAGAAAGCATCCTTCATAGCCTGCCAGTATTCTTCGTTCGTGTGTGCAATATAGACACCGACACTGGAACCGCCGCAGCACGGTTTTACGACAACCGGAAGCTCCAGGCCAAAGCCGGACAAAGGCTCGCTCTCCTGGCCTTTTTTCAGGGTCACGCCGTTCGGGGTCGGCACATGGTGTGCACGGAAGAACTGTTTTGTGATGGATTTGTCCATTGCGAGGGCGCTGCTTAAATAGCCCGTTCCGGTATACGGAATGCCGAGCAGATCGAACGTAGCCTGTACCTTTCCGTCCTCTCCGTTTGCGCCATGCAGGGCAAGGAAAACAACATCCGCTGCCTCGCAGAGTTCCAGTACGTTCGGTCCGAAAAATCTGCGGCGGGATTCGATCATTTCGTTTAATCCTGCATCAAAGCTGTGCATATATTCTGCTGCTTTGTCTATATCGTACGCCTCCTCTGCAAATACATCTTCCAGGTTCCCCTTCACATCGATACCGCAGAAAACGTCTACCAGAACTGCCTGATGGTTTTTCTCGCGGAGTGCCTTGCAGACCATAGTTCCCGATGTAATGGATACCGAACGTTCCGTGCTGGTTCCTCCAGCTAATACTACTATTTTCATCTATCAAAATCTCCTTTATTTGATGTGCTTCTGCTGTGATGCTTAAGCGTTTTTCCTACAGGCTGTTTTTCTGTGTAGGCTGCGGCCCGGTTACATCATCCAGGCTATAGTATACGATAACCGGGTCACCAATTTCAATAGCATTGAACACTTTTTCTGCTTCTGTGTATGGGGTATTCACACATCCGTGGGATCCGTTCGTCAGATAGATGTCCCCGCCGTACTCGGTACGCCAGCTCGCATCGTGGATTCCGACGTCGCCGTTAAACGGAAGCCAGAACATGACATGGCTCGGATAGAGCTTGAAATCACAGTCACTTTTTTTCGCATCCACCGCCCAGACACTGCCTGCCGGAGTGTCATAGCCCGTCGCATGATTGCCCGTTGTGACCGGTGTTTCCGTCACCAGAACGCCATCCTTGTAGCACCACATTTTCTGCTGGGAAATGCACACCTCGACGTATGTATTTCCGATATCATTGGCCGAGCGGTCATTGGCCGTATAGAGGTAAACCGGGTCGAGATTTCCCTGTGTTTCGTCCTCGATCGCCTGCAGAAGTGCCTGCGTCGTCTCCTCCTTGTCGATGCACCAGCCATAATCGCCGCCCGCATTCAGGTTAATGGTCGCGCCAAGACTCGTTTTGAAGGTATGCGCCAGCCCGAAGGTGTCCGTCTCATACGCCATATGGCGCACAAAAGCTGCCGCTTCGTCCTGCGAAATCGTGTAGGTTCCATCCTCCCCCTGTACGAGCCAGCTCTGTAAGGTCGCCCGGTCTATGGCATAGCTGTTTTCACCGATTACATACGTGATCCGCGCCGCTGTCAGGTGGTTCAGTTCCGCCATTTCCCCATTCAGTGCTTCATCATCCTGCGTAATGCCCGGTTTCCGGTAAACATCTTTTTCTTCCAGATCCACGCTCGCCGCTCCGGCATCCAGCGCCTCGATGACAGCCTGCTCCGCCTTCTCATAGTCCACCTGCTCGCCCTCTGTTTCCGGCACAATAACGTACGAGGTTCCGTCATCCGTCAGATACGCATCCGTCGGCGCTTCCTGCTGTTCTTCCTGAAACCCTTCCATCGTCTGCAGTTTTTCCTGCACCATTTCTTTGTCATAGACAGAGTCCGCCGCCACCTGGTTTTCTTTCTCTTTCCAATAGAATGCAGGCCATGCAAGAGTATTCTGGGACTCCAGCAGTTTTTCCACCGCGTGGTCGTCCACATACGTGAGGCCGATCTCCGTGCCGCTTAATGTCTCTGTTTTTCCACCGCGCTCAGTAATGCTGAGTGTATAATCCACAATGTGCTTCTGAATTTCCTCTTTGACCTGCTCTGCGGTCAGCCCTGCGCAGTTCAGTCCGTTGATCGCGGTTTTCGGGAAAAAGTGGGATGCATAGTAATGCCCCACGCCCGCGTAACCGCCTGCGGCCGCAAGGAGTATGAGTCCTGCGGCAATTCCTATTACTTTCTTTTTCATGTTTTTCCTTTCTGTCCCATAGAAAATTTCTTTTTAACTTTCTAATAGAAAAAAGCCGGAACTCCCACACCAGAGTTCACAAAAACTGTGTCCCCCGGGAGAATCCGGCTTTTGTATTTTTACTTATCTGTTATTTGCTTTCCAGAATCTTATCCACGCTGACCAGTTTGACACTCAGCACGAATACCTGACCTGCGATTTCCAGCTCTTCCGGTGTCGGGAAGGACGGTGCAATACGGATGTTGGAATCCTGCGGATCGTTGTGATATGGATACGTTGCGCCCGCGCCTGTCATGGTAAGACCGGCCTCTTTTGCCTTTGCAACGATCTTCTTTGCGCATCCCTCCATCGCATCGAAGGAGATGAAGTATCCACCGTTCGGTTTTGTCCAGGAAGCGATGCCAAGCGCTCAGCTCCTGATCCATTACCTGCAGAATTGCCTCGAATTTCGGTCTTAAGATCTCAGCATGCTTTTCATCTGATTCATCACGCCGTCCAGGTTCTGGAAGAATTTTACATGGCGCAGCTGATTCAGTTTATCATGACCGATGATCTGGAAGTTCATGTACTCCTGTGCCTCTTTGAGGTTTGCCTCAGAAGAAATGAGAGCTGCAATTCCGGCTCCCGGATAGCTTACTTTCGAAGTGGATACGAACTCATAGACCATATCCGGATTTCCGGCTTTCTCGCACTCCTCGATGATGTTCAGCAGGTGATCCTGTCTGTCATCATACAGGTGATGGATAATGTATGCATTATCCCAGAAAATACGGAAGTCTTTGGCTGCCGGTTTCAGGTTTGCAAATCTTCTGACGGTCTCATCGGAGTAGGTGTAGCTGCGGGTTGGAGTATTTCGGTACACACCAGATTCCCTTGATGGCGTCATCTTCTGCAACGAGTTTTTCTACCATGTCCATGTCCGGTCCTTCCGGCGTCATCGGAACATTGATCATCTCAACGCCGAAGTACTCGGTTACACCGAAGTGACGGTCATAGCCCGGTACCGGACAGAGGAATTTTACTTTGTCCAGCTTGTTCCACGGAGTGCAGCCTGCAACGCCCTTCAGGAACGAACGTGCTACGGTATCAAACATAATGGTAAGGCTGGCGTTTCCGTAAACGATGACGTTTTCCGCCGGAACCTCACAGATATCTCCGATCAGTTTTCTTGCTTCCGGAATACCGGTCAGCACGCCGTAGTTCCGGCAGTCGGTTCCATCTTCTGCGAAGGTGTCTTCATTTTTCGAGAGAACGGTAAGCATTCCTTCCGTGAGATCTAACTGGGCTGCTGCAGGTTTTCCTCTGGAAATATTCAGATTGAGGCCTTTTGCTTTTACCTCTGCAAATTCCTGCTCCAGTCTGGCTTTCTCGGCAACTAATTCTTCTTTGGTCCATTCGATATACGGTTTCATGAAACGTCCTCCCTTGTACTTTCCTTACCCGTTTTTCAGGTTTCTTGCTCAACTAAAGACCATTTTACCAGATCATGAGTTTCTGTCAAGGAGAACTTGCATGTTTTATACACTTTTCAGCATTTTATCCCACTTTTGCAGTTTTATACTTCATTTCCTGCAATTTCAGCCAAATGTTTTTCGTATGACGGACATACGTCCGCTGCCAAAAGATGTTTTAAACGTTGTCAGACTGCCATCTTCCCGATGCACCGCACGGCAGAACAAGGCCGGTCGACTTGACCGGAAGGCCGATTTCCTGTGCTTCTACGTGGCCTTTGTACTGTTTTAATTCCAGGGAAATCATGTACGTCAGGACAGCCGGTGCAAGTCCTGTCGTGTAAGAATTCACAAGGAAGAACAGCGGGTCATCGCTTAAGAGCTGCGTGCAGAGCTTGATGAACGGATGAATCGACTCCTCGATTTTCCAGATCTCGCCCTTTGGTCCTCTTCCGTAGGACGGCGGTCCATGATGATCGCGTCGTAGTGGTTGCCTCTGCGGATCTCGCGCTCGACAAATTTGGTGCAGTCATCCACAAGCCAGCGGATCGGCTTGTCCGAAAGGCCGGACACGGCAGCGTTCTCTTTTGCCCAGTTGACCATGCCTTTGGATGCATCGACATGTGTGACGCTTGCGCCTGCTGCGGCCGCTGCGAGCGTTGCGCCTCCCGTGTAGGCGAACAGGTTCAGCACTTTAATCGGGCGGTTGGCACGGCGGATCAGATCGCCGAACCAGTCCCAGTTCGTTGCCTGCTCCGGGAAAAGGCCGGTGTGTTTGAAGCTGAACGGTTTCAGGCGGAAGGTCAGGTCTTTATAGTTGATCTCCCACTGCTCCGGCAGATGGAAAAACTCCCATTCTCCGCCGCCCTTGCTGCTTCTGTGATAATGACCGTTTTTCTTTTTCCAGCCCGGATTTTCTTTTTTCGTGTTCCAGATGACCTGCGGGTCTGGTCTTACCAGAAGGTAATCTCCCCACCGCTCCAGTTTTTCTCCGCCGGACGTATCCAGCACTTCATAATCTTTCCATCCATCTGCTATCCACATTTTATTGGTTTCCTTTCTCTTTTATCTCAAAATTTATCGTGTTCTGAATTGTACGTTCCTATGATACCATAAAAGTATTGTTTTTCCAAAACATTTCTTATATCATAGTTCTGGGCATCCGCGCATTTGATCCGGAAATCTGCCCGTGGAAAGGATTTTTCTCATGGAAACCGTACTCTTATATCAGATCAAAGGAACGAAAACAGCTGTGCTTTTAAAGCCGGTTCTCTTAAAGCTCGGTATCCGCGTGCGCATTGTGGAACCGGAACAGTATCTCCAGTCGATCGGATTTCTTGCCGGAAATAAAGCATTTGCAGAATCCCCCGAAGCCTATGACGGCGCCGGATTTGATGAACCAATGATGGTCATGGCCGGCTTTTCCGAGCGGAAACTCGATCTTTTTCTCACCGAAATGCGCCGGAAAAAAAGTGCCGCCGATCGCCCTCAAAGCCATCGTCACAACGCAGAACCAGGCGTGGAATTCGCTGCAGCTCTACAGAGAATTAAAAGAAGAACACGAAAAAATGAAATCGTACCGGAAATAACTGGTCTGGTCAAAAAATCCGGAATTGGAACTTTTTCTTCATGCCACCACTCCCTATAATAGGGTGCAATCAAGGAACGAAAGTTCCAGATACCAAAGGAGTGCGTTGTTATGAAAAATGAAAAAGTCTGGAAAATCGCAATGACAGGTGTCTTTGCAGCCCTTTCCTACGTTGTCTTCACCTTCCTGCAGTTCAAAATCTGGCTGCCAGGCGGAGATGCCACCTCAATCCATTTCGGAAACGCTGTCTGTGTGCTCGGTGCGCTAATTCTCGGCGGTGTTTACGGCGGAATCGGCGGTGCGATCGGCATGACCATCGGAGATCTTCTCGATCCGGTCTATGTGGTATACGCACCAAAGACCTTCATCTTAAAATTCTGCATCGGCCTCATCGCAGGACTGATCGCACACAAAATCGGTAAAATCAACGAGCAGACCGATCAGAAACAGATCTTCAAATGGGCACTGCTTGCAGCCATCGGCGGACTTCTGTTCAATGTGATCTTCGATCCGCTCATCGGTTACTTCTACAAACTGGTTCTTCTTGGAAAACCGGCAGCAGAGGTTACCTTAAGCTGGAACGTAGCGGCAACTTCCATCAACGCCGTACTTTCCACCATCGCTTCCGTTGTCATCTACATGGCACTGCGTCCGGCTCTTCAGAAATCCGGACTGTTTAGCCAGGTAAAGGCAGCAGCGAAATAAAAAATAAATTTCATTTACGCGATATCCAAAAAGTCACCATGTTCTATTTCGAACCGGTGACTTTTTCATGCATTTCTTTTTATTTTTCAGCGGTGGCTGCTGCCTCTTCTTCCTCGTGCTTCGGGGTCAGCTTCTCGTTGATGAATCCATTTTCTTTCATCTTCTCTTACTCCTCATCTTTTGTTTTTTCTCCGGCGAACCACGCTTTTTCAATCATTTCCAGTTCCCGGATATCAATACAGTTGGGAATGCTTCCTTCTCTTACCGCCTTCTGGCACTCTTTGAGATCCATCCAGCGGACTGCTTCTACTTCCGACTCCTGTAGATGCAGTTTTTCCGCCTCGACCGGCTTCGTGTAAAGATACACGGCGCTGACCTCATGATCGTGGAACGGTTTTCCGTAAAAAACACCGTGTGATACTTTTTCCAGCAGGCCAAGATCCCTCAGCTCCTCTGCCTCTGCGTGGATGCCGAGCTCCTCGCCGATTTCCCGCAGAGCCCCTTCCAAATACGTATCGCCCGCCGAAAGATGGCCGGCGCTTGAAATATCGTAGCAGCCCGGATTCGAATCTTTCCAGGCACTCCTTTTCTGCAGCAGTACCTCACAGCCGCTCTTCTCATTCGCCCGTGCAATCCAGATATGTGCCGTTCCGTGACACCGTCCCTCACTGTGCGCCACGCCGCGTTCTACGATGGTTCCGGTCGGCGTGCCGTCGCCTGAGCGCTCCTCAAAAAGTTCCATCTGTTTTCCGTTCAGCACCGCTTCTGCGAGCGTGTCGCCCACATACCGCAGCTTCAGGGAGAAAAACGGCTCGTCTTCATTCAGAAGGCGGAAAAAGATTTTGTCTCCCTCCCACAGATTCAGGTGCAGGACGTCCTCTTTTTTCACCCAGCGAGTTCGCCCTCATCACATGCAATCGGTTCTCCCGTAAATCCGTCTGCCGTGTAGAGACACATATACTCCATGTACTCCACCGTTTTGCTGTTTTCTGCCTCTGTCACAAAGGTAACGAGACCGCGGAAACGCCAGCTCGTCAGCGTGTAGCCGGTTTCCTCTTTTACTTCACGCAGCAGGCATTCCTCCGGCTTTCGCCAAGTTCCGCATGGCCGCCGACGCGATCCACTTGTCCTTGTTGACATCGTTCTTTTTCACCGTGCGGTGCATCATCAGATAGCTGTCATCCTTTTCGATGTAGCACAGCGTTGTCATGCAGCCTCTGCCTCTTTCTTCTGTTTTTTCCTCCATCTTTGACTCCCTCCGTCGTGTGCCGGACTTCTTTCCGCTTCTTTTGTTTTTCAGGAAAAATGTATTTCTGCACACACCTTTTTCTCGTTTTCTATTCTACCATACTTTTTCAGAATTCCAGCAACAAATTTCTATCTTTTTGCAGATCTTTCACGAAAAATGTAACGACCATTCCGCATCTTCTTGACTCTCACACAGTACTGTGTTAAAGTGTCTGTAATTGATGTTTTGTCACCCGTAAACAACGTTTCTTATCATTTCTTACATTTGAGGTTTTCATGATGGAAAAACAGACGATAGTTGTGAAAGTCGGCACCAGCTCCCTGACACTCTCAGACGGAACCATGGATGCTGAAAAAATACGGAACATTACGACCCAGCTTGCCGCGCTGCAGACGGCAGGCCACCATGTGATTCTCGTTTCCTCCGGTGCGATCGCCGCAGGCTTTTCCCGTCTCGGCTTTAAAAAACGGCCGACGAAAATTGCCGATAAACAGGCTGCCGCTGCTGTCGGCCAGGGCCTTCTGATGGAGGAATACACGAAAAATCTGATGGCGTACCAGATTCCGTGTGCGCAGATTCTTTTGAACCGCAGTGACTTTGAGGACCGCCGCCGCTATAAAAACATCTTCGGCTCCCTCTCCGTCCTGCTCGGGCGCGGTGCGATTCCGATCATCAATGAGAACGATACGATCGCGATTGAGGAGCTGAAGGTCGGCGACAACGACACGCTCTCCGCCCAGGTGGCTGCGATGCTGCATGCATCGCTTCTGATTCTGCTGACCGATATCGACGGGCTCTACACTGCCAATCCAAAGAGTGACCCGAATGCGCGCCATATCGACGTGGTAAATGAGATCACGCCGGAGCTCACTGCTGCGGCAGGCGGTGCGGGATCGGGCAACGGAACGGGAGGCATGACAACGAAGCTCTCCGCCGCTTCGCTTGCCACAAGAGCCGGTGTGCCGGTTCTGATCTGCTCCTCGGCGGAGGAAAACAACATTGTGCGTGCGGTGAAAGGAACCGCAAAAGGAACGTACTTTACCGCCAGCGGCCACAACATGAAAACGCGTCTGCAGTGGATGGCATTCTATGCGCCGAGTGCGGGCAACCTCTACGTCGATGAGGGTGCCGCAGAAGCACTTGCTGTTCAGGCAAAGAGCCTGCTTCCCAAAGGCATCGTGGCAGTCGAAGGCGATTTTAAGAAAGGCGATGTCGTCAGCGTCTTCCGGCGCGGCAGCATGAATATCTCGGAAAGGGCATTGTCAACTATGACCGGCCGGATCTGCAGAAAATCATGAACGAAAGCACCAGCCACACGGAAGCAATCAACCGCGATAACTGGATCGGCGCGGAATAAATGGTGCCGAATAAAGCATTCTTTTGTTTACGAAAATTCCCCTCCGTGTTATAATATTTGTATTCAGCCGGCTGCAGGTTTTTCTTTCAGCGAGGAAAGGAAGCTGCATCCGGTTTTCCATGTGCTTTTGGTTTTACTTCGAGAGCACAGCAAACACAAAGGAGGGTTTTTACCAATGAAATACGATTTTACATCTCTGATGAACCGCAGCGGCCACGATTCGATCGCTGTCGATCAGATCCCGATTCCGGGTGCGGAAGTCAAAGAGGCTTCTCCCGCATCCCGATGTGGGTGGCCGACATGAACTTCCCGTCTCTTCCGACCATTCAGGAAGCAATTCACGCGAGAGTCAACGAACCGCATTTTGGCTACTTTAATCTGCCGGATGCATATTTTGACAGCATCATCCGCTGGCAGAAAGAGCGCAACGGTGTGGAAGATCTGCCGCGTGAGGCGATCGGCTATGAGAACGGCGTGCTCGGCTGTGTTGCTTCGGCTGCTGCCGCTTTTACATCCCCGGGCGAATCCATTCTTCTGCATTCCCCGACATACATCGGTTTTACCGGTGTTCTTGAGAACTGCGGACGCAATATCGTTCTCTCCGATCTTGTTCAGGATGAGAACGGCGTATGGCGTATGGACTACGCCGATATGGACCGCAAGTTAAAAGAACACAACATTCATTTCGCGATTTTCTGCTCTCCGCACAACCCGACAGGCCGTGTCTGGGAGCGCGAGGAAATTGAAAAGGCGATGGAAATTTACAAAGCAAATGAATGCGTTGTCATCTCCGATGAGATCTGGTCTGACCTGACACTGCCGGGCTTCAAACATATCCCAACGCAGTCCGTTTCGAAGGATGCACGCGAGCGCACCATCGCACTTTATGCACCGTCCAAGACCTTTAACCTGGCTGGCCTTGTAGGCTCCTACCACATCATCTACAACCGCATGCTGCGCGACCGTGTGGAGAAGGCTTCGTCCCTTTCTCACTACAATTCTCCGAACGTACTCTCTGTTCATGCGCTGATCGGCGCTTACCGTCCGGAGGGATACCAGTGGGTGGATGAACTGCGCGAAGTGCTGAAATCGAATGCGGATTATGCGTACAACTACATTCTCGAGCATTTCAAGGGCGTGAAGCTTTCCAAACCAGAAGGAACGTACATGCTGTACCTCGACTGCGAGGAGTGGTGCAAGGAGCATGATACCGATATGGATACACTGCTGAAAGCCGGTGTTGCTGTCGGCGTGATCTGGCAGGACGGACGGCCGTTCCACAGACCGTATGCGATCCGCCTGAATCTGGCACTGCCGCATGTGCTTGTGAAAGAGGCATTTGACCGTATGGATAAGTATGTATTCAATGCGAAATAATTGTATTTTCTAATTTTATAAGCCAAACATAATGAAAGACCGAAACGGACATTTTCCTCTGCCGTTCCGGGTCTTTCGCTGTTTGTGCATCCTGTTTTTTCAGTTTTGCTCCAGCTCCCGCTGTGCCAGCATCTCTTCCACGTTGATGCCGTACTTCTTTAAATTGACGCGGCCGTTTTCCAGCACAATGCCGTCTGCCTCCAGCATATCCGCCTGTTTCCCGGAGCCGCCGAAGACAAATTCCGCGGCCAGTTCGCCTTTGGAGTTTACCACACGGTAGCATGGAATGTGCTCCGGATCTGTGTTTTTATGTAAGGCGTTTCCCACGGCACGCGCCATCTTCGGCTCGCCTGCAAGCGCTGCTATCTGGCCGTATGTCGCCACTTTCCGCGCGGAATCTGCTTTACCGCCTCATAGATTCTTTTGGTCGGGCTGTCCGTGATGATGTCGTAGCTCTCGGCGATCATGGTACGCACAGCGTCATCGGGTACGGTTCCGTCGAGGAGAATCGTGTTCCAATGTTCTTTGTTCTGATGATATCCCGGGATAACTGACGCGAATGCATCGCGCCAGTAGTCCCGCCATTCCGGGTTTGCTTTTACATTCAGCTGAATGATTCCGTCCTTTTCATAGACCACAGAAATGCCTTTTTGCTTCCTTTCACGCGGATGAGCTGCCAGTTGTCATCGTGGAACGGTGCTTCCTGATATGTGTCCGGGAAGGAAAGGCCATAGGATAGCGCTTCTTCTCTTGTCTTCATTGCAGACTTCCTTTCTTCCTGTCGCGGGTGTTTTGATGTTTTTTCCGCAAAACACCCGCTTTTTCTGTATTCGTCCTGCCGCTGCGATTCTGCTTTTTTCTGCGGCATTTTTCTTTATTATATCAGTCCGCCTGCTTCTGCGCAATTTTTCACCTGCTATTTTTCATCTTCGGCTGGAAAATCCAGCTTGCAAGATACGCGAAAATCAACGCCGCTGATGTTCCGACAGCCCCCGCCTTTAATCCGCCCTGGAACACTCCTAAAAATCCGCTTTCTTTTACGGCATCTTTTACTCCCTGAAACAAAAGATGCCCGAACCCGAGCAGCGGCACCGACGCGCCTGCCCCGGCGTATTCTGCAAATGGATCGTAGAGTCCCAGAAAGCTCAACACCGCGCCCGTGCACACAAGCGTTACCATAATTCTTCCCGGCAGCATTTTCGTGCGGTCGAGCAGAATCTGGCACAGGGCACAAATGAGGCCGCCGACCCAGAAGGCATTGAAATATTCCATGAACGTTCCCATTTTACACATCCTCCTCCCTCTCGATTACAACCGCCTGTGCAATACCAGGCACGCTGCTGCCCTCCTGAAAGCTGACCTTCGACATCAGCGCACCAGTCGGTACAAACAGAATCCTCTTCCACTCTCCGTTTTCCAGCTTCGGCAGCAGATACTCCGCCAGCACCGATGCCGCACAGCCGCAGCCGCTTCCGCCCGCACCGGTGTCCTGTTTTGCCGGATCGAAGATCAGCATGCCGCAGTCACTGTGCTGTTCCGAGATATCGTATCCTTTTTCTTCAGCAGCTCCAGCAGAATTTCCCGCCCCACAACGCCGAGATCTCCCGTCACAATGCGGTCGTAATCGGCCGGTTCCCGGTTGAAATCGACGAGGTTCTGTGCAATCGTATCGCACGCAGCGGGGGCCATGCAGGCGCCCATGTTCTGGTTGTCTTTCAGCCCGTAATCAATGATTTTTCCCGTCGTAGCGCCCGTGATTTTCACTCTGCTCTTCGTTTTCCCAAGCACACACGCGCCGCTTCCCGTCACCGTCCAGCTCGCGGACGGCGGGCGCTGGTTTCCGTAGGCGAGCGGAAAAACGGAACTCCTTCTCCGCCGTTCCAAAATGGCTCGATGTCACCGCCAGCACCCGGTCACCGTATCCTCCTGCGACTGCCATCGCGCCAAGCGAAAGCGCCTCTCCCATCGTCGAGCAGGCACCGAACAGGCCGTAGAGCGGGCAGTTCAGATCCACCAGGCCGAACGATGATGCGATTGACTGTGCCAGAAGATCGCCCGCAAAAATCATGCGGATCTGCTCTGGCCTCACATTGGCTTTCTGCATTGCCAGCTTCGCGGTGGCAAGCTGCAGTTCACTCTCGCCCTCCTCCCAGCTCTCCTGCCCGCACATCGGGTCCGAAAGCGTGTGCGAAAAGTATTCGCCCAGCGGTCCATCCTTTTCCTTTTCTCCTACAATCGCCGCGCTGCCCTCGATATAGACGGCTTTGGCAAACGAGATGCTCTGCTTTCCTGTCATCTGTCTCATCGGCAAATTCCTCCGTTTTCTTATTTTGCGTCTTACCATTTCTGACCTTCAGTATTTCCGTTTTTTCCATTCTTACGCATGATTTTCCTGTTTTAGGGAACTCTGTACGCTGTAGCACAAAAATCCTGTTTCAGAAACTTTTAGAGGAATGTTTTTCATGAGTGAAATGCTGTATCTTCAGACGGAGCGGAATATCAAAATCACCAGTCCCGTCGTGACGCTCGGCGATGTGGCGCAGCTTTCCTGTTCAGACGCGCTGTCCTTGCCCGCAATCAGGTCCGCCGCGTGGCGCATCTTCCCGATGACGGATACGGACGCTACGTCTGCTCCGCCTCCACCCTCGTCCGCCTCGTCACGGAGGCCGAGGAGCACGTCGATGTCACCCACATCGGCGAGCCGAATTTTATTTTAACGTACGAGGATCCGCGTCAGAAAAACACCTGGATCAGCTGGTGCAAAACGATTCTGGTCGGCATCCTTACGTTTATCGGACTGCGTTTTCCATTATGACCTTCCACACCGACATCGGCATCCGCGAGCTGTTTTTGGATGTTTACACCCGTTTTCTCCCGCAGATGACGCCCGGATTTTCGGTGCTGGAAATTTCATATTCCATCGGCATCGGCCTTGGCGTCGTGCTCTATTTCAACCATTTCGGACGGCGGAAATTCACGCAGGACCCGACGCCGCTCGAGGTGGAAATGCGGGTCTACGAGGATGATATCGATACGACCATTATCGAACAGAACGACCGCTCCGGTAAAGGAAAGGAGCTTTTCATGCGAATCCTGCCAGAGATCCTGCTGGCCATGGCCGGTCTTAGCCTTGGCTTTTTCATCGCGAGCGGTCTTGTCGCGCTTGTGATCGGCCTTGGCATCGTGACACGGTACGCCGGCATCACAAAGACAGCAGGGAGCCTGCGTTTTTACGAATGCTGCTGTATGGCCGGGGCGCTGTTCGGCGATCTTTTCTCGCTTGGCACCTTCTCGTTTTCCCTGCCCTCCTGGACGGCCGGTGTGTTCTGGCTTTTTGCGGGCATTTATCTGGGAAGCTGGATCATCGCGCTCGGCGAAGTCGTCAACCTGTTTTCGATCCTCTGCCGCCGGATCGGACTGACGCGCGGACTGCCGTTTGTAATTCTCTGCATGGCGGCAGGGAAAATCGCGGGCTCTCTCTATTATTTTGCAAGTGGATTTCAATAAGAACTGGAGGTAAGATGTGATGCAGAGTTTAAAAAGTGAACGGGCAAAAAAGAATACGAACAGTTTGTCAAAGAGGTGACGCCAAAGCAGAATCTCTTCTGCAATATGGCAAAAGCCTTTATCGTCGGCGGTCTGATCTGTGTCGTGGGGCAGATTCTGCTCCATATCGGCAAAACGCAGTTCTCGCTCAGCAAAGATGACGCCGGCTCCTGGTGCTCGCTGATTCTGATCCTTAGCAGTGTGATTTTAACCGGCCTCAACATCTATCAGAAAATCGTCACCTTTGCCGGCTGCGGTGCGCTCGTCCCGATCACCGGATTTGCCAACTCGGTTGCAGCTCCTGCGATTGAATATAAAAAGAAGGACAGGTCTTCGCATCGGTGCGAAAATTTTCACCATCGCCGGACCTGTCATTCTGTACGGTGTCTTTGCAAGCTGGCTGCTCGGCTTTCTCTATTGGCTGTGGACCGCTGCCGGGAACTGGTTTTAAATCAGTTCCGCAGCGCTTCCGCCTCTTCTTTTGTGCAGCCCTCGCGGCTGTAACGGGCTTTTTCATAGCCGTCGTGCAGCCGTCTCATGCTGTCGCCGGAAAGCTCGTTTCTCTCTTCCAGCTCCGCCGGGGTTTCGGCTCCGGTCGGCTGGTATTTTCCGGCTTTTTTGATCGTTTTTTTATACTGCCGGCGGATACGCATATTCGGGGAGAGATAGCCCTCTTTCTTTTCCCGCCGCCACGGCAGATTTTCCCGTTCGTCGTTTCCCTGATGCAGGAAGAGAACTTCGTCCTTTTCATCCTCTGAGAAGGCTTTTCCCGCATTTTTTACGCTCTGGTAAATCGCCCGCAGAACCGCGATTCCGACGGCAACCATCACAAGATACATGACCGCCGTAAAAAGATTCTGGATCCACTGCGGCATCGGTTTGTACTCTTTGTCCCCCAGCATATCGGACAGATCGGCCTGCTCCATGCCCTGCGGCGTCTCGGCCTCCGGTGTTTCGATCGTAAGATCGCTTTCCAGCTCTTTCGGCTCATAACCTGCGATCGCCTCCGCAATCGGATCCTTCCGTAGAGCGCCGATGGGAGCACGAACAGTACCAGAAGGAGTACTGCAATTTTCAGGATCAGTTTTCCCGTCCGCTGCATCATCTCCACCGGGAGATTGGCGATTTTC
>ENA-OUNI01000652-OUNI01000652.1-human-gut-metagenome-genome-assembly--contig:-NODE-652-length-15715-cov-2.711894_pt1 | contig 15715 bp, 24 predicted proteins | sample MGYA00242499_ERZ504580 | MGnify/ENA primary metagenome ERZ504580 (study PRJEB26092, sample SAMD00036315) | human gut metagenome | host: Homo sapiens | study: EMG produced TPA metagenomics assembly of... | reverse complement strand
ATTAAGGAGTATATTCGCAATCAATTACAAGAAGATATTGAAATGGATACATTAGATTTCAAGGAATACGTAGACCCGTTTACGGGTAGCAGGAAAAAGTAGGCCAAAAAAAGCCCCCGAGTAGGGGCAGCCTGTAATAAAAGTGTGATTGCCAGACTTTTATTCGGTGCACTCTTTAGAGTGCTACCACAGGAGTTAGGCCTTATAGGGCCTGAGCAAACCACCAGTTTTACTGGTGGTTATGATTGAGTTATTTCTTTTCCTTCGTGCTTTCGCCGACGATGTAGGGCGGGCGGCCTTTGCTTTCGTTATAGATGCGGCCGACGTATTCGCCGAGGATGCCCATGAAGGTGAACTGGACGCCGCCGATGAAGAGGATGAGGGAAATGAGGGACGGATAGCCTGGGACGTCTTCGCCGAAGAGCAGTGTGCGCAGGACGATGAAGACGAGATAGATGGCGGCGACGATGGCCAGGAAACAGCCGGTAAAGGCGGCGATGCGCAAAGGCGCCGTCGTAAAGCTGGTAATGCCGTCGATGGCCAGGTTGAAGAGCTTCCAGTAGTTCCACTTGGTCTTGCCCGCAGCCCGGGGCGGCCGGTCAAAGAGGATTTCTTTCTTCTCGAAGCCAATCCAGCTGAACAGGCCCTTGGTATAGCGCTGACATTCGCGCAGGCTGCGCAGGGCCTTGACGCAGCGCCTGTCGAGCAGGCGGAAGTCGCCGACGTCTTCCTGGACCGGGACGGGGGACAATTTCTTGAGCAGGCGGTAATAGACGTGGCTCGACCACTTCTTGAAGAACGTTTCCCCTTCGCGGCGCCGGCGGCGGGCCGATACATCGCGGTAGCCTTTTTCCCACCAGGCTATCATGTCCGGCAGGAGTTCCGGCGGGTCCTGGAGGTCAGCGTCCATGATGACCAGGGCGTCGCCTTCGGCGTAGTCCATGCCGGCCAGCATGGCTGCTTCCTTGCCGAAGTTGCGCGACAGGGATACGTAGGCCACGCGCTTATCTTTTTCGTGGAGCTGGTGCAGGATGGGCAGGGTCTGGTCGCGGCTGCCGTCGTTAACGAAGATGAAGGTAAAGGCGTAGTCCGGCAGGCGTCGATGACGGCGCACGTCCGCTGGTAGAACTGGGGCAGGACGGCTTCTTCGTTGTAACAGGGGACGAGGATGTCGATTTGCTTCATTGCTTATCGCCTCCTGTCGCCGCCTGGTTCAGGAGAACTGTATAGTCTTCGACGTCGAGGCGTTGCGCCGGTTCCGTACCCAGGACGCGCAGGGCTTCGTTGCGGTATTTCGGCTGGACGACGACGATAGCCGGCTGGTCGCTGTTCCAGAGGTCATACAAGTCCTGGCTGCCGTAGTACATGTTCGTCCGGTCCGTATGATGGATGCCGAATTCCAGCTCGCCCATGAAGTTACCGGCAGCGATGGGACGATCCAGGTAGTAGACCAGGCCTGGCATGAACGAGCCATACATGATGATCGGCGTGCTGTCCGGGACGTTCAGGGACCGGATGTCCTGGCTGACTGTATAGGCCGTCTGATGGTCGTGAATCTGGCCCTGGACCTGATGGGCGCCGAGGCCGAAGCCATAGGCCGTGACGCTGAGGATAACCAGGACCGAGAGGAAGTCCTTCTTGCGATGCCAGACCCAGGCCGTTGCCAGGGTGCCGACGAAGAGCGAGGCGATGAGCAGGCCGCCGTGGGTCAGGAAGTCGGCGACGGTCAGGAAATCGGTGTGCATGAGGTAGGCGATGCCCGCTGCCGTAAACAGCAGGCAGATGATGGCGTTGATGAGAAAACTGTGGCCGAGCCAGCGACCTTCCTGACGGCACCGTTCGATAGACGCGGCCAGGAGGATCGACAAGGGCAGCCAGCAGGGCAGGATGTACGTCGGCAGTTTCGAGTCGGAAATACTGTAGAAGACGTAAATCAGGCCGGCCCAGAGGGCGAGCAGCAGCAGGTCCTGCTTATGCCGCAGGAACCGGGCTTGCGGAAAATCCCGTCTTTGCTGAAGAACGTCGCTATAAAGCCCGTCCAGGGCATGAGGCCGGCGATGAGGACCGGGACGAAGTAGTACCAGGGATGGAAGCGTTCGTGCATTTTGGTGGCGAAGCGCAGGAAGTGTTCGCGGATGAAGAAGAAATAGAAGAAGTCCGGATTCTTCTGGCAGACCAGGTAGTACCAGGGCACGGCGATGACCAGGAAGAGGATGATGCCCGGCAGGTAGAAGAGTTTGAGGAAGAGGCGCGGCCGCTTGCTCAGCAGGGCATACCAGAAGAGGATGCCAAAGGGGAAGACGATGGCGATGAGGCCTTTCGTGAGCATGCCGAAACCCATGGCAGCGTAGAAGACGAGCAGGTATTTCTTGTTTTCCGTCCGTTCAAAGACATAGAACGAGACCAGGCAGGCATCGATGAAAAAGGTCAGGGCCATGTCCATGACGCCGATAGAGGCGACGATGAGCTGCAGGGCCGACGTAGCCACGATGACGCAGCCAGGAGCCTGTACGCCGGTTGTACATGGTCTTGGCCAGCCAGAAGGCCAGGAAGACGTTACCAAGCCCGTCAGGGCCGACAGGATGCGGCCCGTGAATTCACGGATGCCAAAGAGCTCCATGGACAGGGCCGTGATCCAGTATTGGAAAATAGGCTTCTCGAAATAGGGCATGTAATCGAAGTGGGGCGTGATGTAGTCGCCGGACAGTACCATTTCCATGGCGACCCGGTGATAGCGCCCTTCGTCGAGGTCGATGAGATGATACGACCCGATGTGGGCCAGGTACAAAAAGGCCGCAGCGGCGATGAAGAGGCCCATCAGAAAGCGCCGGTGGCGGCGAAGTGCGTCAGTCATAAAATACCTCCTATATATGTGCGTTACTATATAGTATACAGGAAGATTATAAATAAATCATAAAAGAAATGACAATTTCCTGTGTTTTCATATTTCTGTGACATATGTCATTTTTACCTTAATGCGTCAGGGACAGGCGCGGCCGTCTGGGTTTGACGATGAGCAGGACGCCGCCCAGGACCAGGAGAATGCCCAGGCTGTATGCCAGGTGAAGGCTTCGCCCAGGACGAGGATACCGCTGACGACGCCGACGACGGGGACGACCAGGATGGCGACGCCGGCCTTGCCGGCTTCCATGTGGGCGAGGATATAATTCCATAAGAAGAAGCCGACAGCTGCAGCCAGGATGCCGTTATAGAGCAGACAGGCGGCAGCTGTTGTTGTCCAGTGGATGGAAGGCTGTGGGACAGTCAGGGCGACGATGAAGAGCAGGAGCGAGCCGACGACCATCTGCCAGGCCGAGTACTGCAGGGGCGGACTGTCCTGGAGGTGCCGTTTCAGGATGATGCCCGATGCGGCCCAGGCGGCGGCCCCGGCGAGGACGATGGAGACGGCTGTCATATTGCCAAGGTCATGGATGTCCATGAGGACGAAGAGGCCGGCGATGCAGATGCTATGCCGGCTATTTTCCGGAGTGTCAGCCTTTCTTTGAGGAAGAGCTGGGCCAGGATGGCCATCCACACGGGCATGGTGTAGTTCAACACGGAGACGACGCCGGCTGTCAGCGAATACATGCCGATCTGCATGCAGACATTGTTGACGGCAATCTGCAAGATGCCCGTAGCGGCGATCCACTTCCAGTACTTCCGTTCCGGGACGGGAATACGGCGCCAGGCACAGACCGAGAGCATGACGGCGGCGCCGATGAGGAAGCGGAAGGCCACGAACAGGACGGGCGGGAAATAAGCATTGGCCGTCTTCATGACGACCCAGTTGAAACCCCAGATGGCATATAATAGAAATAGAGCGCGCATCATAGGAAAACACCTTCTTTTTTTAGAAATTGATTAGCAACCTTATTTTATCGGACGGGAGAGGAGAAATCAAGGCAGCGGCCCGTCCGGCAGGGCATGGACAGACAGGCCGGGAACGGCTATAATGGAAGAAAAGATTTACAGGAGGAGCGATTCTTATGTTACATATTGGCCTGACCGGCGGCATTGCCTCCGGCAAAAGCACTGTCGTCACCATGCTGGCGTGAATTGGGGGCAGGTATCGTCGACTGCGACGTCATCGCCCACGACGTCGTCGAACCCGGTTCGGAAGGACTTGTGGCGGTCGTTGCGGCTTTTGGGCCGAAGACGCTCTTAGCCGACGGATCCATGGACCGGGCCTACATCGGCAGCGTCGTCTTTGGCGATAAGGCGAAGAAAGCGCAGCTCGAAGCATTTTATTCCCCCTCATCCATGCTGGCATCGACGGGGAAATCAAAAAAATCGAAGAAAATAAAAAAAATCCTGTCATTTTCCTTGACATGCCCCTGCTTTATGAGGTAAAATACGATTCGTACGTTGACGAAACGTGGCTGGTGTACGTCGATCCGGTAACGCAGCTTACGCGGCTGATGAAGCGGAACGGCTATTCCGAAAGTGAAGCACTGGCACGGATTCATGCACAGCTTCCTATCGACGACAAACGGTCTTTGGCACAGGTCATCATCGACAATACCGGCTCTCCGGAAGAGACGCAGAAACAGGTATTCGTCGCATGGCAGGCCTTGATGGACCGCATCAAAGGGTAGGGAGAAGACGTTGAGAAAAGAGCAAGCACCAAAGGGAAAATCATCATAGCGGCATTATTGATATGTCTGTCCGCATCGTACTTTTATTCTTGGAAAGATGATGTCATGCGGAAGTTCGTATACCCCCTCCAATATGATTACCTGGTTCGGCAGTATGCTACGAAGACAAAGTCGACCCCGCCCTGGTGGCGTCCGTCATCTTAGTGGAAAGCAAGTTTGACGAACGAGCTGCTTCCCAGCCCGGTGCCCATGGCCTCATGCAGGTCATGCCCGACACGGCACAATGGATTGCCGATGAGATGGGGATGACCGACTACACGCCTGAAAAACTCAATGACGTCCGTACAAACATCAGGTTGGGAACCTGGTATCTGGCCTACTTATTGAAGGAATACGACGGGAATCAAGTACTGGCCTTGGCTGCGTATAATGCCGGCCGGGGACATGTTGACTCGTGGATCCAGAAATATGGCTGGACGAAAAATTTCAAGAAATTGAAAAATCCCCTTTTCAGAAACGCGAGAATATGTTAGAATAGTCTTGCTGAACGAAAAGCATTACAAACAGCTTTACGATTTCTGAGTTATGCGGTTGTGGCGGAATGGCAGACGCGCTGTCTTCAGGCGGCAGTGATCTTCGATCGTGCGGGTTCAACTCCCGCCAACCGCACCATTTTTACTATGGATGCTACATTGATTGAAACACTCAAACAATGGAATATCACAACTGTTCTCCCACTTTCAGTGGGAGATTTTCAGTTATTGGAAGAATATCGCATGATCGAGAAAGACGGCAAGCCCGTCGAGTACCGCTTGTTCACCTATGAGAATCACGTCAACGGCTGGACCGTGCGGGCCATCTTGAACCCCGAATCGGAAGAATTCTCTATCCGGACGGATATCGGCATGCTGGAATTCGCCCTCATCGAATTCATCACCGATTCCTTCGACCTCTTCCGGTCCATGGTCGAAGAGCGCCTGGCCCGTATCATCCACGACGATTACGTCGAACGGAGCCGTAATTTCAGCGTCATCCTCAAGAACAAGGGCGTCCCTGACGTCGCATGGGATGAGTTCCTGCCCGACAGTTATCAGGATTTCCGGCGCCTGGTCAAGCCCAACGATGCCGTGCGCATCATCAACGGTCCTACATGATCCTGGCTTATTACGACGCAGCCACGCGCAGCGGCCTGTCCCTGATGTACAACGTCCTGCGCGACGATTTCTTTGCCGAACGGCGGGTGCAGAACTTCCCGAACCTGGTCCACGACTTCGATACGTCGTCTTTGAAGGAGCTGGAGAAAGCCTTGCGGAAACGCCTCCTGCCCGTCCTCGACGAAATCGCGGCTGACCGGGATAAATCGTTGTCAGAATGAGCAGACAGTGGTATACTAAAAGTAATTTAGATGTTTAGATGCGAAGAGTGGGTGAAAGCCCACTCTTAACTTTTACCTGTAGGAAATTTTGAAGATAAGCTGGTGAATACGATGAGACGTGAACACATTGAAGATTTGATTGCCAAGGAAGTAGAACAGATTATCGAAGGGACTGACCTGGAACTGGTCGACGTCGAATACGTGCGCGAACGGAACTGGTACCTGCGCGTATTCATTGATAAGGAAGGTGGTGTCGACTTGGAAGACTGCCAGGCCGTCAGCGAGAAGCTGAGCAAGGTCCTCGACGAAAAGGACCCGATCAGCGACAACTATCTCCTGGAAGTATCGTCGCCGGGACTGGACCGCATCCTCAAGAAGGACAAGGACTTCGTCCGCTACGCCGGCCGGTCCGTAGACATCCATTTCTTTAAGGCCCGCGACGGCGTCAAGGACCTGACGGCAGATCTCTCGAAAAGACAGCTGACGGGCATCTCATCGTCCAGGTCGATGGCCGTGAAGATAAGATTGACATGAAAGAAATATCGCAAGTCCGTTTGCATATTGATTTTTAGTGGAGGTTATTAACGTGAATAAAGAATTGCTCAATGCTATTGCTTACTTATCCAAAGAGAAAGGCGTATCTCCGGATGTCATCTGTGACTCCTTGGAAGCCGTCCTGATCACGGCTTACAAGAAGGAACCCGATGCCAATCCGACGGCGGAAGTCGAACTGAACCGCTCGACGGGCGACTATGCCATCAAGGCTGCCAAGACCGTCGTCGACGAAGTCGAAGACCCGCATACGGAAATCTCTCTCGATAAGGCCCGCCTCATTGATGTCAATTACGAAGTCGGCGACGTCGTCAACGTCGATGTCACGCCGGACAATTTCGGCCGCATCGCCGCCCAGGCTGCCAAACAGGTCATGATCCAGCGCCTGCGCGAAGCGGAACGCAACATCGTCTATGATGAATTCTCGGACCGCACGGACGACATCATCACGGGCATCATCCAGCGCATCGAGAACCGCAACGTCTACGTCGACCTGGGCAAGGCTGAAGCCATCCTGCCGGCATCGGAACAGATCCCGTCGGAAACGTACAGCGTCGGCCAGCGCATCAAGTGCTATGTCGTCGAAGTCCGCAAGACGACGAAAGGCGCCCAGATCCTCGTATCCCGGACCATCCGGGCCTCTTAAAGCGCCTCTTTGAACTGGAAGTACCGGAAATCTACGAAGCGTCGTCGAACTGAAATCCGTCGCCCGCGAACCGGGCCGCCGTTCTAAGATCGCCGTCTATTCCCGCGATGCCAACGTCGATTCCGTCGGTGCCTGCGTCGGCCCGAAAGGCTCGCGCGTCCAGAACATCGTCTCGGAATTGCAGAATGAAAAGATCGACATCGTCAAATGGGACGAAGACCCGGCGGTCTACATCGCCAACGCCCTCAGCCCGGCTCAGGTCATTTCGGTCACGGTCGATGAAGACGAAAAATCGTCGAGCGTCGTCGTACCGGATTACCAGCTGTCCCTGGCCATCGGCAAGGCCGGCCAGAATGCCCGCCTGGCTGCGAAACTGACCAACTGGAAGATCGACATCAAGAGCGAAAGCCAGGCTGCCGAACTGGCTGCCCAGGCAGAAGCTCCGCAGGACAGTGAACCGGCCGATGACATCGACATCCTCAGCGACCTGGCCATGCCGGCAGCTGACGAAGGTGCAGCCGATACGGAAGGAGAATAAGCCATGAAGACCCGAAAGACTCCCATGCGCGTCTGTGCCGGCTGTCAGGAACAGAAGAGCAAGAAGAAAATGCTCCGCGTCGTCCGCACGCCGGAAGGCGCTGTCGAGATCGACAAGACCGGCAAGAAGTCCGGCCGCGGCGTCTATCTCTGCCCGAACAGCGAATGCCTGGAAAAAGCTTACAAAGAACATCGCCTGGAACGGTCCCTGAAGACCAAAGTGTCCAGCGAAATCTATGAACAGCTGAGAAAGGAACTGCTGTGAGCGACAAGGTCCTGAATCTCCTCGGCCTTGCCTGCCGGGCTGGCAAGACCGTCTGCGGTGATGGAGCCGCACAGAAAACATTGAAGCGCCGGCGCGTCCCGCTCTTATTCCTGGCCTCCGACGGCGGCAGCGATAACGTCGAAAAGTATCGCCGCCTGGCGGAGCGGAAAGGGATCACCGTCGTTGATACATATACGAAAGATGAATTAGGCAGTGCCGTCGGCAAAGCCAGAGCGTCATCATCCTCATCGATGACAAGGGGTTTGCCGGGGCCATAGAGAAAGTGAAGCGTGATGAATAGAAGGGGGTAACTAGATGACGAAACGAGTATACGAAGCCGCAAAAGAATACGGCGTTCCCGCAAAGACAGTAATCAAGACGCTGGAAGATCATCACATCAAAGCCGGTAATTTCACCGGTATTGACGCCAATATGAAGTCCATCCTCGATGCATCCTTCAAGAAGGGTGCCAAAGGGGAAGCACAGCGTGGACATAAACAGGAAAATAAACAGACAGGGGAAGGAACTAGCCGAAAAGTGAACGAAACGAGCCGACAGAACGAAAACAAAAAACAGGGCAATACGCCGAAACAGAATAACCAGAATCAGGACAAGAAACGCCAGAACCAGGGCAATGGGCAGAACCAGCCGAACCGCGGTGCCAAAGCCGCTCAGGGCCAGAACCAGGGCAGCCGTCCGCAGAACCATAAAGGCGGCAATAACGGCGGCCAGAGCAACCAGGGCCAGCAGGGCGACAACAAGCGCACCAAGTATTTTGGTCATTCCCAGGGCGGCAATGACAACCGCAGTGGCAACAAGAACAAGCGCGGCGGCCAGAATAACCGCAATAACAACAAGAATAACGGCGGCAACCGTCCCCATACGCTGTTGTCCAACGTCCTGAACAAAGGCAAGCACAACAAGAACAAGCGCAACCAGAAGCATCAGGCACCGGTAGCGCAGGAAGCTCCGAAGAAGAAAAATTATCCGACGGCTATCGAACTGCCGGAAACGATCATCGTCAAGGACTTTGCCGAACGCCTGGGCCGTGATGTCGGCGAAGTCATGAAGAAGCTCCTCATGGGCGGCATCATGGCGACGATCAACCAGGAACTGGATTTCGATACGGCCTCCCTCATTGCCGATGAATTCGGCGTCACCGTTACCAAGGAAGCACCGCCGGAAGACCCGACGGAAATCGAAGAAATCATCGACCCGCCGGAAACCCTCAAGACCCGTCCGCCTGTCGTCACCATCATGGGCCACGTCGACCACGGCAAGACGAGCCTCCTCGACGCCATCCGTCAGACCAATGTCACCAGCACGAAGCCGGCGGCATTACCCAGCACATCGGGCTTATCAGGTCCGCTACCAGGGCAAGAAAATCACCTTCATGGATACGCCGGGCCACGAAGCTTTCACGGCTATGCGTGCCCGCGGCGCCCAGGTCACGGATATTGCCGTCCTCGTCGTCGCAGCTGATGACGGTGTCATGCCGCAGACTGTCGAATCCATCAACCATGCCAAATCGGCTGGCGTCCCCATCATCGTCGCTATCAACAAGATCGATAAGGAAAGCGCCAATCCGGAACACGTCATGCAGCAGCTGACGGAATACGGCCTGGTCAGTGAAGACTGGGGCGGCGACACCATCATGGTCCCCGTTTCGGCACATAAGAAAATCGGCCTCGACGACCTCTTGGAAAATATCCTCGTCCTGGCAGAAGTACAGGACCTTAAGGCCAACCCGAACCGTCCGGCTCAGGCGTCGTCATCGAAGCCAAGCTGGATAAAGGCCGCGGCCCGGTCGCTTCCGTCCTCATCCAGAAAGGGACCCTCCGCGTCGGCGATACGATCATCGTCGGCACCTGCTTCGGCAAGGTCCGCGCCATGAACAACGAACGGGGCGAACGCGTCAAGAAAGCTGAACCGTCCATCCCGGTTGAAATCCTCGGCCTCAACGACGTACCGGAAGCCGGCGACATCCTCAACGTCACCGACGAAAAGACGGCCCGTTCCGTTGCCGAAAAACGCTTGGAAAAGAAACGTTCGTCCGAACTCCACGTCAATGCTAAAGTCACCCTGGATGACCTGTTCAACCAGATCCAGCAGGGCGAACTGAAGGAACTGCCCCTCATCATCAAAGGCGACGTCCAGGGTTCCGTCGAAGCCCTGAGCCAGTCCCTCATGGGCATCAAGAGTGACGAAGTCCGCATCTCCATCGTCCATTCCGGCGTCGGCGCCATCAACGAATCGGATATCATGCTGCTTCGGCATCGAACGCCCTGATCATCGGCTTCAACGTCCGCCCCGATGCGGCAGCCCGCAAGATGGCAGAACATGAAAAAGTCGACATGCGCATGTACCGCGTCATTTACGACGCCATCAACGACGTCGAAGCGGCTATCAAAGGGATGCTGGAAAAGAAATACGAAGAAAAGATCGTCGGCCGTGCCGAAGTCCGTAAAGTCATTACGACGCCGAAAGTCATCGTCGGCGGTTCCTATGTCAAGGAAGGCAAGATCACCAGCACGTCCAAGATCCGCCTCATCCGCAACGGCATCGTCATCCACGAAGGCGAAATCGACGGCCTGCGCCGTTTCAAAGATGATGTCAAGGAAGTCGCAGCCGGCTACGAATGCGGCATTACCCTGGAAAAATACCGCGACATCAAGGAAGGCGACGAAATCGAAGCCTACGAAATGGTCGAAGTCGAACCCGAATAAAGGGAGGTACGTACTATGGGAGAATTACGAGTACGCAAGATACAGGAATTTATCAAACAGGAAGTATCGAAGATGCTCCTGAATGAACTGAAAGATCCGCGCATCGGTTTCGTCACCGTCACCGATGCCCGCATCACCGGCGACCTGCGCGATGCGACAGTCTACGTCAGCCTCTTCGGCAGCGACGAAGCCAAGCAGGAAACGCTGAAAGCCCTGAAGAGCGCGACCGGCTATATCCGCACGGAAGTCGGCAAGCGCCTGGGTATCCGCTATTCGCCGACCATTGTAGTTAAGAAGATACATCCCTCGATTACGATGAAGATCGATAAGATTCTTCGCGACATTGAAAAGAAGGACTGATACCCATGAATTGTTCGGCTCAGGAAATCTATACCTTACTGCGCCATTACGATAAGATCCTGCTGACAGCCCATGTCAGTCCCGATGGCGACGCCATCGGCAGCCTCCTGGCCTTGTGGCACTGGCTGCAGCTGCAGGGGAAGAAGGCCGTCATGGTCATCGACGACGATATCGACGACCGCTATGACTTCCTCGACGGCCTGCAGTACATCAACAAGCCGGAGCAGGTCGAAACGGATGATTCCTGGCTGACCGTCGTCCTCGATGCGACGGGCCTTGGCCGCATCGGCCAGGCTGAAAAGCTGGTCCGCGGCAAGGTCCTCAACATCGACCACCATATTTCCAACGAGCATTTCGCCCAGTGGGAATACGTCCGGCCCGACTGCGCGGCGACAGGCGAAATCCTGACCTATCTCTTCGACCTCTGGCAGCGGGACTGGAACACGGCCATGGCCGATGCCCTCTATACGGCTATCGCCACGGACTGCGGCTTCTTCAAATTCAACAACACGACAGGCCATACGTTGCGCATGGCAGCCATCCTCGTCGACCACGGCGCCCGGCCCGATTTCATTTCGGAACACCTCGACGCCCGGTCCCTGGAAAAACTGAAGGCCCTGTCCAAGGTGCTGGAACACCTGGAGCTCTTTGATGACGGCCGCATTTCCTGCCTGTCCTACACGCCGGAAGTCCTCAAGATCACTGGCGAACACACGGGGATGTACATGGATTACGCCCGCAACGTCAAAGGGTCGGAAGTGGCTTTTACGGTCAAATACGTCAGCGATAAGGAAACGCGGGTCAGCCTGCGCTCGAAGGGCATGGACGTCAATGCCGTAGCCGCTGTCTTCGGTGGCGGCGGCCACGTCCGCGCAGCCGGCTGCACCTTGGATAAGCCTTTGGATGAAGCGAAGAAACTCATCGTAAAGGAAATCGAAAAGCGCCTATGATACACGGAATCATCAATGTACTGAAACCGACGGGCATGTCCAGTCACGACGTCATCGGATGCCTGCGCCGTATCTATGGCATGAAGAAGATGGGCCACGCCGGTACCTGGACCTTTGGCGGCCGGTGTCCTGCCGGTCTATGCCGGTCAGGCGACGCGCCTCATCGAATACGGTGACAGCGACGTCAAATCATACCATGCCGAATTCGCCTTAGGGGTGGCGACGGATACGGAAGACAGTACGGGGACCGTCGTCGAGACGTCGGCCGTACCGGATCTGTCGGCTGAGACGTGCGCCACGCCCTGGCGTCCTTCGTGGGCGACATCGAACAGGCACCGTCCAAATATTCCGCCATCAACGTCAATGGCGTCAAGGCCTATAAACTGGCCCGGCAGGACGTCGATTTCACCCTGCCCGTGCGCCACGTGACCATCCACGACCTGCGCCTGCTGTCCTTTGACGGCCGGCGCGGCACCTTTGCCGTGACCTGTTCCAAAGGGACCTACGTGCGTTCCCTCATCCGCGACCTGGGTCAGGCCCTGGGGACTTGCGCCTGCATGACCTATCTGGTCCGCACCCAGGCCGGGCTGTTCACCATCGACGACGCGGCGACGCTGGAAAAGCTGGAACGGGACCCCATGGCCTATGTCCGGCCGCGATATGGCTATCCAGGACCTTAAAAAGGCGAATTGTTCCGCCAAACAGTGTGCTTCCTGCTCCAGGGCCGTCCCGTGCCCTTCGCCGGGCCGCACCTGGCCGATGGCGACGTCATCCGCGTGTACGGGCCGGACCAGCGGCTCATGGGCATTGCCCGCTACGACGGGGAACACCATATCCTGCGGCCTCATAAGATGTTCGCAGAGGGATTGTGAGGTAACTAACGATGGAAATATTCCACTCCTTTCAGGAAATCACCGGCTTTACCGGAGCTGTCGTGGCCCTTGGGACTTTTGACGGCGTCCACCGGGGCCACCAGATGGTCATGAAGACGGCCATCAAACGGGCCGCTGCCTGCGGTGTGAAAACCATGGTCGTCACCTTTACGGCCCATCCGCTGTCCGTATTGTGTCCGGAAAAAGAACCGCTGCGCCTGGCCACGATTGGCCAGAAAGCGGAATATATCGAAGCCGTCGGCATCGACGGCCTGGTCCTCCTGCCCATGAGCCAGACCCTCTTGCAAGAATCGCCGGAAGAGTTCTGCCAGAACCTCCTGACCTACATCCATCCGTCGGCCATCGTCGTCGGCTCGAACTTTACCTATGGTGCCAAGGCGGCAGGCAATACGGAGACCATGAAATTCTTCATGAGCCAGTACGGCATCCCCGTCGTCGCCCTGACCCTCCTCGAACGGCCGGGCCGGACGACACCCATCAGCAGCACCGTCATCCGCCGTCTCATCCAGATGGGCCACATGGAAACGGCCGAGAATCTCCTGGGCCGTCCCTTTGCCCTGACCGGCACCATCGTGCTGCGCCGCGGGGAGGGACACTCGGTTTCGCTACGGCCAACATGCTCATCCCCATCAACATGGCCATCCCGCCAGACGGCGTCTACATCACCGAACTGTGGTGGGACGGCAAGGGCCATCCGGCCATGACCAACATCGGCGATAACCCGACCTTCGAGAACCAGTACCGCCGCATCGAGACCCACGTCCTCGACTGGGACGCTGACCTCTACGGCAAAGAAGTGAGCCTGCGCTTCCGCAAGCGCCTCCGCGGCGAAGAAACCTTCGCCACTGCCGACGACCTCGTCGCCCAGATGAAAAAAGACGAAGCCGCAGCGCGCCAGTTCTTTCAAAGATAATTTGTAGTACGGAGTTTGTAGCCGTATACTGTAGGGACTCGCACGTGGCGAGCCCGTCAGAATATGTGCGATTTTCTAGTCAGTTTGCCAGAAAATTATCCACAACCGTAAAAAATAAGCCGTCACAGGAAATGATTTTGCTTCCTGTGAGGCTTATTTTTGCGGTCTAATTATTTGATGAAAGAGAATGCAGGCTGCAAAATAAATATACGGCCAGCGGCCCTGTGCGTAGGGGCCGACCTTTAACCTCTCAGACCGTCTTTGGCGGCCAGCTCCCCTATAAAGGGAGCCTTGTGCGGCCCGTTGCGAGATGCGGCCACAACCTATCCGAGTATAATGGCAGGCTTTTACGAGCCACGAACCACGAACAACGAGCCACTATTTTTCGCGAGCTGAGGGTCACTCGAGACGATGTCGTTACTCTGAATCTGTTGCCGCGCAGCGGCATCTGAGTCCAAGGCGGCCTGCGAACTGCCAACTGCGACCGACGGGGCCGATAGGCCCTAATCTACATTAACGGTTCCTTAAGTTTTTGGAAATTCGATTAAAAAATGATTGGAATTTCTCTTTGGCCCTGTTTTGTGGTGTATGATGGAATCATGAGCGCTCTGTTGCGGAGCGGGAACGATTATTATACAATAAAAGTGAATCTGGAGGTGTGACGTCATGTCCGATTCGGCACAACAGGCCAAAGCGCAGAAAAAAGCGTATGACGAGGCGTGCAAGCGGGTCCTTTCAGAACGGGGCATCATGCCCATATCCTGAAGACCTGCACGGAAGAATTCAAGGATTGTGATTTGCAGGATATTGCCCAACGCTATATCCAAGGCGAACCGAGCATTAGCCGCATTGTGGTGGAACCGGAAGCTATTTTGCCGCGTATCGAGAGTGAGCAGACGGAAGATAAATCCGAAGCGGAAGGAACGGTTTATTATGATATCCGGTTCCATGCCGTAGCTCCCGTTGATGGAAAGCTGATTCAGCTCATCATCAATCTGGAAGCGCAGAACGATTTCAATCCGGGCTATCCCTTGTTGAAGCGGGCTGTCTACTATTGCGGCCGCATGATTTCCAGTCAGTACGGGACGGTTTTCGTGAAATCCCATTACGAAAAAATCCAGAAGGTCTATTCCATCTGGATCTGTACGATGCCAATGAAAAAATGGGAGTACAATATTTCCAGTTACCAACTGACAGATAAACATCTAATCGGCCATACACAGGCCGAGAGGAGCCATTACGATTTAATCAATATCGTCCTGGTCTGTTTGGGAAGCAAGAGCTATCAGCATCTGAAAGGCATCTTGCGGTTGCTGAATATGTTGCTCTTGGATAACATCGGTTCGCAAGAAATGCAAGAACTATTAACGACGGAATTTAACGTAACGATGACACCGCATTTAGAGAAGGGAGTGGCAGAAATGTGTAACTTGAGCGAAGGCATTGAACGGCGTGGAGAATTACGTGGTCGTAAATTAGGTGAAGAAGTAGGTGAAAAACGTGGAGAACTACGCGGCAGGAAAATCGGCGATAAAGCGGGGAGAAAGGCTTTAGGCACTTTGCTCCAGAAACTGATACAGGAAGGCAGGAAAGAAGATGTTGACCGCGTATTGCGGGACGATGAATACCAGGAACAATTGTTGCGTGAATATCATTTGAAATAAGAGGTAACCATTTATGACGGCGCTGTCTTTATTGGATAACGCCGTTTTACTTTCCTCGGATTCAGATGCGGCTGCGCCGCGACAGACGCATGATTGTATTACGACCGAGTGCCACTCGTCATAAATTCCGGCTGTGCACAGGATTCATGCGGGATGACTTTTAGCCGTCCCCTACGAAATCGCATACAAGCATGGAAATGAATAAAGGCTGCAAAATAAATATACGGCCAGCGGCCTTG
>ENA-OUNI01000651-OUNI01000651.1-human-gut-metagenome-genome-assembly--contig:-NODE-651-length-15721-cov-11.661280_pt1 | contig 15721 bp, 28 predicted proteins | sample MGYA00242499_ERZ504580 | MGnify/ENA primary metagenome ERZ504580 (study PRJEB26092, sample SAMD00036315) | human gut metagenome | host: Homo sapiens | study: EMG produced TPA metagenomics assembly of... | reverse complement strand
GATGTTGAGCATCTTCGAGATGGTGGCTTCCCAGCCGGTCAGCTTCTTGCCGTTCTTGTCCTCGGGCGGCTCGTCCGCGCCGATGAGGTAGCGTTGCGGGCTCGAATAGAATTCGGCGCTTACCTCCATGCGCAGCATGGTGCGAACCGCCGTGTCGGTGATGCTCATGACCTCGCGGCTGATGCGCGAACGTCCGAAGGGGCGGTTCAGGTCCTGATGGTAGGGGATCAGGTAAACGGGCACATGATCCATGTACGTGTTCCGGGGAGCGTCCGCATGATAGCGGCCTGATTGCGTGCGGCGTATGCGAATCGTGTAGCCGGGCATGTAGAGCATGAGTTCGGAAGGCACGATGGTGTTCGTCTGCGCGTACTGGGAGCGGTCGATATCGGTTATCGACAACGCCGCCGACAGGCCGCGACGGGCGTAATCCCACAGGCCGGTCTCGTAGAGCGCGCTGCGGAACGACACGGACACCTTGGAACGCAGACCGTCTTCCGGTTCCGCGCTGCGCACATTCAGGAACGAGCATGAATGGGTGAGCGCGCTGCGGATGCCTGCGGCAATTCCACGTCGAAGTCGTTGTCTGAAAGAATCGAATCCAAACCCAACGGATCGCGGCTGTCGTCGCCGACTCCGACGAAACCATCGAACACGATGCGGTCGGCTAAAGCGTCCACCGATTTCTGCGGCCAGCCCACGACCTCGCTTATCCCCGCCATGCTGTCCGGCACTGCGATGGACAGATTCTTAAGCTCGTTTCGCCCGTCGTAGTATTTGGTGCGCAACAGGTTACGTTCGAGCTTCTGGGACCATTGACGTATCATCAAATCCCACGGTTCTCGGCATTCCTCGGCAGATTATCGACCTGCACGCCTTCAAGATTCGGGATCTGCATCAGAATGCCACCGCCTTCGCTCTTCTTCCCGGATGACGTTTGGAAGTCTTGACGTTCCAATACGCGAGAGCCACCGCTTCCACGGGACTCACGTCGATGTTCTCCATGGACGGCTCGTAGCCGAACCCGTCGCCGATTTTCCTGTGCTTCGCATGACCCACCGCCTCGTCAAGCAGAGGCTGGCCGAAATGGGTGAGCCCATGGTCGTTCACGGCCTGTTCGAGCATCGAACAAGCGTCCGCCACGTCGGAAGGGCGCGGAACTACGATCACTCTTTTGGACACGCCCTTGTCGATGAGGCTGTTGACCAGGGTGGGCGCTCCCACGCGCCCGTCGATGATGATGCCGATGGCGTTGCGCCACCGTTCCGCACCGTCCTTCTCGCGGTCAGCCAGTCGGCCAGCCAGCCGGTGCCGCCGCGCATGCTGCGCGAGGCTATGACCTCCACGTGCGGCAGTTCACCCGACTTGCGTGGCGGGCGCACGCACGCCACGAGGGTGACGTTCGCGCCGTCCGCGCTGAACTTGACCGCATACGAGTTGTAGCCGTCCATGCAGGGGTTGTCGGTCTTGCACTTGGCCCACTCGTCAACATCGATATCGGACAGCGCGCCGGCCTGATCGTTCCACCAGCCGAGACGTCGCGGGCGAAACCGTCCGGCGTCATCTTCTCCGATTCGGAAACGACCACGCTTTTCAGCAGTCGGGTGCCGAGCGATGGATTGTATTGGTACCAGCGTTGCTGGTCGTGCACGTCGCCGATCTCGGTCGCCGCCCATTCGAACCAGCACAGGTTCTTCGGCGGCTTGTCCCTGTGCGCGTTGCGGCGCATGCGCGCGAACACCGTTCCCGGCGAGGTCGGCGGTGTCGGCGTTCCCGTGTAGATGGTCAACGGGTTGCCCGAGGGTGCCGACGAGATGGCGGGCTGTATGGCTCCATCTGCTCGTCGGTCAGCTCCTGCGCCTCGTCGCACACCAGCACGTCCACCGTGAAGCCACGGCCCGAACTTTTCGAACGGGCGATGAACTCAATGCTGCCACCGTTCTTCAACACGATGGCCTCCTGGCCGTTCGTGGCCCGAATGTAGGTGACCAGTTCCGCCAGTTCGGGGAACTTGCGCGCGTTCTCGAAGTAGTATTTCATGCGCAGGAATGCTTGCGGCAGGTCTTCACCTCATGCGCCGTGTGCAGGATCTTCATGCCGAGGATCGCGGCAAGGTACAGCTCCGTGAACTCGAGAATCGCGTTCTTGCCGTTCTGGCGCGGCACCGCGCACCCGCAATCCGACGCCGCCCATTGCAGCTTCGAATCCGTGGCGAGCAACCCTCAAGCACGATGCGCTGCCACTTGTCCGGCTTCATGTCGTAGCCGGCGGCGAGCGCGCACGCCTCTCCTCCCTCGGACTGCGCGTGCTTGGGAACCAGAGCGAAGCTAGGTTCCTGTACGCCTCTTCGTCTTGCCACCCTCGATCACCCTCAGCTTCCGTCGTTCGGCTATCTCATCGAGCGGCGTATGCCGCTCCTGCTGTTTCACTTTCGCCTGCGTGATCTGGCTGCGCGCGGCGGGCGTGATGCCGTAATCCTGCAACAGCTTGTTCAGTATGGGCACGCTGGCGAAATTGCCGGAACCCCAGATGTCCGCGTGGATCAGGGCGGCGTTCATGAGGTTGTCCCAGTCGGCCTCCGTCCACGAGTCCGCGCCGGGGGTGGAAGCCAAATGCTCCCACCATCGCACGGTCGCCTCCGGCCATTCGATGCCGTCAGGCAACTGTGGCTGCGTTATCGTGGTCTTGGCCAACTGGATCACCTCGAATCTAAATGTCAGGAGCCGCTGGAGCGACTCGCGCGAGCGGAACCGGCGGCACGAGAGAAATCAAACTCGCCCTGCACGTATCTCGGACGCATGACAACCACCTCCATCGGGAAATCAGGAGCCAGATGAACGGGACGCCACTTTCCCCCGAGCGAGTCGCTTGCCGGTTTTCCAGTCAATACCTCGCTTGGCGAGAATACGACGCGCGGCCCTTACGGCTTCATTATCGGAATTACCCTGCGCCGTTTTCAATGCTTTTTCAACGGAAGAGGGAGGACGTACCGCGCCGGATTGAACCCGAGAACGGTATTCCGCACGTGCGGATTCTCTCTGCGTATGGTAATCAGATGACGCGCGTTGAGCGGCTTTTTGGAATGCCTTCGCTCCGCGGCTGGTGCGAATCTGCCGGTTCGAGCGCATCTTGTCGTCCGCAAAACCGCTTATCGGACTCGACAAGCCACGCTCGGCCAAGAATTCAGATTCAGATTGAACCTTTGTGTGTCGTGCCACGAGATTCTCCAATCACAAGAGACAACAAGATCAGGAGCCTGAGGAACGCGAGCCGCCGCGAGAAAAAGCGCTGCGGGTACGACCGGCCACATTACGCACCGCATTGCCGGCGCGCTGGGACAGGTTACGCACGATCCACCTCCTTTCCAGTAACGATGTGGACAGGAAAAATCGGGATCTACCGTTTCCAGCCTGCACTGCGGTATCTGTTCCATTCGTCGTTGAACCGCTTGTCGAACGCCCGGTCTCGGCGTGCCTGGGCGTTCTTCCATGACTGAGAAACGCCGGCTTCAAGATCGTTGACTCCCTGTTCCTTGCGTTTCTTCATCAATGCGCGAGTTTTGAGCGTATCCTGCCATAGCTTCGATATACGTTCGTCGGATAAGCCCTGTTTGCGGTATTCGGATATTCGCTCTTTCGAGAAGCCGACGCCGGAAAGTGTTGAGCCCTTCGAGCGTGAGCGGGATGAGTTGCCGCCGCTCCCGCTGCTGGACGAGCGGGAAGCCGAAGAAGAGCCGCGTCGCATGAGAACCTCCCAATGAAAAAGCCGCCACATAGGGACGGCTTGAACGAAAAAAATATTGTTTACCGGTTCACGATCCGCTCGATCGCGACGCGGAACGGGACGCACTCACACGCAGGGCGGACACACTGCCGCCGGAAGAGCCGGAAGAGCGACGCCCATACCCCGTATAGCGGATATCGTTGGTGCTCGCGTAACGGACTCGCCTCATAACTCACCTCCCAGCTTTCGAGCTACGGCCATACCATCGAGGTATTTATCTCCGAGTTTGCGAAGACCATACTCGGCAAGGAAAGAATCCTTGTCGTCTCGCAACGGGAACGCGATGGCGAACCAGTATTCGGAATCGGTCGGCTCCACGAGCTTCCTGGGACTGCAAGCCGAAACCAGCGCCCTGTGCAGGGCGGCGAACTCGGCGAGACAATCCTTCTCCAGATCATCGGAGTACTTGACATCGGCGAGCGGGTCAGGCGTCTTCTCCGCGAACCCGAGACCACCACCGAAGCCGACGCCGGCACCGAACGCCACGGCGGACGACTTGGCCGGCTTGTACGGGGCGAGTAGCTTCTCGATATCACGGTACGCATAGATCCGGTGGTTTTCGCCGAAGCCAAACCGTTCACGCCACCGCGCCATCTCGGCGGGGGAGGGGAAACACAGGCACAGCCAGAACTCGGTGTCGGTCGCATCCACGAAACGCTTGCGCTCCGCACGGGCGCGCTCCCGGTACTCCTTCGCGTTCTCGTCCAGATTTTCCGGCACCGGCTTCACAGCCTTCTTGCCCTTGGACTTCTTGGAAAAGTCGAATCGGAAATCACCTGACATGATCCACCTCCAACAAGGGAAACCATTCAAGCAGCGTCGCGTAATCGTCCGGTGCCTTGTCCTTGAGCACCTTGGTGAAACGCTTGTCGATGCCATCGAAAGAACGCCCGAACCACGCATAATCACACGGCAGCTCGATATGATGCCCGCTGATGCAGTCCAGCACCTCGCCCTTGAGCCAATCCCCGATAGGAGAGACCTTCTTGAGATTGCGCCGCCAGTACCCGTACTGGACGAACGCGCCACGACGCTGAATCGAATCGGCCGCACGCACGCCATCCGCGCACCACGTGCTCTTATCCAAGCCCACGTCGGCGCGGATGAAATCCCACATCTGCTCATACGACGGCTCAGGCAAACGCGCCGCCTCGATGTAGCGCAGACGTTCGGGAGCCTGGAACACCGCATTGTTCAGCCAACGGTACAGCGACGGGTGCGGATACCTTTTGATTCGGGTCTGGAACTTCTGCTCGAAATAATCAAGCTCCTCGTCCACGAACCTCAAACCGGGCACATAGTAGAGATACGCGGGAACGACCTCGATGCCCATATCCCGCATCGCCAGCCACGCGGCTATGGAATCCTTGCCGCACGAAAACGCCAACAACACGGGCCTGCCATCAGCGGCCAGCTTCTCACGCACCGCGAGACTCGTGCCCTGATTACGAATAACCGTGGTCACTTCGGCCACCTCCTTCCCGTCATGCGAATAAACCGCGAATGCGAATAAAACTCGACACCGGCACGCCGGAAGCTCGCCTCCGACGACCACACGAACACATGCAGCCCATGTCCGCTGGTCGAAACCTCCGCATAGATCGCATCCGGCAGCAGCTCCATCGCCTTCGCGGGCGGACTGGTCAAATCAACATGGTCGAAATCCCAGCACGCAAGCCCATCGCCGAGCATTATGCCATAACCGTCACCGGCCTTCGAGCGCATGACCTCCGAATATGACGCCCAGGTACTTGAGTCCGTCGAACTGGCCGGCGACCCATCGCACATAATCGGACGCTTACCATCGGCCCGCACCCAACGGCGCAATGCCTGAGCGCTTGGGGTATCTGATGTTTGCGGCTCCACGCCTTGCGGCATCTGTCCGAGCAAAACAGTCTCGGACGCCTAGGGTTAGGTGTGGGTTGGAAGAAGTGGCCGCAATTCCTACATTGGTTGACCATAGCTATTACTATAGCATATATTCCAACGATTCGCAACACTAATTTCGTGACATATCAAACTGCGTAAAATCAAACGTAACAGCCTCGGAAAACAACGGGGCAAAAACATCAAAACCATGCCGGAACGGCTTCCACGGGCGCTCGCAGACACCCCAGCGGCCAAACGTACGATACTCCACGCGGGTTGCGGGGGGATGCGGGCGCTATGTTCTGCGGGGAGCCTTGCATGGGAGGGGGAGGGGATGGCCCCCCGGTTACCATTGGCGGCTGATTGGGATGGTGTTTTGTGGTTGTTTTTTTGTGTTTTGGTGGCCTGTGGTGTTGGCGATTATTTTGTTGCTTTTTCTTTGGTTGCAGATTCTGTGTGTGAGTTGTGTGTTGTCATAGCTGGTTGGTGATCCGCCTCGGCTGTATGGGATGATCTCATCGAGTTCGCAGCTGAGTGGGTGTGGTGTTTTGAGTGTGAGGTCTATGGGTTTGCCGCACAGCGGCAGATCGGTATTGGTCCTTCGGTTGCGATGTGTCTGGCCTTGCATTTGCGGCGGGCTGCTCCATTTTGGTATCGGCCTGAGCCTGCCTTGTTGCTCATGTTCCCATCCTGTGTGTTTGGTGGCTTGGGCGAGATTCTAATTCGCGGACCGGTTGTCGTGTTTGCGGGTCGCCGTGCTGTCTCGGCATGGCCGGCTGGTCCTCTGCGGTACGCAAGCCGTGGCATGCGCGGTTGGCTTCGATCCAACGACCTGCGGTTTTGGAGACCGCCGCTCTACCGGCTGAGCTACGCGCATAGGTGGGTATGAGTAAAGCCCCTGAGATGTATGTCCCAGAGGCTTTCGCACTTATCCTGATACGGAGTATACCACGGGGTGGCAACAGCTACTGCCGGCTGGAATATGCCATTGCCATGCTGACTATCTCCCTGATGCTGAATTCGTAGTATCCGTCTTCCACTGGCTTGCTGCTGGGGAGTTTGCCACGGCGTATCCACATGATGATTACTTTGCGGCTGACCTCGTATCCGTAGTTCTCACGCAGCCATTCGCTCATGCCCGCAGGTGTCTTCGTGAGATGGATTGCCTCGGCCTTGTCTCGGCTCTGCTCGCGCAGCTCGACCACGTTGATTGGGTTGCCGCATTTGCATAGCAGCAGTGATTCGCCTTTCGCGGCCATGACCTCGCGTCCGCATTCGGGGCAGACGCCGATTATCCGGCGCGTGCGTGGCCTGCGGTCGATGAGCGGTTCGATGCGCTCGCAGGTGTGGATGAGCCATGTCAGCCAATGTCCCGAACGGCTGGCGCGGCATAGGTCGGGCAGTCGTCGTGGAGCGTCCCTGAGCAGGGTCTGCCATCTCGGACGGCTTTCCACGCCGGTTTCGTTCCACATGTCCTGCAGGCCGTCCTCGGTCTGGTCGAGCATGTCCTGCGCGTGGAGGTTGATGGGCGCGGGTGCCGCGCCTCCTTGCGGTTTGCCGCCCGCTCCGGGTTCGCCGAGCTTGTACTCATGCCGTGCGACCCGCTGCAACAGTTGCATGTTGCGGCACAGCTGGTGGAGTGTTTTGGCGTAGGTGCGTCGGCAGTCCTGGCAGAGCGTCCATGGTTTCTCGACCTGCTGGTTGCCGCAGTGTTGGCATGGTTCGGTTTGGATGATCATTGTTTGAAGCCCTCCACGTTCGGCTATGATGGTGCTTTGGTGAGCGTGCCCTCCGTCATTTTGGTGGAGGGTTTCGTTTTATTTGGTATTGCGGGTCATTGCTCGAACAATGGAGGTTCGATGAATTCGACCTTGCGCGGCGGCTTCGGACGACCGTCGCCCTCGCGGATGATCGCACGCACTTCCTCCAACGGAAGGCCCAATTGACGGGCCGTTTCCGTTGCGCTGTAGCCGCGCTTGTGCCATACGAGCACTTTGTCCCGTGTTTCCTGACTCGTCACTGCACGCCTCCCGTCATTGTCGATAAGCTGGCAGCTCATGGCGTCGATGCGCCCATCGGTCTTGGCCTCGATGCACAAACGTTTCACGTCGCCTGTGGTTTCGATTCGTTGGCTGATGGTCTGCTCCGGCTGTACGGGTGTCTGCACGGAAGCCCAGCAGACGAAGCAGATGGCCGTCAGGCCGGACACCACTAACAGGATCACAGTAGCGAGCATCGCTAACCCGACGAAATTCTCCAACGTCCAGTCCTTGAATGGTTTCCTCATGATTCCTCCTTGAGCGTGGCGACATATTCGATGGCCTTGCGCTCACGTTTCGCGTATTTCTCGCATTTGCGCTTGAGACGTTTGAGGCTCATGGCGTACAGGCGGCCTCGGAAGTCGCCGTCCTCGCGGATTTCGGCCTCGTACCGGCTTATGGTTGATGCCATGAATTGCGCGGTCAGATGGTTGGTAAGCTGTACTCCGTTCATCCCTCCACCTCGATTTCCTCGCCGTACTCGCCGTAGAGTTGGTCTGCCGCATCCTTGGTCGTGTAGAGGCATTTCGCGGGAGCGTGTTCGTAGTCGTAGATGGCGGCTGCGATGACCTTTCGAAACTCCTCACGGGTGAATGTCCTCGCCTTTAAAAGACTCATCTGTTTTCCTCCTTGTGATTGGTTTCGTATACCGCTCGAGCGAAGCCCAACGGCGTCTTGCTGCGATTGTTGGCCCGGTCTTTGCCGCTCATGTACCAGATACGATTCCGGTCGGGAGCCGGCAGACTCATGTCCTGGCTGCGAGGAGGCATTCGGAATCCCCCCCCCGTCCAAAGACAGGTTTTCTTCGTGTAGTTGTCCTCTGGCGCGAACCGCGTGTAATCACACGGGTCGAACGTGTGGGAGGGTTTGCCGAACACGTTGGAGAGAACCGACACCGGGTTCTCCACCATGTAGGGGACACCGCTCATCTCACCTATCACCCTGCATTGTTCCGCCACGGAAACGGCCTTCGCCTGAAACAAATGGTCGGCCTCGTACTTGCGGGCGAACCATTGCGCGCCGCTCACCGCCATATCCGTACAGGGAGGGAAACCGGCCACGAACGCGAGACGCCCCGAACGCAACAGCACGCTGATCTGGTCGAACGCCTCCTCGATGGTGCAGGCCAGTTTCAGATAGGCACCATCCTCATGGTCGATGCCATACTGCGGGTCCACCAGCACGGCCCGATACCCGTGTTCCACCCAAGGGCGGGCCATGACACCGGTCAGGTCGCATAGGCACAGGATCGTGTCACGCATCATTCCTCGATTTCTTCGCCATTCGTTGCAGATCTCTTTCGCAGAGCCGATCCAACACGGGGTATAGCCATGCAGGCGGGGTCATGTGATTCCACACGGGGCATTTCTTCCAGTGTTTTTCGGCTCGGGGGCATCCGTATTGCCCGCAGTAGGGACATCGACGGTTTCGGCATTCCAATTGGCCAGTGCGGTGAACCTTGATCCAGCGTTTCTCGCACCAGTCACAGCAATGAGTGCTTCCTGTGAGCAGGCGTAAGACAGTTTGCGGAAACGATGGAGGTTCATCAATGATCGGGTGGATGTTCATGCTTCCACCGCCTTGGCCGGACGGAACGGAGCTTGAGAGGTCACGTGCTTGCTGTTGAGGCCCGACCAAACAGACCCGGTGACGGGGGATTCCGGGTCACCGATAAGCAAAGCGACCAACTTCGAATTGTCCAGGCCGGAGATGGCGACGCTCCACAAGGCATTGTCCTTATCCCACCACAACCCGTCATGGTCGGGCAGCTTCGGCTTCCGACGCAAAGCGTAGGCGAAATCATCGGAGTCGATGCAGTACTCACCGTCTATCTCGCTGATGCGGATACGCAGGAGCATGTCGCCTAGAGGGGTCGGGAACTTTTCGGCCATCACGCGCCCCTCAGAATCGAGCCGAGCGAGGCAGCACCCAGCTTCTGGGCACCTGCGAACCGTCTGACCGTGGAACGTGACTTCGGCTGCGCGGCGGGAAGTTCGAGCGGGTTGCGCATGGGCAACGCCTGCTGCTGCGCCTGCTCCGGGCCGTTGCCGAGCATCCGCTGGCGGCGGTACATCCACGCCTCGTCCTCGGATAGCCACGCGCCTCGCATTCGCGTGCTATCTGCGCCTCCGAGGGCTTCGACTCGTTGCGCATCCTGCGGACCATCGCGTTCACGTCGCCCGAACCGCACCAACGGCCCGAATCGTTGCCGGCGTAGAAGCGCTTCACCGCCTCCAAGGCCTCTCCCAGCGTCATGTCCGCGCGAAGCTCCTCGTGGAACGTACGAGCCTCCAAGTCGGTGATGGCCGCGTTGCCGTGGTGGACGCGAATCTGCGCCAGCACGAGCGTGCTTTCCTTGAGCGTCAGCATGTCAGAACTCCTTCCCGTGATTGGTTTTCGGCGGCTTCCTCGGCCGCATAGCGTGCTATCAGCGCCGCGTTCGCATCCTGGTTGGCCTGCGAACGGTTCCACGCCGATGGCGAGGGGCGTGCGGTCGGCTCGGGTTTGGCCGGCAGCGGGTCGTCGTCCCAGTGTTCGCCGTCCAGCCAGTTCGCCGGGGTGAGCGTGTAGCCGGGCTCACGGTTCGGGTCCGCCGCATACAGGCTGGCCTTGGCGAGCAGGAACGTGTTGTTGGTTTTCCGTCGCGCCTTCCGCCAAGCCGAATACGCCTTGCGTTTGCCGGTCTTGCGCGGATAGGTTTCCCAGAACTGCTCGAACTCGATGTGGTAATCCTCGTCGGCGCTCTCTGCGGCCCCCTCGGCTTGCGAGGGGGTTTGTGGGAGAGAGAATTCTTCGTTAGAAGAATTCTTATCTGTATCTGTATCTGTATCTGTATCTGGCTTCGTTTTGCTTGAGTCTTGCTTCACGTCTGCTTCGTTTGTGCTTCGCGTCTGCTTCGTTTTGCTTGAGTCTTGCTTCACGTCTGCTTCGTTTGTGCTTCGCGTCTGCTTCGTTTTGCTTGAGTCTTGCTTCACGTTGCGTGACTTGCCGGACGCTGCGCCACCTTTTCGGCCGGCTTCGGCTTTCTTCGCTTTAGCCTCCTCCACGTCAGCACGAGAACGACCCTGAGCTGCGACGAAATCATGCAGCCACAAGGTGCCGTCCTCATGCTCGTCTAAAAGATGCGCGTCGATGAGTGCGTCTATATCTTCATCGGAAGCGCCGAGCAGACATTTCAAATGGAAGCGGGACAGTTCACCGTCGTTTAATTCGCCAGCGCAGTACGAGATCGCGAACGTCCACACGGAGAACGCGGAAGGGTGCTCCATTGCAAACACGCGAACTTCTCGTTCTGCCATAGGCGTGTGCTGAGCTTCGCGAACTTTTCCATATCGTGCCCGGCCATCAGTCCGCCTCCTTTCTCTTGTCTCTTTGGTATTCGGCTATCAATGCCATCAGTTCGGGGCTGGCCGCGATTATCTCGCTGGGCTTCAGCCCCTCCCCGTCCCCGTTGGTCTTGGGTTTGCGGTGGTAGCCGCCACGCAAACCGGTGCGACGGCTACCACCGATGTAGTCGTGCGGGTTAATCCTGGCCATCATCCGGCCCCAACGTAAGCCCGTCGTTCAGCAGGAGCGCGAACAATTCGAGCGGCAACCACACGAGCGTCGGATTGGATGGCACCGGCTTCGATTCGCGGCGCAGCCGGTTCGCGAGCTCGCGGCGAATCCGGTAGTCCGGTCCTAACACGTGCCCCATGTGAGTGGCGAGGAACCGTTCGAGCGTTTCGATGTCGAACACGGCCATCTGCCGGGCCATGCCCTTGAGGCTTTTCACGCCCACGCCCTTGCGATGCTGGACGAGCACCCCGTAGGGAGTGTCCATGTTCGCCATCTCCACCAGCAGTTCGCGCCAGTGTTTGCGGTAGTTCGGCTGTTTCGTGTCCTTGCATTCCACGCACACCGGCTCGCCACAGAACCGGACGCCGATCAGATCGCCCTGGTCGGCGTTGCCATGCAACGGCATGCGGTCGATGCGCGTGTCCTGCAAAGCCCACGCGAGGTAACGCACCGTCCACGTCTCAAGGCTCGTGCCCTTTTTCTTGGCGGGGTTAACCATTCTGCTCACCGTCCTCGTGTGCGGCTTCGATGGCGATGGTCTCGAAGTTCGGCTGCTCGGTGGGGAACATGCTTTTGAGCGTGTCCATCGTCTCCGCGATGGAGAACTCGGAACTGCATGAGATGTGGTCGCCCATCGTGTACTCGAAACGCTGGCCGCAGACACGGCACCAGCGCGGCAACGGGTTCCGTTTCAGCAGCTGCTGCGTCTCCCTCAGGTCGGTGGTGCTTCCTGAGCCCATACGGGTTTCTTGCAGCGCGGGCACAGCGACCAGGGGGGGCGTTTCACGACCGGTTTGGCCGGCGCGAACAGCTTCTTCATGGCCTTCTCCGTGGAACCGAACACCAAGGGCCACGAGTCCATGATCTGCTGATATCGTTCCTCCGGCCGGTCCTCGAAATCATCACGGAACCGGTTGAATTCCTCGATGCCGTGGAAGATATGGCTCGAGGCGAGCCACAGCAGGGTCACGGCCACGTAGTCGGGGTAATAGCGGTTAGGTTGCACGCTGACGCGCACGGTGGTGTCGTAGGAGAGTCCCGCCTCCGCGTCCAACGCGCTGTAGGACACCTCCATCGAGTGTGCGAGCGTAATCAATTGGTCTTTTTCAGCGTTCAATGTGATACTCCTCTTCGGCTTCCTCTTCGCATTCCGGGCATGGAATCGGCCGTGCCGGGTACAGCGGGCACCCGTGCCTCTCGCAGACCGGTTCCACGTCCGGCGGCGTCTCATCGTGATACAAATGCAGCATCGTTAAAACTCCGGGTCGCTGCCGCCGTTGGCCCACTGGTCTGAGGCCGGAGGCTGCGACGTGTAGCCTCCCTGAGCGCCGTAACCCTGCTGTCCGCCGTTCTTCTGGCGAACGTTGGTGATGGCCACAGCGCTGGCGTTGACGTTGCAGCTTGCGGCGGGCTCGCCCTTCTTGTTCGTGTAGGCGTCGAGGCCGCTGATTTCGCCCACGATGGTCACGTCCACGAACTGGTCCTGATTCTGACGCAGCTGGGCGATCTGGTCGAACACTGGGTTGAGGTTCGCGTAGCCAGCAGGCCACACCGAGTAGTAATGTTCCGGCTGGCTTTTCCAGTTGCCGTTCCGGTCACGGTAGCCGGGCGACACCGATACGCTCAGATACCTTTTGCCGTTCTGCGTTTCTCGCACGCCCCACGCCGTGCCCTGGATGATGATGGTCGCTTTTCCCGCCATGGTCTCACTCACCTTCCTTCACGCCGGCCTTCAACTGGCCGATCACCTTGTCAAGCTCCGCCTCCGACAGTTCGTCGCTGGCTTTCACTTCGCGGTTCAGAATCTTCGAGATGGTTTCGCACGCCTCCGCGTCCGAAGCCACGCCCAAGGTCTGGAAGCGTCGAATCATCTCAGAACGCTTCGCCTCGACGGGAGACGGCTGCGGCTGTTCCGGTTCCTCGGGTTCGTCCACGCTCACGTCAACCGGCGAATCGTCCGCAGTCACGGTGGGCAGTGGACGGAACACGTCGGAATAATCCGGTGTCTGGTCGTCGCTTGCGGCCGCGTCGCGGGCCTCCACGCTGACCGGCAGGTAGGGGAACGCGCGTCGGATTACCGTCTTCTTCGCCATGGCCTCATAGTCGGACTTCCACGGGCTGACCGCCTTGCCGTAGCTGGGGCTGCGTTTCGCCGCCGCCTCGATCTCGTCGCGTTCATCACCTGGAAGTAATGCCCGCCGTCCTTGAAGTTCGCGATCATGTACACATGGGTGAGCTTGCCGGGCTTCGCGCACGGCACGTGCCGCAGGTCCTCGTTCAGGCCATAGCTGTAGGTGAATTCGTCGCCCTCATGGACTGCTCGGGCGCTGATGTCCCTGATCTGGCCGCTGCGGCGTGCGAGGTCGATCATGCCCTTGTAGCCGATGATGAATGTGGCTTCCTTCTGTCCGGTGCGGTAGTTCTTGTTCCCGTAGCAGGATGTAGGCGCGTCCCAATCCGTCCACGTTCGACGGTTCCAAGCCCAATGCGGCGCATTTCATGAAGCAGGACAGCACCGATTCCACGCCGCAGTTGGCGAGCTGCGGTTCGCGGTTGATGGTGCTCACGTACATCTGGTAGAGGCGTTGCGGGCTGAGGTTGTTGCCGATGACGGCCGCGATGCGCGGCCAGCTCCTCTCCAGCAGGCTCTTCATGTTCTTCTGCGGGTTCATCGTCTGCATCTGCGCGTTCTGCGCCTGCGTCGCTAACTGTCCCATAATCGGGTCTCCTTTACTTGGTTTTCTTCGGTTTGATTTCGGTGAATCGGAAGGTGCGGCCCTCCCACGGCTGCACGACGCGCGTGTAGCCCTTGCGGTCGAGTGCTTGTAGGTGGCCTGCAGGGTCCCGCAGCGCACCCCCTCGTGGTCGCCGACGTACACGAGGATGCAGTCCTGCAGTTCCTCGATACGCTGCTTGAGTGCCTTCTCGTCGGCCTTCGCGTCCCGGTATGAGGTCATGAGCTGTTGCAGGTCGTCGTCGCCGCTCATGTCCTCGATGCCTCCGCGGGCTCCGGGTACGCCTTGGCCACGTCCGCGCCGGTCAGGGCGGGCATCTCTCGCGGGCGACGAAACCCCAGAAGTCCTCGGCGGCGTGGATGATGGCGTCCACATCGTCCTCGTCGCGTTCGAAGCGCACCTCGACCGGCTCCGCCTCGCCGATGTCCGCGTAGAAATACCCCCAGCGGAAGCCGGTGACCGCCATGTAATGCGTGACCTGAGCCATGTAGTAGTCGGGGGCGATGAGCTCGCCCTCGTCGTTGTGCCAGTCGGTGCGGCCACGGTTCGCGTTCGCCGTCTTGATCTCGAGGATGCCCCACGAATCGCTCGCCTCGTCGTAGATGAAGCCATCCAGCGAGGCGTGCATGACCGGGTGGGCGTCAGACACGAGGCTGATGTCGGTGCCGTCGATGACCTGGAACTCCGGGTGGAGCTGGCGGAAGCGGCGGCGCAGTTCGACCTCAAGCGCGTTGCCCTTGATGATCGCCCACCTGCGCTGATGTCCTCCGGCTCCTGACGGCCAGTCTTCTCCAACCACAATTCGTAGGGCGTCTTGTAGGTGTTGAAGCCGAGGATGGTGCTCATATCCGACCCGCCCACGCCCTCGGTGCGGAAGGAGAGCCACGCCTGATGGCGGCTCTCCTTCGTGGTGCCCGCCCCGCCGAAGCGCCTGAGCGAGAACATGTCGGTGCTTCGGCGGGCCTTGTCGATGGTCATGCGGCTCATAGCTGATCGCCTCCCGTCCGCGTGGCGGCGAGCGCGAGCACCGGCTCCATGGGCGCGCAATGCGTGGCCGGCGGCCGCGTGTATCTGCGTGCATGGCGTGCCCTGCTGCCCCTGCCTGACCATGGACGCCTCGACCTGCAGGAGCGCGTCGGCCGCATCGCGCAGGATGCGCAGCCAGCGGGGTGCGAGCAGCCTGATCTCGTCGGTGTCGAGCAGCGACTTCACGCCGGGTTCGATGCTCACGCCGCTCTGGAGCGACGCGATGAACAGGAGGTTGTTGAGGGACTGCGCGTCCGGCTTCGCCGTGAGCGAGTCCAGCCCGTACAGCAGCTGCTCGCTGAGTCGTCGCATCGCCATCATCCAGTCGTCGGCGTCGCCGAAATCGTTGGATTCATCGGTGCTGTTCTGGTTCATCGTTGACCTCCGTAAAGATATTCGGCGCGGCTGCACCGGTTGCGTTTGTCCGCGTCCTCCACGTCCTCGCGCCGCCAGCCGATGACGCGGCCGTTCTTCCGGACCGGCTCCGGATAGGGGCTGGGACGCTCCCCGGAGCTCCACTTGTAGACCGTCGAACGGCTGTAGCCGGTATGCTCGGCGAGCTGCCTGACCGTGACCAGTCCCGGCAGCGCATTTGAAACCGCTGTGCCCATGGCGTATCCTTTCTCTTGGGTATTCCTTTCGGACAGTTCCCGTGCCAGCGGGGACTGTCTTTTTTTTCGGCTGAAACCTTGTGGGTTTCGTGGACGGCGA
>ENA-OUNI01000649-OUNI01000649.1-human-gut-metagenome-genome-assembly--contig:-NODE-649-length-15759-cov-2.374616_pt1 | contig 15759 bp, 24 predicted proteins | sample MGYA00242499_ERZ504580 | MGnify/ENA primary metagenome ERZ504580 (study PRJEB26092, sample SAMD00036315) | human gut metagenome | host: Homo sapiens | study: EMG produced TPA metagenomics assembly of... | reverse complement strand
TCATGGTGGAAGGTGGAAATCGTCAAAACTGGCGATGCATCTCTTGTAGAGGAGATCAACCGGGACGGATTTGGGAAAATACGAAAAGTCACTGGCGTAAAACCGAAGGTACAGAAAGGATGAAAAACGCTGTGAGAGAAAAAAGTTATGTAGAGGATATTGACCGAAGCATCTATGATTTCAAAGACGATGAAAAGGATGCCTATAAAGTAAAAGCCGGCCTGACGCCGGAAATTGTACAGAAAATTTCGGATGAGAAGAAAGACCCTGCCTGGATGCAGCTGTTCCGTCTGCGTTCTTTACAGATCTACAACCAGATGCCGATTCCGGATTGGGGTCCGTCGATCGAGGCTCTGAACATGGATGACATCGTAACGTATGTCCGCCCGAATACCAAAATGAAAGCAAAGTGGTCCGATGTGCCGGATGACATCAAAAATACGTTTGAGCGTCTCGGCATCCCGCAGGCAGAGCGGAAATCACTCGCCGGCGTGGGCGCACAGTATGATTCGGAGCTGGTCTATCACAACGTCCGCGCGGAAGTTGCGGCGCAGGGTGTTGTCTATACCGATATGGAGAGTGCGCTGCATGGTGAGTACGCGGATATGGTGCGGAAACACTTTATGAAACTGGTGAAACCGACCGACCACAAATTTGCCGCACTGCACGGAGCCGTCTGGTCCGGAGGTTCGTTTGTCTATGTGCCGAAGGGGGTTTCCGTGGAAATCCCGCTGCAGTCGTATTTCCGCCTGAATGCGCCGGGCGCAGGCCAGTTCGAGCATACGCTGATTATTGTCGATGAGGACGCGGACCTTCACTTTATCGAGGGCTGTTCCGCACCGAAATACAATGTGGCCAACCTCCATGCCGGATGTGTGGAGCTGTTTGTCGGAAAGAATGCAAGACTCCGTTATTCTACGATTGAAAACTGGTCGAAGAATATGTACAACCTGAACACGAAGCGCGCGCAGGTCGAGGAGGGCGGAAAAATCGAGTGGGTTTCCGGTTCATTCGGCTCCCACGTTTCCTACCTGTACCCGATGAGCGTGCTGAAAGGAAGAGGCGCAAAGATGGAATTTACCGCATCACGTTCGCCGGTAAGGGCCAGAATCTCGATACCGGAGCGAAGGTTGTCCACAGCGCGCCGGATACGAGTTCCTATATTAACACGAAATCGATCTCGAAGGACGGAGGCATCAGCACCTTCCGTTCGTCAGTCTCTGCAACAAAAGCGGCAAAGAACACGAAATCAGCCGTTTCCTGCCAGTCTCTGATGCTCGATGACATCTCCCGGTCGGACACGATTCCGGCGATGGATATCCGTACAAAAGATGCGAACATCGGCCATGAAGCACAGATCGGAAGCATCAGCGATGAAGCCGTCTTTTATCTGATGTCGCGCGGCATGACGGAAGAGGATGCGAGAGCGTGCATCGTCAGCGGATTCGCGGATGATGTTTCAAAAGAACTGCCGCTGGAGTATGCGGTGGAGATGAACAATCTGATCCGCCTCGAGATGAAGGGCAGCATTGGATAAGGAGGCCAGACACATGGAAGAACAGAACAGCATGAAAATCAACCAGCTTCCATCGAAAACATGGTACTGGCTGGGATTAAATGATACAAAAGTAAAATGGGCGGCGGGTGCGCCGTGTGAAATCTGCGCGGAAGAGCCGTCTGCGGATGATGAGATAACGGGTTTTCCGGAAGCTATGAATACCGGGGCAGGAAAAGAGACGGATGTCCTTTTTGCACCGGAGCAGACGAAAAACTGGAGTGTCTCTGCAAAGGAGGGGCAGACGAAACAGGTCACGCTTTCCATCGGACAGGGAAAAGAGAAGGTTTCATCCGGAAAGATCCGCGCGGCGGCAGAAGAGGGAGCTTCCCTTACCGTTTTCGAGGTATTTGAACCGGCACAGGCAGCGGGACAGCTCGCGGTGCGGACAGAACTTTACGCGAAAAAAAACAGCCGCATCCGGCTCGTGCAGGTGATGATGCGCGGTGAGGAACAGGAGCTTTTAAATGATGTCGGATGCATCTGCGAGGAAAATGGTGCACTGGATCTTTTACAGGTCGTTGTCGGAAAAGGCGATGTCTATGACGGTATCTGGACCGAACTGCAGAAGGATCACGCATCACTGCAGGCAGAAATCGGCTATCTTCTGCAGAATCAGCAGAAATTTGATGTCAATCTGAATGTGCGCCACTTCGGAAAAGTAACCGAGAGCACGATCCAGGCAGACGGAACGCTGATGGATGCGGCGGAAAAGATCTTCCGCGGCACAATCGACTTTGTGCGCGGTTCGGCAGATTCCGTCGGAGCAGAGACAGAACAGGTATTGCTGCTCGGCGATGATGTAGTCAACAAGACGATTCCTGTGATCCTCTGTGCAGAGGAAAACGTACAGGGAAGCCACGGCGCGGCAATCGGAGAACTCGATGAAGAGACACTGTTTTACTTCGGTGCGCGCGGCATGGACCGTACACAGGCAGAAAATACGATAGCGCGGGCGAAACTGGAAGCAAAAATCCAGAAGATCGGCGATGCGGACATCGAACAGAAAGTAAAAACACAGCTTGCGGAGGTGCTTGACCGTGACAACAGATAACATCAGAAAAAATTTCCCGCTTCTGCAGCAAATGGACACGATCTATCTGGACAACGCGGCGACGGCACAGCGCCCGTCATGCGTTCTTGCTGCAGTACAGGAATTTTACGAACAGAAAAATGCAAATCCTCTGCGAGGCTTCTATCCTTTAAGCCTGGAGGCGACGGAGAGCTATCAGGAGGCAAGAAAGACCGTACAGGAGTTTATTCATGCAGAAGAGCCGGAGGAGATTATTTTTACCCGGAATACAACGGAAAGCCTGAACCTTGTGGCATACAGCTATGGCCTGAACTTTTTAAAGGAAGGCGACGAGATCGCTGTAACAATCATGGAGCATCACAGCAATCTGCTTCCGTGGCAGATGGTGTCGCGTATGACTGGGGCGAAGCTCCATTATCTGGAATGTACCAGTGAGGGCGAGCTGACCGATGAGGAGCTCCAAAAGGGCATTAATGAGAGAACACGTCTTGTGGCTGTTGCGCAGGTATCGAATGTGCTCGGCTGCGTGAATCCGCTCCAGAAAATCACGGAGATGGCGCACCGCGTGGGAGCCGTTGTCGTTGTGGACGCGCCCAGAGCGTTCCGCATATGCCGGTCGACGTACATGCGCTGGATGCAGATTTTCTCGCCTTTTCCGGCCATAAGCTGATGGGCCCGATGGGAATCGGCTGTCTGTATGGAAAACTGGAACTGCTGGAAAAAATGCCGCCGTTTTTAACCGGAGCGAGATGATCGATTCCGTTCACCGCGACGGAGCCGTTTTTGCACCGGTTCCGCAGAAATTTGAGGCGGGAACGGTAAATGCAGCCGGTGCGGTGGGGCTGGCCGCAGCGATCCGGTATCTGCAGGAAAAAGGATTTGATTATATCCAGAAAAAAGAGCTGGAACTGACGCAACGTGCTATGGAAGGACTCGGCGCGCTGCCGTACGTTCATATCCTCGGTTCCAAAGATCCGGCCAACCATACGGGCATCGTTTCGTTTACGATTGACGGCGTGCATCCGCACGATGTGAGCGAAATTCTTTCTTCTGACGGCATCGATGTGCGGGCAGGCCACCACTGTGCACAGCCGCTTCTGGAATATCTTGGCGTCCGAAGTTCGACAAGAGCCAGCATGATGTTTTATAATACACCGGAAGAGATTGATGCACTGATCGAAAGTGTATCCACAATCAGAAGGAGAATGGGCTATGGAGAGTAGAGGATTTTATAACGAAATTTTGACGGAGCACAATCTGCGTCCGGAATTCAAGCATGATCTGCCGGATGCGGACATCGTACTCGAGGGCGTCAACCCAAGCTGCGGCGATGATATCTGGCTGAAATTAAAAGTCGACGGCGATGTGATCACGGACGGTGCGTTCGTGGGCGACGGCTGTGCGATTTCGCAGGCATCGGCGGACATTATGCTCGGCATGATCATCGGAAAGACGAAGGACGAGGCACTGCGCCTGGGAAATCTGTTTCTGCGCATGATCAAAGGAGAAGCATCCGACGAGGAGATTGACAAACTCGAGGAGGCTGGTGCACTGAAGGACATCTCCCACATGCCGGCAAGAGTGAAATGTGCAGTGCTTGGATGGCATACGCTGGAAGAGGCATTTAAACAGGAAAATAAGAACAGAAAAACTTTTGCATTTCTGAGAAAAGTATCACTTACCCACTTGCAATTTTCAAAAAATTAGTTATAATGAATTACAGTTAGTAAAGACTAACCAAAGTGAATCAATCATTGTTATCTCCCGTCTGCGGATCTTGGACACTTCGCAGGCGGGAAACTCCAGAAACAAACGAGAAAGGAGCACACGAAAAGTGAAGAGCCTGAAAATTGAGGAAGTAAAAGGAAGAGAAATTCTGGATTCCAGAGGAAACCCAACCGTAGAAGCTGAGGTTGTTCTTGCAGGGGGCGTTGTAGGGCGCGGCATGGCACCAAGCGGCGCATCTACCGGTGAGTTTGAGGCACTGGAATTACGAGATGGAGATAAAGCAAGATACCTTGGAAAAGGTGTGCAGAAAGCAGTAGAAAACATCAACACCGTCATCAACGATACCTTAAAAGGTATGGATGCATCCGATACCTACGCTGTAGACAAAGCCATGATCGATGCAGACGGAACAAAAGATAAATCCCGCCTGGGTGCAAACGCCATTCTGGTGTATCCATTGCCTGCGCAAGAGCAGCAGCAAACGCACTTGAGATTCCGCTGTACCGCTTCTTCGGCGGCGTTTCCGGAAATCGTCTGCCGGTTCCGATGATGAACATCATCAACGGCGGATGCCACGCACTTTCTTCCGGCCTGGATGTACAGGAGTTCATGATCATGCCGGTTGGAGCATCTTCTTTCAAAGAGTGCTTAAGATGGTGCGCTGAGGTCTTCCATGCACTGGCTGCCATCTTAAAAGAGCGCGGACTGGCAACATCGGTTGGAGATGAAGGCGGTTTTGCACCGGCTCTGAAATCCGATGAAGAAGCCATCGAGACCATTCTTGAGGCAGTGAAAAAGCAGGCTACGAGCCAGGCAGAGACTTCAAGATCGCGATGGATGCTGCTTCCTCCGAGTGGAAGACAGGAACCAAGGGTGAATACAAACTGCCGAAAGCCGGCACTGTATTTACTTCCAAAGAGCTGATCGCTCACTGGAAAGCACTGGTAGAGAAATATCCGATCATCTCCATCGAGGATGCTCTGGATGAAGAAGACTGGGAAGGCTGGAAAGAGCTGACCGCAGAGCTTGGCGGAAAAGTACAGCTTGTCGGTGACGACCTGTTTGTAACCAATACTGAGCGTCTGGCAAAAGGTATCTCCCTTGGCTGCGGAAATTCCATCCTGATCAAACTGAACCAGATCGGTTCTGTATCTGAGACCCTTGAGGCAATCAAAATGGCTCACAAAGCAGGCTACACCGCAATTTCCTCCCACCGTTCCGGTGAGACCGAGGATACCACCATCGCAGACCTGGCTGTTGCCTGAACACCTGCCAGATCAAGACCGGTGCACCGAGCCGTACCGAGCGTGTTGCAAAATACAACCAGCTTCTCCGAATCGAAGAAGAACTTGGAACGGCCGCTGTATACCCTGGTGCAAGAGCATTTAATGTGACACAGGACTAAGCAGTAAATAACATAATACCATAAAAAAAGACAAGATCCTTCCTCTTAAAACCAACCATAAATAAGTGTCCCCGGGGCCGTTGAAAAACGTGTTTCCCGGGGATTCTTGCATGCGGGGGAGGGGTATATGAAAAAACACTTGACTTGAAGCGGACTTGAAGTGTTATCCTATCTAGGAAAATGTAAAAATAAGGGGGATATATCGAAATGAGCGAAAGATTATGGAATATTCTTCTGGATTCTTTCTGGAAAATCTTTCTGCCGGGCCTTAAGGTGACGATTCCGCTTACTGTAATCTCGTTTTCCATTGCACTTGTAATTGCGACGGCAATGGCTATGGTACAGTTTGCAAACATCAAAGGCCTTCGTCAGATTGCACGTTTCTATATCTGGATTTTCCGCGGAACCCCGCTTCTGGTCCAGCTTTTCGTTGTGTTTTACGGACTTCCGCGCGCCGGTATTCTGATCGATCCGTTTCCGGCGGCAGTTCTCGTCTTTTCCCTGAATGAGGCGCCTACAGTGCCGAGACGATGCGTGCGGCCCTGGAAGCCGTTCCGGCAGGCCAGCTCGAAGCCGGCTACTGTGTCGGCATGTCGTATCTGCAGATCATGCGGAGAATTATCCTTCCGCAGGCGATGCGCACCGCTTTCCCGCCGCTTTCCAACTCTCTGATCGCCATGGTAAAGGATACTTCCCTTGCCGCAAATATCACCGTAACGGAGATGTTTATGGTAACGCAGCGGATTGTAGCGCGCACCCATGAGCCGCTGGCACTGTATATTGAAGTAGGACTGATCTACCTGCTGTTCTCCACTGTGCTCACGAAGCTGCAGGGAATCGGAGAGAAGAAACTGAGTACATATCAGAAAAAAGGGGAATAAGCCATGCTGGAAATTAAAGGATTAAAGAAAGCGTTCGGCAGCCTGGAAGTATTAAAAGGTGTAGATTTAAAAGTAAAACAGGGCGATGTTGTTGCAATCCTCGGTCCGAGTGGTTCGGGAAAAACGACGATGCTGCGCTGTGTCAACTTTCTGGAGCATGCGGACGGCGGCAGCCTGATCTTTGACGGGAAAGAATATCCGTTCCACAACATCAGCAAAAAAGATATCGCGGCGATCCGTCAGAAAACCGCATTTGTATTTCAGAACTATAACCTGTTCCTGAACAAAACAGCCCTTCATAACGTAACCGAAGGCCTGATCATCGGCAGAAAAATGCCAAAAACCAGGGCGGAGGAAAAAGCGCGTGCAGCGCTTGAAAAAGTAGGCATGCTGGACCGTGCGGACTACTATCCGCATCAGCTTTCCGGCGGACAGCAGCAGAGGGTGGCAATCGCCCGTGCACTGGCAACCGATCCGGAAATTATCTATTTTGATGAGCCGACCTCAGCACTCGACCCGGAGCTGACCGGCGAGGTGCTTGGTGTTATGCGCCAGCTTGCCAAAGAGGGAATGACAATGCTCGTTGTCACGCATGAGATGGGCTTTGCAAGAAACGTTTCGAACAAAGTTGTCTTTATGGAAAACGGCGTTGTCGTTGAGGAAGGTCCGTCGAAGGAATTTTTCGCAAATCCGCGGGAAGAGCGGACGAGAACATTTTTGCAGAATATTGAACAGCATTACGAGTAAGGTATCCCGCAAAGCGGCAAATCCTGCCCGGAGCACGGAATCCGGACAGTTTGCAATAAAGAAAACAGAAGAAGCAAAGGCAGCTTCTTCCAGAACAAAACAAAAAAGGAGTGGCGAATATTATGAAAAAGAAAATGGCAGCAGTATTTCTGGCAGGTATCCTGACATCATCCTTTTTACTGACCGGATGCGGAAACAGCACGGCAGATAACAGCAGTGCTTCTTCCTCTTCATCAGCATCTTCTGCAAGTGCGTCTGGGGATCTTTTAGAGCAGATCCAGAGCAAGGGTGAGATCGTTGTGGCAATGGAAGGAACCTGGGCACCGTGGACGTATCACGATGAGGACGACAACCTGGTCGGCTATGACGTAGAAGTGGCACAGCAGATCGCAGAGAAACTCGGCGTGAAAGCAACCTTTGTAGAGGGTGAGTGGGACGGCCTTCTTGCAGGAATCGATTCCGGCCGGTACGATATCATGGTAAACGGCGTAGATATCACAGAGGAGCGCGCTGAGAAATACAGCTTTTCCGATCCATACGCATACAACCGCACCGCTGTTATCGTAAACTCTGCTAACGATGAAATCCAGTCCATGGAGGATCTCGACGGAAAGAGCACCGCGAACACCATTTCCAGTACGTATGCAGAAGTTGCCGAGAAATATGGCGCAGCCGTTACCGGTGTTGACGATCTGGAGCAGACTTCGAGCTTCTCTTAAGCGGCCGTATCGATGCAACTCTGAACGCAGAGGTAACGTATTACGATTATATGAAAGCACACCCGGATGCAGAGATCAAAATTGCATGTCTCGATCCGGAATCCACAAAGTCGGTATTCCGATGAAAAAAGGCGATGAGACCAAGACGCTGCTTGAGGCAGTCAACAAAGCACTTGGCGAGCTCGCAGAAGAAGGAACACTGACAGAGCTTTCGGAAAAATATTTTGGAACGGATATCTCCAAAGAAGCAGCAGAATAAGATACAAAATAAAGAAGGTTACAGATCATGATTGCAAATTATCATACCCATACATGGCGGTGCCGCCATGCGGACGGAACGGAGCGGGAGTATGTGGAGCGCGCGATTGAGGGCGGCCTTAAAATTCTCGGTTTTTCCGACCATTCGCCTTATCCGTTCCCGGACGGCTACGATTCCGGCATGCGGATGCGGCTCGATCAGGTGGAAGGCTATGTAGACACCGTGCTGGCATTGAAAAAAGAGTATGACAAGGATATTGAAATCCATCTCGGACTCGAAACAGAGTATTTCCCGAGATTCTGGGATCAGCTGATTGATTTTTTGTCGGACTATCCGTTTGAGTACTTTGTGCTTGGCCAGCACAGCCTGGGAAATGAGATCGAAAAGATTCTCTACAGCGGCCATGGAACAACAGACGGAAGCTACCTGAAACAGTATGTGGACCAGTGCCTGGCAGGCATCGATACCGGAAAATACCTGTATCTGGCACACCCGGATCTCTTTTTATTCAACGGCGACGAAGCAGTGTTCGACCGGGAATACCGGAGACTCTGCCGTGAGGTGAAAAAGAGAAACATTCCGCTGGAGATCAATTTCCTTGGTCTGATGGAAGAAAGATGGTATCCGAACGAGAAGTTCTGGAAGATCGCCGGCGAAGAAGGAAACACCGCCGTTTTCGGCTGTGATGCCCATACGCCGAAAGCCGTCTGGAATCCGGAGACGGAACAGAAGGCACTGCAGCTGGCAGCAAAATACGGTCTGAAAGTACAGGAAACCGTTCCGATGCCGAAGACATTTTAACAGAAGCAGAAAAAGCTGTTCTTTTCTGGTGAGAGTTTTGAAAACTCCGCGGAAAAGAACAGCTTTTTGATATGAGATTTTTATGCTTTTTTTGTGTGCATCAGCCGTACCGCCTCTTCCCGCTGTTTCAGAATCTTCTGAATCGAAGTCCAGTAAACAATCATTGAGACAACCGGCCCGATCAGGTCGGAAATAGGTTCCACGTAGAAGATGTTTTCCAGTGCAAAGAACCGCGGCAGAAGAAACAGAGCGGTAAAGTAGACGAATTTCCGGAAGAAGGAGAGTGCAAACGAATAGCGCACGCAGCCCATTGCAGTAAAGCCGTCTACAATCTCGTACTGAATGCCGAGCGGAATGACTGAGAGTGTCGAAATATGGATCGCGCGGACCACCATCGAGACGATCTGCGGATCGGAAGTAAAAAGCTGCGCAAACAGCGTTCCGGCGGCATTGGAGACGAGGAACATCAAGGTCGTAAATCCGGCACAGAGTGCGATGATGGTTTTCTGTGCCTCAAGAATACGCCCGGAATTTCCAGCTCCATAATTGTATGCGAGGATTGACTGCGTTCCGCCGCTGATTCCGCCGAGCGGTATCGTAATAATCAGCATAAAGCTCTGAACGATCGTTGCACAGGTGATGAAGCTGTCTCCTTGTCCGGCGGGTGCATACCGCTGCAGGACGGCGTTCATCGCAATGATCATCACATTGTCGATGGCAATGATTAGAAACGGAGTAAAACCGACTGTCAGAATGCGTTTCATGATCGCAAATGAATACCCGCCGAAGGTGATGCGGATCGGAATCGTCTTTCCGAACAGAATATGCAGCACATACAGACAGCTTGCGATCTGGGAGAGCACGGTTGCAATTGCTGCGCCACGCACGCCGAGATGCAGAACGAAGATAAACACAGGGTCCAGCAGCAGATTCAGGACGGCGCCTAGCAGAACAGATTTCATTCCCTCACTGGCAAAGCCCTGGCAGATCACAAACTGGTTCAGGCCGGTCGATAAAAGCGCAAACACAGAGCCGGAAACGTAGATCATAAAATAGGCTCTGGCGTAAGGATACGTAACGGTGCTGGCTCCGAATGCCATCAGCATCGGGCGGGTTAAAAAAGCGCCGCGGCTGTCAGAACGAGAGACAGGGAAACAAGCATCAGAAACGCATTAGCCAGGATGCGGGATGCCTCTTTTTCATTTTTCTCTCCGAGCCGGATGCCGAGCAGCGGTGCGCCGCCGACCCCGATGAGGGAGGAGAACGCGCCGATCATGGTGAGAATGGGACCGCAGACGCCGACACCCGCGAGCGCCAGATCACCGACAGAGGCAATGTGGCCGATGTACATACGGTCTACAATGCTGTACAGAACACTCACGAACTGTGCCAGCATGCTCGGAAAAGCAATACGGGGAACCAGTTTTCCGATCGGATCGGTTCGAGATGGTTTACAGTTTTCATAGAAAAAATACCTTGTCGTTTTTTGGGTTTGGGAACAGACAGCAAAAACATGTCCGAAACAAAATCCGGAAGACTTTGTTTCGGACATGCCGCTTTTGGTCTGTCTGATAGATCAGCTGACAGAAAAATTATTCAGCAAGAGTGGTCAGATCTACTTTGAAATCGTCAGATCCCTGTCCGTCTACGGTGTAGTAAGCGGCTCTCTGCTCTGCGTTCAGGTAGATTTTGATCTCGCCTTTTAATCCGTTTGCTTTTACTTCTTTTTTGATGACTGCTTCGAGGTCTTTCATAGATACTTTTGTCTCGAAGATCTCAAGAACGGTATCAGATACTTTTGTCATTTTACGTGGGGTTTTGGTTGCTTCTGCCATGGTTTCCGTGGTCTCCTTTTTTACTGTTTTTTTAACGGTTTCTTTTTTGGTTGCTTTTTTCGGCTCTTTTGCAGCTTCTGCTTTTCCTTCTGCTGCTTCTGTATGTAAGGTTTTTTCAGTCGTTGGTTTTACTTCTTTTGCCGGTGCCGCTGTCTTTACAACGGTTTCCGCTGTTTTTGCAGCTTCTGCAGCCTGCTGTTTCGCTTTGGCCATTTTTTTCATGGTTCTTTTATTCATTTTATTCACTCCTCTATGCGATATCTCTAATAAATTACCATGTTTTTTGCGTTCTGTCAAATTTAAATTCGAGAAAACAGCGGCTTTAGGATTGTACACGGCGGAGCACAGAAAAGATTTTTTCAGAATCCCAGATCTGCGGAACAGGGTAGGTGGGATTTGCTTCTTTTAAAGCACGGCGTGCTATTTCTGTGTAATCATTCGGCGAAAGGTGTGGCAGAGTGGATGGAATGTCAAACGAATCGCGCATAGCCTCGATAGCTGCAATCATCCGCTCAGCCTTTTCAGAAACGGTATCTCCGCCGAGAGAAAGCGCATCGGCGAGAACGGCAAGTTTAGGCGCAATGCAGGAACCGTATTCGCGCAGAACAGCAGGCAGCAGAACCGCGTTGGCTCTTCCGTGCGGAATGTGGTACAGTGCACCGACGGCGTGAGCGATGGCATGGACGTAGCCGACAAAGTTGTTGGTAAAAGCGAAACCGGCCAGATACGATGCATGAAGCATTTCCTGCCGTGCGGCAAGACGGGAGCCGTCACGCCAGGCTTCGGGCAGGGCATGGAAATTTTCGCAGACTGCCTCGATGGATGCATTCTGCACGCTGTGGGAGGCGAAGAGGTTCAGAAAAGCTTCCATGGCATGGGTCAGGGCATCCATACCGGTATCTGCGGTCATAGAGGACGGGAGGCTGATCGTAAGACGCGGATCGAGAACTGCCGTATCCGGGATCAGACAGAGGTCATTGACGGCGTATTTGTATGGTTTCCCGTCGATACAGTCTGTGATGACAGCTGCCGCCGTTGCCTCCGAACCGGTTCCGGCTGTCGTCGGCACGGCAAACAGCGGCGGAAGTTTCCGACGGACTTTCAGGAGGCCCCGCATCGCAGGAACCGTCTTTTTCGGACAGCAGACGCGGGCACCGATCAGCTTTGCTGCATCGAGAACGGATCCGCCGCCGATGGCGAGGATAGCCTGCGCCTGAATCTGCTGATAAAGACGGAAACCCTGTTCCACGCTCTCAATCTGCGGATCCGGGGCGATTTCGGAGAAAATGGTGACGGAAATGTTTTCTTTTTTACAGCCGTCCAGCAGAGACGTCAGTGTTCCGCGGCGGACAAAGCCGGGGGTAGTCACCAGGAGAATCCGGGAGATCCGGCGTTTCCGGAATAACGTGGGGAGCAGCAGAACGGCATCCGGTGCTGCAAGGAGTGTCTGTTTCTTATGCTCTGTCAGATGAAGAACGCGGCTCAACACCCACTGCCGGGTGCGGAACCAGAAAATGGAATGCATCAATCAAGTACCTCCATAAAAAATCGTGAGAATCGTATATCTCTTATTGTAACAGTGCACGGCAGGTTTTTCAATTCGTATAGGAATTTTGAATCTTCCGTGAAAAGAATTGACAGTGTAAAAAATGCGTGTTATAGTACAAATAGAACAGATAAAGAGAGCCAGGAATTGTTCACCTGGGAAATCAGGAAAAGGCTTGACTGGAGGTGCCTGATGATGGAAACAAAGAGAGATTATTATGAAGTATTAGGCGTCAGCGGAATGCAGACGAGAAAGAAATCAAGCGTGCATACCGGAAACTGGCGAAAAAATATCATCCCGATACGAATGCGGGAAACCCGGATGCGGAAAAGAAATTTAAGGAAGTGACAGAAGCGTATTCTGTCTTAAGCGATCCGGAAAAGAAGAAAATGTACGATCAGTTCGGATTCGCGGCGTTCGACCAGGGAGCCGGCGCGTACGGCCAGCAGGGCGGTGGAAATCCGTACGGCAGTGCGTATGGAAACCCGTTCGGCGGAAGCGGAAACAACGGCGGCTATCACGAATTTCACTTTGAAGGAAACGCGGACGATATGTTCGGCGATTTCTTTGATCAGATGTTTCATGGCAAAGCGTGGATTCGGAAGCGAGCGGTATACGCGTTCGGGAAGTAGCAGACATCCGTTTGAGGATGCATTTTCCGGCCGCGGTACGGCAGAGGATCTCGATCTGCACGCTGAGGTTTCGATCCGCCTGGAGGAAGCGGCATCGGGCTGTGAAAAACAGATTACCCTGCGGAACCCGGATGGAACGACCAATACGCTGCTGGTTAAAATCCCGGCCGGTATCGAGAGCGGAAAGAGCATCCGTCTGCGCGGCAAAGGCCATACAGGATCAAACGGCCGCCGCGGCGATCTGATTTTGAAGGTCAATGTAGAAGAAAAGAAAGGCTTTGAACGGCGCGGAATGGACATCTACACGACGATTCAGATTCCATACACAACGGCAGTCTTTGGCGGTGAAGCGCGTGTCTCGACACTGTACGGAGATGTGGTCTGCAAAATCAAGGAAGGAACACAGTCCGGCAGTAAGCTCCGTCTGCGCGGCAAGGGCATGGTATCGATGAAAGATGCGAACGTGCACGGTGATCATTATGCGACGATTGAGATTGCTGTACCGCGCAGTCTGAACCGCACAGCACGCCAGAAACTGATGGAATATAAGGAAGCGTGCTGAAAATGTGAAGAAACTGTGAAATCGGAAAATCCGGGTTGACAAATCGTGTTTGTTGTATTATATTACATCTAGAACAAAGAAAAGGAATCAACAAGAAACCAATTCTTCCTTGCATGTTCCCAAACATCCTGTTCCAAGAAACTTATTCATAGCCACAAGGCAAAGCAAACTTAACACCCTTCACAAGATAAGAAGCCTGCTAAGAATCAGATTTTTGGAGGAAAAGGTAAATGAATACTTTAAAAGCTGAAAAGAGAAGTTTGGATGTAAAAGCAAAAAGACTTAGAAGAGAAGGATACGTTGTCGGCAATGTATTCGGCAGAGAGATGAAAGAATCCATTCCAGTTAAGATGGTAAAAAGAGATATCGAGAAACTGCTGAAGACAGACCACAAAGGCAGCCAGATTATGCTGGATGTCGACGGAACCGCATACGATGTCCTGATCAAAAATGTTGATTATAACCCGGTAGCCGGACAGATCGATTCGATCGAGTTCCAGGCACTGGTCAGCAACGAGAAGTTCATTCCGTTGCAGAGATTGTCCTTGTAAACCATGAAAAGATCGCAGAAGGCGTTCTGCAGGAGGATCTGAACGAGGTTGCCTACATGGCATACCCGGCATCCCTGGTCGATCAGGTAATGGTCGATGTCGGAGAGATGAAGATCGGTGATGTCATCCGCGTCAAAGATCTGTCCTTGGCCGCTGACCCGGATATCACCATAAAGACCAATCCGGAATCCATTGTCGTAAGTCTGATGGCTTCCCACAACGTAGAAGCATCGGCAGAAGATACCGAAGAAGCAGAAGAGAAATAAACAGAATAAGCACATACAAAGAAATCCGAAGGCGTCAAAAACCTTCGGATTTTTTGCGTGAAAAATATGGTTTGAATCGATCAGATATAACTCATGAAGCCTTTTCCGATAATTTCGCTGCTCTTTGTGATCGCAATAAACGCGGTCGGCTCGGTATCATGAATAAACCGCTGAAGATAGACGGCCTGCTTGACATCCACAACCGTGAGAATGACTGTCCGCTGCTGGTCGGAGTAAGCGCCGACGGCGTCGTAAAGGGTTGCGCTGTGATTGAGATCCTTTGTGATGAAATCGCAGATCGGCTGCGGATTGTTGGAGATAATCGTAAAAAATTTATTCAGCTTCATCCGCTCAATCGTTTTGTCAATCAGCAGTGTTTTCGCTATCAGACCGAGAACCGAACAAAGTCCGGTTAAGTATCGAAAATCAGGAAAGCAAGGATGACAACGATGAGGTCGGTCACCAGCAGGGCAGTGGAAATATTCATTGTAGAATATTTTTTAATAATCATGGCGATGATGTCTGTGCCGCCGCCGGAGGATTCTCAAAAAACAGCAGTGCTGCCGCCAGTGCCGGAAGAATAATGGCAAAGCAGAGCTCCAGCATGATCTCATCGGTAAGCGGATGTGCCATCGGAAAACAGCTTTTCAAAAATGTTCAGAAGAACCGAGGAAAGCACGGTCACGTAGCTGTCTTGACGCCGAAGTTCCGCCCCAGCACAGCAAAACCAACCAGCAGAAGCAGCAGGTTGATAAAAAGGTTGATCTGTGAGGCAGTGAACGGAAGAAACCGGCAGATGACAACGGCCATACCGGATACACCGCCGAAAGAAAAATTATTGGGGAATTTAAAAACATAAAATTCCAATGTCCATGATCAGAACAGCTGCGGTAATGACAGCATATTCTTTTAACGTTTGTAATGCAGGCTGCGATGCCTGTTCTTTTGTGTCCATTTTTTTGCTCCTTTATTTGAATTTGAGGCGACCTTCATTTTATTATAGAAGAAACTTTTTTGAATAACAGCTAATAATGTATCCCCCTCTTCAAACATAGCATGGCATATGGTAGTTTGTCCAGTTACATTTTCCTTATTTCCATTTTTCCGTTTTCCGATGTTTGTATCCAATTTATTTCTGTGGTATGATGAAGGGCAGGATCTTTTTTCGGAAAGAAAAAAAATCTGCAGTTTCTGTTTCAAAATGTTTCGGAAAAAGAAGAAAAAACAGAAACAAAAATG
>ENA-OUNI01000648-OUNI01000648.1-human-gut-metagenome-genome-assembly--contig:-NODE-648-length-15765-cov-2.067656_pt1 | contig 15765 bp, 15 predicted proteins | sample MGYA00242499_ERZ504580 | MGnify/ENA primary metagenome ERZ504580 (study PRJEB26092, sample SAMD00036315) | human gut metagenome | host: Homo sapiens | study: EMG produced TPA metagenomics assembly of... | reverse complement strand
ATGATGGTTCTATATTTTCTTTCCTTGTTGGCAGCAATCTTCCATTGATCTTAGTATATGGGGGGCCATTTGACCTTGCCCCATGTCGATTTTCGTCTCAGGCCTTCACGCCGCCGGCGGAAGTCCGCTGATCAGGTATTTTCTGACAAAGAAGCTGAACACCATCACCGGCAAACTGATGATCACAGAGGTAGCGGCGATCTTTCCCCATTGCATCTGCTCAAAATTGATGTAGTTATTGACCGCGACAATGATTGTTCTGGCGTTGGAGCGGGTTACCGTCAGCGCGAAGAGATACTCGTTCCATGCCTGTATCCATGAGAAAATGGCGGTTGCTACCAGTGCTTGGGCGATCAGAGGAAGAACGACCAGAACAAATGCCTGTATCACCGTACATCCATCGATTTCCGCCGCTTCATACTGGTCTTGTGGAACAGTCTGTAAAGCTAAAGCGGATATTCGCAATCCGCTTCGTTACTTGCTCATAACTGAATAGCTGCTTCACCGCTTATCAGGACTTGGTTGATTCGGTTAAATTCTTTTAGGGTTTGTCAAGGGTGATGAGGAGCTTTAAAAACAGGCTCCTCTTCACCCTTAATTTATATATCGGTTAATGATCTGTGCGTTTGAGAAATTGATTCGTATATATCAAGACACATATGACAGAGCATTACTTTTGACAGGAATTTTTAGAAACAATAACCTTTGTCGGTCGATACAGTTTTTCTCCGAAGAAGTAGCCTTTCTGTATTTCCTCGACAACTCTGTCTTCTTCCACCCGGTCGGTTTCTTCGATGTGCACTGCATCATGGATATGAGGATCAAATATTGTACCATTTGCTTCCATCGGTAAGACATTCAGCTGATATAAATTCTGCGCCAAAGCTGTACGGAAATCCATCATAAGAAGCTTTTCATCCATATAGGCCCAGCGATTCGTCGTTCGTTCCGAACTGACAATTCCATATTCGAGATTGTCTTTTACAGCCAGCAGCTTTTCAATCCATGTGCTGACTCGGATATTTGTATCTCCGTCATGACAGTCTGCAAATACTTCTTGTGTCTGTCTGGCGATCATCTGGATTCTCTTTCCAATTGCAGAAGCCTTCGTTGTGGGGTTCAGATTTTCCGCCCCCAGGCAAAACTCTTTTCCGGCCTGAAGTACATTTGCGAGAAGCTGTTCCGGTACGAAAACGGTATTTATCGGGAAGCGTTTCGGCTTTTCTTCTGTGAATTGACTCAAATCTATCTTTGCAAGATTCTCTCCTGATTGCAGTATCAGGGTAAAATCGCCGCATTCCATTCCAACCTCGATCCATGCTTCAGCCGGCTTGCATCCTTTGGAAATTCAGGACAGATCTCCTCCATTTTCTAGGTTCTGACTTTCCTTTTAGAATCCTTTGATTTCAGATACAGGTTCAGACCTTTTCCTTTGATTCCGGAATCCAGCAAAATGTCGAAACCATCTGTTCGCATGGGAATCATGTGTCGTTCTTCGTTAAGCCAGGTTAATGGAATGCATTCCTTTCCCCATTGGATGGTTGAAATTTCAATTCCGGCGGTCCATGGGAAAAGTACAAGCATGGTAATAGGCTTCGCGGTAGGATTGGTAAGTCTGGCTCCCTGGGCTGCAGTTCTATCCGCGGCCACAACGGAAAGATCCTCGTATCCGATTGTTTCCTGACCCAGTGTTTCTCTCGATTTCGTATCACTTAGATAATAGTACGTCATATTTGGAATCATTTCTGGAGTATTCTCTCCGATGGTATATTCCAATCCTTCCAGCATATTAGTTTGATCTGTCCATGCTGAAAATTCTGCCAGCAGATTTTGCTTTTTACAATTTGAAATCACACGAACCCCAAATTGCTGGTCATGTTTCATATCTTGTGCTTTTGAAAGGGCACAAGCATCTGTCGCAGTCATAACCCTTATTACATGAAAGCCTGCTTTTTCCATGGCGGTCCGTACATTTTTCTGCGTTATAATTTCCGGTATAGAAAGGGCAAGCACACAATCGCTTATCTGTGCAAATGCAGTTTTTTGAAGCTCCATTTTCAATTCCTTCATCAGAGCAATACAATATCGAATCGAACAAGGCTCCAGGTAGAAGAAACTGCGCTTTCTGCTTCCTGCATAAAGTCTTCTTCGTCTGTGTTTCTCTCGTGAAGCATCCGTAATATCCGCCTGACTCATAACGGTGAAGATACGGAGCAGTTACTTTTTATCAAGGGTTCTCGCGCATTACGCCGACCAGTGCATGCGGGACATATGGCTCTTCGAGATAAGCAGTCTCATCCGGTGTCAGCTGTACACCGATGGCTTTGACGCCCTCTTCAATATGCGATACCTTTGTCGCCCCGACAACCGGAGCAGTTACTTTTGTGAGCAGCCATCCGAGCGAAATCTGGATTCTCGTCAGCCCCTTCTTCTTTGCAAGTTCACCGACGCGGTCGATAATGATGGCGTCTTTTTCTTTCGTCGCATCATACTTTCCTTTTGCGTACGTATCTTCCTGCAGCCGTTTGGAAAGCTCCGACGGTTTTTTTGCCAGGCGGCCGGAAGCCAGCGGCTGTACGGTGTCAGTGCAATATTCTGATCCTTGCAGAACGGAACCATCTCGCGTTCCTCCTCGCGGAATAGCAGATTGTAATGTCCCTGAATCGAAACAAATTTGGCCCAGCCGTTCTTATCCGCAATATAATTTGCTTTTGCCAGCTGCCATGCGAAGCAGTTAGAAATACCGATGGCGCGTACCTTTCCTGCAACGACAGCTGAATTTAATGCCTCCATCATTTCTTCTACCGGTGTGTGATAGTCCCACATATGGCAGATATAAAGGTCAACATAGTCCATGCCAAGATTCGTAAGGCTGCGATCGAGAAGACCTAAAATATGATCTTTTCCGCTCACCCCGTCTGCAATTTCCTGCGGGCTGCGCGGGAAAAATTTTGTTGCGACAACGACTTCATCACGTTTTGCAAAATCGTTCAGCGCGCGTCCCAGATACTGCTCGCTGGTGCCGCTCTGATAACCGGCAGCGGTATCAAAAAAGTTTACACCAAGTTCCAGACCGCGTTTTAAAATCGCGCGGGAATGCTCCTCGTCCAGTGTCCAGGAATGTATGCCGCTTTTTGCATTTCCAAATCCCATACATCCCATACAGATTCTCGATACCTTTAAATCCGAATTTCCAAGTTTTGTGTATTCCATGAAAAATCTCCCTGTGCGATGATGTACTCCCAGAGTACATGATTTCGTGCTTTTCTAAGATACTTCCATTGTAAAATCGGAATACAGATTTGTCCAATACTTGATGCAAAAAGAAGGGTATGTTCAAAAAGCATGAAGAACGAGAGAAAGAACAGGAAAAACATGTGAAGGAACATATACAAAATCAAGTGAAAGTCAGTTTTCTAAAAGTAAAAAGTCAAATCAGAACATTTTTTTCATCCCGGAGTATGCTAAAATTTTTTATAAGACAAAGACAGGATGTGCGAAAGCATGTTGCAGGGGTTTTTACGCACAATCCGGAAAAGAGGAAACATGAAGAAACAGTATTACTGCAATCCATTAAACATGGACTACCGTTACCAGTTTATCGAGGATATGAGAAGCGGCGAGGACAAGATTTCCCGCGAGGCCGCCGATCCGTCGATGATTTTATTTCAGGGAAAATATTATATTTTTGCATCCATGACTTTGAGCGTCTGGGTTTCGGAGGATATGGTTCACTGGGAGAGCACCGTCTGCCGGACAGCCTGCCGCTGTATGACTATGCGCCGGATGTGCGCGTGGTCGGCGATTACGTGTATTTCAGCGCATCCCGTCGTGGCACGATCTGCGATTTTTACCGCACGAAAGATATCTTAAACGGTCCGTTTGAGCGTATTCCGGGAACCTTCGATTTCTGGGATCCGAACCTGTTTCTTGATGATGACGGAAAGCTCTATTTTTACTGGGGATGCAATAACGTGACTCCGATCTGGGGTGTGGAGCTTGAACCGGAGACGATGGTTCCAAAGACCGAGAGAAAAGAACTGATCTACGGTCAGCCGGAAAAAATCGGATACGAGCGCGTCGGAGAAAATCATTCCAAAATGCCGCTGAGTGAAGAAGAAGCTGTTGAAAAATTCAAAGAATTTCTGAAAGCACAGGGAAAAGATGCGGATCATCTGACGGAGGAGCAGATCGGGTTTGCCAAAATTATGTTCAGTCAGAGACCGTTCATCGAGGGCGCATGGATGACGAAGCATGACGGAACCTATTACCTCCAGTATGCCGGCCCGGGAACGGAATACAACGTTTACGGTGACGGTGTTTACGAGAGTGATTCCCCGCTTGGCCCGTTCCGTCTGGCAAAGAACAATCCATATTCCTATAAACCGGGTGGATTCCTGCGCGGTGCAGGCCACGGTTCGACGATGGAAGACCGCTATGGAAACTGGTGGCATACCGCGACAATGCAGATCAGCAAAAACCACGATATGGAGCGTCGCGTCGGCATCTGGCGGGCAGGTTTCGACAAAGATGGTGTCCTGTTCTGTAATCAGCAGTTCGGCGACTGGCCGATGGCGGTGGAGCAGGCAAAAGAAGACCCATGGGCAAAACCGGAGTGGTATCTCTTAAGCTATCAGAAAGCAATGACGGCATCGTCCTCGGAAGAAGGCAGAGAACCGTCGTTTGCGACAGATGAAAATATCCAGACCTGGTGGCGCGCAGCCGGAAATCAGCCGGGTGAGTGGATTTCGATGGATCTTGGTGAGGTAAAAGATGTCCGCGCCGTACAGATCAATTTTGCAGATGACAAAATCGATGCACCTCTGCCGGGCGAGCGTCAGGGCGAACGATATATCGACCCGAGCCAGCATAAGACCAGATGGCTGCTTGAGGCATCCGCCGATGGAACAAACTATTTTGTTCTGGCAGATAAATCAGACGCAGAAACCAATTTGCCGCACGATTTCATCGTAAAAGAAGAGGGTGTACAGATCCGTTATCTGAAACTCACTGTTTTTGAAGTGCCGTACAACCAGAATCCATGCATCTCCGGTCTTCGTGTTTTCGGCCTCGGCAACGGCGAAAAACCATCCGCACCGCAGTACCAGGCAGAGCGGACCGGAACTATGGATATGCGCATCACCATCGAGCCACAGACAGACGCTGTCGGATACAACGTCCTCTGGGGTTTTGCACCGGACAAGCTGTATCACAGCTGCATGACCTTTATGCCGGAGCAAAATATTGGAGCGCTGGTAGAAGGCGAAACGGTGTATGTGAGAGTCGATGCGTTTTAATGAAAATGGAATTACGGAAGGAACCGTAAGGCCGCTTGCATGATACAATTATATTGAAAAAAGCAGAAAAAACAGCTCAGGTGCTCTTTGGAGAAATGAACATTAGAAATAAACGGATTGAACATAAGGAGTATTTATGGAAATACATGAATTACAGCAATTGCTGTCAGAAATGTCATTACAGGAAAAAATAGGACAGATGGTGCAGCTCACCGGTGTATACTTCGATAAAGAGGCAGTACTCACCGGTGTTGTTGGCGAACAGTTACCACCGGAATGGATCATTCAATATGCCGGTTCAGTGCTTGGAGTGATCGGTAAAGATAAAATTTATGATATTCAGAGCAGATATATGGAACAGCATCCCCATCATATTCCGCTTCTTTTTATGGCAGATGTTATCCATGGATGTCGGACGATTTTTCCGATTCCGTTGGGGCAGGCGTGTTCATTTCATCCGGAACTGGTGTCTGAGGCGGCTTCTATAGCTGCTTGGAGGCATCTTCAGAAGCTCAGAGCAACATTTTCTCCTATGATTGATGTTTCAAGAGATCCCAGATGGGGAAGGATGATGGAATCCTTTGGAGAAGATCCATATGTAAATGGGATCATGGGAAAAGCAATGGTAGATGGCTATCAGCAGAAAGATGATGCCGGAATAGCGGCATGCCTGAAGCATTTTGCGGGTTATGGGGCAGTGAATGCAGGAAGGAATATAATGATGTTGAAATATCCCAGCGGACATTTCTGGAACAGTATGTAAAACCTTTCCGTATGGCATTAAAAGCAAAGCCTGCTATGGTCATGACAGCTTTTAATGCTATTGACCGTAAACCGATAAGCGGAAATAAGGAACTTCTTAAAGGGCTTCTGCGGGATAAGGAAGGATTTGAGGGAACTGTAATTTCAGATTGGGGCTCCATAGGTCAGCTGGAAGAACAGGGAGTGGCAGCTGATATGGAAGAAGCAGCAATCCAGGCTTCAGAAGCCGGTGTAGACATTGATATGATGAGTCCTGCTTATATGCTGTGTCTGGAAAAACTGGTAGAAAGCGGAAAAATCCCGGAAGCGTTTGTTGATGAAAGTGCATTCCGGGTCCTGATGATGAAAAATCAGCTTGGGCTTTTTGAAAATCCGTTTGCCGGTCTTGGAAAGAGTGGAAAACTGACTTTGTATAACCGGGAAAAGGCATATCAGCTGGCGGGCGAAAGCTGTGTCCTTTTGAAAAATGAAAAGCTGCTGCCATTAAGCAGGAAGAAGAAAGTTATCTGGGCAGGTCCTTATACAGCGTCAAGAGAACTATTAAGCCGCTGGTCAATTTTTGGAGAACATGAGGCAGTTGAAACAATAGAAGATGTTTTGCAAAAAAAGCAGATAGAAGCAGAATGTATTACAGGATGCAATATTCTTTCTGATGAAGAGTGTAAGGTATGGCAGGTGGAACAGGAATTGTCTGACAAGCCAAGGGATGAGCAGTGGCTGGAAACGATAACCCATGAAGATACGGTTGTATGTGTACTGGGTGAACATGAGTCCCAGTCAGGAGAGGCTGCCAGCAGGGCATTTCTGACTTTGCCGGAGGAACAGCAGGTGTTATTTGAAAAAATAGCAGAACGTACAAGTAATATTGTGACTGTGGTAATTACAGGAAGACCATTGGACCTGCGGAGGATATCGGAAAGATCCAAGGCTGTCATTATGGCATGGAGACCCGGCACTATGGGAGCTGAAGCAATCATAGATATTGTGTATGGCAGAATAAACCCTTCCGGCAAATTAGCTGTGAGTATCCCATGGTGTGTGGGACAGGTGCCCATAAGCTACTGGGATGTAAAAACCGGGCATGTGCTTACTGCAGATAACCTGGAGAACCGTTTCACCAGCAGATATATGGATATTCCCAATACACCATTATATCCATTTGGTTTTGGATTATCCTATACAGAGTTTGATGTTTCGGATGTTGAAGTTCGGATGGAACAGGACAAAAGAGTGCATGTACATTGTAAGGTAAGTAATACAGGCAATATTGCGGGGGCAGAGGTCGTTCAGTGTTATTACGAAACATTACATGCATCTGTGGTGCGTCCGATGAAAGAGCTTGTCCGTTTTCAGAAAGTCTTTCTGGATCCGGGAGAAAAGAAGGATGTAGATTTCTTTATTGACCAGGAAGAATTCTCATATTATGGCAAAAACATGGAAACCGTCAGCAGCGGAATGAAACTGCGTATCAGTATTGGAAACAGTAGTGACCACCTTGTTTCTGAGAACATTATACAAGCATAGGAGAAAAGAGACATGAAAGATTTTGAAAAGGATTTGATTTATGGCGAAACGGTGTATGTGAGAGTCGATGCGTTTAATGAGAATGGAATTACGGAAGGAAGCGTAAGGCCGCTTGCATGATGCAATTATAGTTGAAAAAGCAGAAAAACAGCTCAGGTGCAGAAATGCACTTGAGCTGTTTTGACGTTAGGCATATCAACGTCTAGCGTAAAAGCCTTTTTCAGACACGCTCTAGGATACGGAGAAACGTCGGTGCAGTATTAGAAGAACCACATGCCTGCACGTCAGAAGAAAAAAATCAGTCATTGGAGTGATGCACTTTTTTGTGCTCGTTGCATTGGTCCCTGTATTGTTTTGGCGTGAGTTCGTTTACTTTTTTAAACATTTCAATAAAAGCGCGGGAACTGGAAAACCACTTTCTTCTGAAATATCAGGAATAGAAGAAGTCGTAGTTTCAAGGAGGTGGGTCGCATGGTCTAATCGGAGCGAAGAAAGATAGACATTAAAATTGCGACCTGTTTTTTGGCAAATATTCTGGAAAAATAGGTCGGATTGAAGCCAAAATGTTCGGAAACACTTTCTAGAGTGATATGTTCTCTATAATGTGCTGCCAGATATTCGGTAAAAGAAATCGAATCCTCTAATTTGGATCGGGGGGGGGTAGTACAAGTTCGGAGCAGCCATGCTTTCAGAGAGAAGGATATGAAAAATTTGGAGAACACAGGCATTCATCCCAAGGAGATCAACCGTTTTTTCGGATCGTGAATATCGGTAGATATCCATAAGAAGTTCTATGATTTCTTTCCGATGTCTGTTCACAACATCCTGTTCTATAATAGGGTAGTTTTTACTATCTGGGTTAAAAAAAAGCTGTATGATAGAGACAGGAACAAGCACTGCAAATCCTAGAAAGGAGGCAGAAACTTCAAGTGACTTATGAATAACATTTGGGTTCACAAAAAGAAAATCATTATCTTTTGCATAAGTCATAGTAGAGCCGATTTCACAGCGCAGTGTTCCCGAAATAGAACAGTTAAATTCAAAACTGTTATGCCAGTGAAAAATGCGGTGCTGAATTTACATCTTTAGGTTTTTCTAACTGAATCCAGTCAGAATGAAATACCTTGCAAAAGCGTCCGTCATACAAATTGATTGGTTCATATTCGATAATTTCCATATGCTTTGCCCTCTTTTGAATTGTAGATTAACCATGAATAAAAAAAGGAAAAATGATCACATACCATAAAGATTGCACAATAACATATTAATCGAAATTCGTTAAAAAAGTCTATAAAAAAAAAAGTGATATAAAGTAAAAATACTGTATAGATTAGATAAGAAAGCGTCTCGAGAAAAGATAAAAAAAAGTATAAAAATAGATTATAACAAAAACGAACTTTTCTAAAGGAGGAAAAGAGATGAAAAGAAAAACATTAGCAGTTTCACTATCAGCAATCCTTGCAGCATCCATGCTTTTGGATGCGGAAGCAATTCCAAAAGTGGGGATACAAAGAGTTCTTCTGACAATGGCAGTGCCAGCGCCAGCGCATCTGAAGCATCCAACGCAGGCTCGAGATGCTTCTGGTTCAGGTATCCAGTACGATGGAGACGATGTAACGATTACCTATTGGCATACACATGGTGATTCAGAGGAAGAGGTTCTTGTAGATACCATTATTCCTGAGTTTGAAAAACAGTATCCAAATATTCATGTTGATGCTGTAAGAATGCCATACGATGGATTGATGCAACAGATTATTACCAGCCTTTCCAGTGGAACAGGCCCGGATCTGATGCGAATGGATATTATCTGGGTTCCAGAACTTGCTGAGATGGGAGCACTTGCAGCAGTTGATGATCTGGAAGGATTTGCAGATCTGAAAGATAATCTGTACGAAGGACCGCTGAGTACTAATTATTACAATGGAAAATATTATGGATTGCCATTGAACACAAACTGTCTGTCAGGCGTTTACAGTAAGACCATGATGGAGGAACTGAATATTGACAGTATTCCGACAACTTACGATGAAGTTGTTGCATTGAAGGACAAGCTTGGCTCAGATCAGTATCTGATCGCATGCGAGGGGGCAAACTCTTGGGCTATGGCTCCATTGTTTCATTCTCTGGGCGGCGTTTATACCAATGAGGACTATACGAAAGCATCTGGTTATGTCAACAGTGAAGATAGTGTAAAGGCACTGGAGACTATCGTTGAGTGGTATGATGAAGGAATTATTGGACCTTGCTTCACAGGTGGAAAGCCGGATGCAGCAAATGGTCTTTACGATGGAAATTATCTGTTTAGTTATCAGGGTCCATGGTTCTTCACAAATGATGATGAAGAAAATCTGGCAAAAGTAGAAGTAGGACTTCTGCCGGCTGGTAAAGCCGGATCTCTTACCGTTAACGGTGGCGAGGATCTGGTTATGTTTGAGAGTAGCGATAAGAAAGAAGCATCCTGGGTATTTGCAATGTTCTTAATGAGTGAATTCTCTCAGACAGCACAGGCTGTAGGCGGTGGACATCTGATCCCGACTGTAAAAACAATTGCCGAATCTGAAGAAGTACAAGCAGTACCGAATATGAGTACGTATATTGAACAGCTTGAGGGAGCTGTATCCCGTACCCCATCTCCGGCATGGGAGAAAATTTCAGATAAACTCTCTGTAGCATTCCAGAGCGCAGTTCTTCATGAGGATACGGCACAGTCCGCACTCGATAAGATTGCTCCGGAACTGGATGCATTGCTTGCAGGTGAGGCATCATAATTCAAGAAAGATGAAACAAATTTCCACAGGCTTTCTTGCCTGTGGAAATTGTTATAGGGCGATAAAAAGCAGCCCGGAAAGGTATCTGTTATGAAAAAACCTTTATCAGAAAGATTTTCCAAAGGTCTGAAACAATGGTTGGCCGTTTTGCCCTTCCTTGCAGTGGGAATGACCTTATTTATTGTCTTTGTATTATATCCACAAATTAAGAATATTTATATTGCACTAACAAATTATAGCATTATGCCAGGTTCGGAAAATACATTTGTTGGAATAAGTAATTTTTGCTAAAATGTTCAAAGATATTTCAACAAAAGGATCTGATGCCTATTTTTTCTGGATTGCATTTCGAAATAATATTTTAGCAGTTCTGGTTACTGTGCCAGGACAGTTGGTTCTTGGCCTGATCGTTGCTGTTTTGATTCATAACCTGAAAACAGGAAAAAAATGTATATAAAGTACTCTTATATATTGCAGTTATTTGTGACTGGGTTGTTTTCTGTAATATCATTGATATATTTTCCAACCGGATGAAGGAAGTCTTGTAAACTACTGTCTGACTACCATCGGAATCTTAAAAGAGCCGGTAGCATGGTTGAAGAATACATGGACAGGAAACTTTGTTATCTGGATCTGCTCAATCTGGAAGGGCTATGGCTGGGTTATGATCATTTACACCGCCGGTCTTCTTGGAATCCCATCAGATCAGTATGAAGCTGCAACGATGGATGGAGCCAATGCGGTTCAGAAATTCTTCCACGTTACACTTCCTGGATTAAGAGGAACTACGCTTTATCTACTGATTAATCTGATTAACGGTGCAATGAATATCTTTATTCAGGTGTTCCTGTTGACAAAAGGAGATCCGCTCGGAACAACAGATGTTGTTATGGATTATATTTACCGGAGGGCGTTCAATTATTTCGATTTTGGGTATGCGGCCGCTTGTGGTATTGTCATGGGTATTGTTGTATTTGTTATTTCCATGGGACTGAAGAAATTCCTTCGCTATGGTGAAAATCTTTAAGGAGGAGAGCAGCAATGAAGAAAAAGAAAATAATTAGTCAGATCTGTATTCATGTGATTTTAGTAGCGTTGACAGCAATATGCCTTCTTCCTTTTTTGTCAATGATTTCGACTTCATTTATGAAGGTAAAAGGTGTTTTGCCGAACGAGCCAATTTTATTTCCGAATTTTCCACTTTATCTGGAAAACTATGTAAAAGCGTGGACTGCAAACCATTTTCAGACGTACTTTTTCAACACACTATACGTGTCTGTAGTGGGCCTTATCGTAAATCTGTTAATTTCGATCACGATGGCATATTCTTTCTCACGATTCCAGTTTCCAGGAAAGGAGCCTATTTTTAACTTGCTGTTGCTCACAATGATGATTCCGGCACAGCTGGCTATGATCTCCCAGTACACTGTTTTAAACGGATTGAAACTGATTGATACCTATAAAGGAATTTGGCTGCTGTGGGGAGGCACTTGTGTGGCAGGAAACACCTTCTTCTATAGAGGTTTTTTTGAAGCAGTGCCGAAAGAGCTGGAAGAGTCCATGTACCTTGATGGTGCAACCAGGTTTCAGACCTTGTTACATTGCATTATTCCGTTAAGTAAACCGGCAATTGCAACACAGGCAGTATTGGCGTTTAATGGATACTGGTCGAACCTATTTGATATTCTTACCTTTACAAAATCGACAAACAAGAGAACACTTTCCGTTGCACTGCAACTGTTCCGTGGACAGTATACGACGAACTATGGCCTGATGTTTGCTGCCAGTGTTATTGTTATTATTCCGATTATTGTATTGTTTGTTATTTTTCAGAAACAGTTTATGCAGCAGGGCATTACGGACGGTTCCATAAAAGGATAATATCGGATTCTCTGCAAAATTCAGCCGGGAGGTGAAGTATGATTACAACTAGAAAAAACAGTCGGTTTGGTAATTGCAGCAGTTGAACTTGGCTGTACCGGTTCGGCAGGTATCCTTCCATTCCTGTGAATTTAAATGAATGGGAACATGCGGTGTTAATGGACACATTTTACAGTGCAGGCGGAAGAGAGACCGTTTCAAGTACAAATCTACGGATGATGTGGGATCAGAAAAATCTGTATCTGTATCTGATTTGCTATGAAAAAGAGGCAAGGGTTTCCCGTCCGTCTGATGAAAATGTGCTGAAAACAGAATGGATGCTTCGCAAAGATAAGATAGAAATTGCATTGAGCAGCGGAAATTTTGGAGAGCGAGACTACGCAGTATTTTGTGCAGACACAGAGAAACAGGCGGGAGCCAGGACGGAAAAGGGAATGACCTATTCGGTGGCGATAAAGCAATTTTAAATGATTACTTTACCGAAAAAATGATGCGGTAAAAACAGAAATCCCATCATGGAAATATACATGCAAAATCGCTGTAGAAAAAAACTGTTGGCGTGTCATGTTTGGAATCCCATGGGAGCTGTTCGGTGGATTTCCGGAAAAATATTTTAAGTTTCAGGTTTACCGGAAAAAGAATCAGACCAGTGAAGTGTTGGCTTTGAATCCGTTGGATTTAAATGCAAATTACGAGTCCAGATTTGATTTTGATCCGGAAAGCTTTATTGAGTGCACACCTGGAGGAACACCGCAGGTTATCTATTCCAACAGTGCTTGCGTGATCCTACCGGATGGAACGATGCATTGGCAGCGGCCGGCGACACTGGAATGGCCATCTATAAATGAGCGGGTTGAGATTATGCATTTGCAGAAATCGCTGACACCGACAACACCGGATGAATTGCCAGATCGGATTATAACCGTACAAAGATGGCAGGATGTGTTAATGTTGGAAGGAATGGATTTCTTCCCAAATGCACGATGTGAAAACTCTTTTGATAAAGTGGATCCTTGGGTACAGAGACGTCTCTGCAACGAAGCACTTCGAAAAGGAGATACTGCGACAGCCTGCAGAGAACTGGATGTCTTGATTGGCTATTTCCGAACGCTCACGGCATGGTGGTATGCAGATCACACACTTGGAGATGCAGACGAAGACAACTGGATTGGATTCACACATCTGAAATCTGTTTCAGATCAGGGGAATAAGATCGTATTAAAGTACGAATATGGTTTGAACACCTGCGATGCCGTATTGATTCCACAGAATCGTGGTTTTCGCTTTTATACAAGAGAAAAAGGAGATTTTGACAGCGAAGCAGTTTCGTATACATTTTCAGAAATAGAGGGAGAATATCAGATCAAAACAGCACATTCTGTGATTGTGATTACAGCGGGAGATGATTGGAAAATCTGTGCAGATGAAAAAATTTGTATTGGATGCAGATAACTTCAAGCTCTATGATTATGCAGGAAGCAAAGGTTTCGATGTGTGCCAACCACTTCAGGAAAGAGAAATGGTGTATGGATTCGGCGAACGATTTGATGCTGTAAACCAGAGAGGTCGGGTACTTTCTTTGTGGCACAGAGATGCATTTGAAGGTTGTAATTGTTCTATTGGAAATCAGTCCTACAAAAATGTATCATTTTTACACTCTACAAAAGGTTACTCTTTGTTTATTAACAGTTTTTACAGAATTAGAGCAGATATTGGAAGAGTCAGTAAAGGGCTTCGAATCACAACAGCAGGACCCAAAGCAGATATTTATGTTTTACGGGAAGCGTCTTAGAAAACATGGAGGAATATACAGCCTTAACCGGAAAACCGCTGCTTCCGCCTGCGTGGGTGTTTGAACCGTGGGCCGGCGGTGGGGTAGGCAGATGGATGGACGGACCGACGCACGATGTAATCCAGGAGATGGAAGGTGTTGTACGGAAGTTTAAAAATCTTGATATCCCACATTCTGGCCTGTATGCAGAGGGTGCTGGTTGGAAATGGGAAGACCATTACAACAAAGAAGAAATTTATAAGATTGCTGCGTTTACAAAACAACAGAAGATGCGGGTTTTTTCGTGGCAGTTTTCACATCTGGATATGGAGCAGGCAAAGGAACTTCTGCCGAACTGTGCGGAAGAAGATCTGCCAATTACAAGAACGCCGGGTTATCATGGAGAAAAAGTTCTTCCATGTGCTATTGATTTTTCACATCCAAGAGCAGAGGAACTTCTGGAAAACCAATGGCATGATCGAATGGATGCAGGTTTTGATGGAACTATGGTGGATTTTGGAGAAATCATTCCAGATGAAGCAGTGTTTTACGATGGTCGTACGGGAGATGAAATGCACAACGCTTACGCGCTGGATTATACAAAAGCGTATCGAAAACTCTTTGAAAAATATAAAGGAGAAGATCACGTGCTGTTTTCAAGATCTGCGGCAGCGGGTGTTCAAAAGTATTCCTGCCAGTTTGGTGGAGACCAGCTTTCAAGCTTTAGAGGCCTGACTTATGCAATGAATGGAGGTCTGACACTGGCGGCTTCCGGTTTTCCATTCTGGGGTGTTGATGCAGGAGGTTATTCAGGATTTGCAGACGAAGAAACGTATCTCCGTTGGACGGAATTTGCAGCCTTCTCACCGATTATGCGTTTCCATGGAGTGACCCCAAGAGAGCCGTGGTTTACAGTCGATATGCAGTGTCTGTTTATAAATTTTATGCATGGCTAAGAGAAAATCTTCTGAAATATTCGGTTCATACAGCGGAAGAGGCACATAAAACAGGCATACCAATGATGAGACCGTTGCCAATGGTATTTCCTAAGGATAAAGAGGCTGTCTATTGGAAGATGAATATTTTTATGGTTCAGATCTGTTAGCTGCTCCGGTTCATCAAGAAGGGGAACAGAGAAGAATTTACTTCCCAGCAGGAAGATGGATCAATTTGTTGGATTTCAGAAAGATGGTTGGTGGAAACCGAATTCTTCAGGTGGATGTTCCAATTGACAAAATTCCTGTTTATATTCGGGAAGGAGCGTGCATTCTGTCTGTTATGAATGGAGAATTGCAGCTTGGACAAAGCATGACATATGAAAAAAAGAATACAGTTCTTATGAGCCGAGCTTTAAATGAAACCTCAGGCAAACGGTATGCGGATGGAAAAGAAATTGAATACAATATTTTGGGCCAAAGGGTGAAGATTTCTTATGCTTCGCCATGCATCCGAGACAGAATTTATTGTTCTTCTTGGTTTTGACAGAAAGCCAGAAGTCTGGAGTTGAATGGAGTTTCTCTTTCAGAGAGTGCATCCTTGAATGCATTGAATTATGGCTCCGGTTGGTATTGGAGAGAGGATGCAGCAGTTGTTGTCAGTGTTCCGAAATTGAAAAAAACAGAAATCCATGTAATTCATAAAGAACAATAGTATCAAAATGACGAAGTGATCCCTGCGAAGATTCTTGAGAGAAAAGCCCCGTCTTCGGTTTTAATTTCCGAAAGAGGGGACTTTCGTCAAAAACAAACGAAACATTTCA
>ENA-OUNI01000646-OUNI01000646.1-human-gut-metagenome-genome-assembly--contig:-NODE-646-length-15773-cov-9.982551_pt1 | contig 15773 bp, 19 predicted proteins | sample MGYA00242499_ERZ504580 | MGnify/ENA primary metagenome ERZ504580 (study PRJEB26092, sample SAMD00036315) | human gut metagenome | host: Homo sapiens | study: EMG produced TPA metagenomics assembly of... | reverse complement strand
CGTCAGGTTTGCCACAGCCGCGCCGCGGCTGTAGCCGCCCAGCCAGAGCTTGATGGTGCCAGCGTTCCCGCTGCAGCCTCGGCTTTTTTCAGGTAGTCCTGCAGATCCTCAAAAAATGCTCTGCTGCTGTCACAAAGCCATAGTGCCCACCGCCTTCGCCCACATGCAGGTTGCTGGCCCACTCGGCACCATAGCCGACACCGCGCAGCATGGCTGCAATAATGGTGGTGCGCTGACCATCCTGTACCAGTGTTTTCTGCGCAAAAGCACAGCCCGCGGTATCCACCGGGGTGTTCAGGCTGCACTGGTAGCCCGCATAGACCGCATTGGCAAAGCCAAGCTTCTGGTAGGCATCCGCAATGCTGTCCTCACGGCCCGCTTCACCCTCCACCCAGTAAAGCGCATCGCTCTGGTAGGTGTTGCCGCTTGCCGCCACAAGGCCCAGCGTTGCCAGTGCCAGCTTGTGGCTGTACTGCAGCGCCGTGTTCTCAAAAAAGGCATCTGTATAATAAAAATCGTGGGAGAGATCTGTTTCGCTGTGGTCGCTGCGGAAAGCAAAGGAGTAGTAATCCTCCGGCACCGCACTGCCCACCACAGCCTGTGCGGCCTGCGGCAGCAAAGCCTCTGCCGCCGCGTGCGGGGCCAGCACGCCTGCCACGGCAGCTGCTGCCGCCTTGCAAAAGGCACGTCGTTTTATGGTCTTCATCTTCCTGCTCCAATCAAGGCTTCTGCATAAAACCAGCCTGTTTTTCTAAGTATAGCGGATTTTGCACGCTGATACAATCGCTCTTTTTTAATAAAAAAACAGTCCATGCTCCACACACAGACTGTTTTATGGTATAGTATAAAGGTGTCCGGCTCACCTCAGCTCGATCTGCCTGCAGTAGTCCACGATGTGGTGGAACATCTGTTCCACTGCCGGGGCCATTGCGGCGGGGCGCTGCACAGCCAGACCCACCACACGGTCTTCCTCTGGCTCGATGGGATAGATCTTGATCGCGGCCTTGCAGTCGCGCAGCAGCATCTGCGGCATGATGGAAATGCCCAGACCTGCTTCTACCATGGCGATGTTGGACTGGTCGTCGATGACATGGCAGCGGCGCTCGGTGCCGATCTTATATTTTTTCAGGAACTGGCGCATTTCAGCATCGGTGGCATCGCACTGCACAACGAAGCTTTGGCCGTTCATCAGGGCGGGAGTCATCACGCCGTTTTCCGGTTCGGGCCAGTCCTGCGGCACGATGCACAGCAGCGGCTCGCGGAACAGCTCGGTGAGGTTGAACTCTTCACGGCAGGTGGAGGAAAGGAACGCGATATCCACCTGACCGGTTCGCAGCCATTCCTTCACATCGTCGTAGGTGCCCTGATACACCTCGATTTCGATCTGCGGGTAGTGGGTCATAAAGCTTTTGAGCAGGCCCGGCAGCAGCGAAGCACACACCGAGTTGAATACGCCCAGCTTCACCTTGCCCTTTTCCAGGCCGTTCAGGCGGGCGATGCTCTGCTTGAGGGCCTCGTCGCTGTTGAGCACATCGCGAATAGAGGGATACAGGGATGCGCCGTAGCTGGTCATGGATACGCCGTTCTTGCCGCGGTTGAACAGAGCAAAGCCCAGCTCCTCCTCCATTACGGCAATGGCGTGACTGATGGCCGATGGGGTCAGGTGCAGCTGCTGTGCCGCCTTGTTGAAGCTGCCCTGCCGGGCCACGGCATCAAAAATCTCGTAGGAAAAAAGCGTCATGCCCAAAGCCTCCTTCCGTTTTTACTGGTTCGGAGACGCCCGATTCTCTGTGAATCTTTTTCATCTTTCATTTGAGATAGTTCAATTATCTTCTTGATTGTACTATCCCGCGCCTTTTCTGTCAAGCATTTTTGCCCGATTTATGCGCCTTTCCGGCGTATTTTGTCAAAGATGACGCAGGAGCCTGCCAGCCTGCGCCGTATCATTAAAAAAGCACAAAAAGTAGATTTTTTATCAAGTGAGGGATTCCTTATGACCGAGACTGCCAAAGCCCCTGTCCGCTGTGGACTCAGCGGCACAGCGCTCAAATACATCGCCTGCATCACCATGCTCATTGATCACATCGGCGCTTCCTGCATCGAAGCCGGTATCCTGCTGCCGACCCTCGCCGCCGGTGCTGCCAGCTGCGGTGGCATCCCGGTCAGCACCCTGCTGGCGGCAGACCGTGTGCTGCGGTATATCGGGCGGCTGGCCTTTCCCATCTTCTGCTTTCTGGCCGTGGAGGGCTTTCTGCACACCCACGATGTAAAAAAATACGTCCGGCGGCTTCTGCTGTTCGGCCTTCTGAGCGAGGTGCCTTTTGACCTTGCCTTTTTCCGCACACCGTTCGCCCCGCAGCACCAGAACGTTTACTGGACGCTGGCGCTGGGCGTGCTGGCTATGGCAGGCTCAAGCGCTTTGAAAAGGAAAACGGCCTGCCCGGCTGGCAGGGGCTTGTGTGGGCGGGCGGCTGCGCCGCGCTGGCGCTGGCTGCCAACACCGACTACCACGCCATCGGCGTGCTCATCATCTGCACCCTGTACCTGACCCGCGCAGACCGCAAGCGGCAGTGCCTTGCAGGTGCGCTGCTGTTTTTGTTCGAGCTCACCGCGCCGCTGGCCTTTGTGCTGGTCTGGTTCTACAACGGGCAGCGCGGCGCGTGCAGTCCGCTGCAGAAAAAAGCCTTTTACTGGTTCTACCCGGTGCACCTGCTGGTGCTAGCAGGTATCACGAACCTTATGCTATAACAGCAGAAAGCCCGCCGTCCAAAGACAGCGGGCTTTTTACAGCTTCTCACATCGGGAACATCGCACCGGTCAGCAGCAGCATGGCAGGCACTGTGACCAGCATACACACGGTGGAGTGGGCCACCGCCTGACTGGCAAGGGTCGCTTCGGTGCCGGTCTGCTTGGCCAGCACAGCGGCAAGGCTGCCGGCCGGGCAGCATGCGATGATGGACAGGCCGGTGCGCAGCACATTGTCCAGCGGCAGCAGCCACAGCAGCAGCATGAACAGCAGCGGGAACAGGATGCCGCGCAGCAGGGTGACCCGGTACAGGAAACCGGTGTGCAGCAGCGCACAGATGTCGCTGTCTGCCAGCAGCACACCTACGATCATGAGCGCCAGCGGGGTGGTGCAGCCGCCCACCGCACTGCAGAACTGCTGCACCGGTGCGGGCAGCCGCCAGCCGGTGGCCAGCAGCACCAGCATAGCCACTGTGGCAATGTTGGTGGGGGTGATGAAGGTCTTGAGCCGGATCTTCTCGCCAGGGCGGAACAGGCACACCACATAGGTAAAGAACCATACATTATAAGAGGCCATGGCCATGCCTGCAAACACAGTGCCGCGCGCGGTGCCCAGCAGGGCGCTGCACAGCGGCAGGCCGATGAAGCCGCAGTTGGGCATAGCCGCCGTGCCCACCAGCACCGCATACTTGCCCGGCGTGTCGTGGTGCAGCCAGCTGCTCAACCGGCACAGGCCGGTGGTCACCACAAACAGTGCCAGCAGCAGCACGAACAGCACCCCTGCCTGAGTGAGCAGCTCCGGCTCACCGTCCACGGCTGCACCAGCCAGCATGGTACAGGGCAGCAGAAGCTTCATGATAAAATCCGACAAAAACTTGCTGTCACGATCCTTGATGATGCCGCTGCGTGCACCTACATAACCCAGCAGCACTTCCAGAAAGATCACCGTGATCTGACCTGCCAAAACGCCAAACGCCATTGGTTTCTCCTTTTTGTTCCACAAGCCGCATTTTTCCTTTACAAAGGAAAAAGCCCATTGATTTCAACGAATCAACGAGCTTTTTCTTGGCGGAGTAGGAGGGATTTGAACCCTCGCGCCGTTGTTTAGACGACCTACGCCCTTAGCAGGGGCGCCTCTTCGACCTCTTGAGTACTACTCCAGAGCAAAGTGTGTTACACTTATTCAATAAAAAATGGCGGAGAGAGTGGGATTCGAACCCACGGTACGTTGCGTACGGCAGTTTTCAAGACTGCTTCCTTAAACCACTCGGACATCTCTCCTTGTGGACATCCGCCTTACGCCGTGTCGAATGCCTATTTAATTTACCAGATTTGCACGCCGGTGTCAAGCCTTTGGGGCAATTTTTTTCTTTCAGCCCTTAAAAACAAAATTTACCACAACCTTTTTGGGTCTCGGCCTGTTTCAGGTCTTTACAAGTACACCTTTTTGTTGTATAATAAACACAAGAAAATTTCCTCGCGGTGTAAAGGAGAAATATACCATGTCGTTTTCAGAACTTTTGAAGCAGTGCCGCAAAAAGCAGGGCATCAGCCAGGCTGAGCTGGCTTCCAAACTGGGCGTGACCCAGCAGGCTGTCGGCAAATGGGAAAGCGGCAAGTCCTCTCCCGATCCGTCTACCGTGGCCCGCATTGCCGAGCTTTTGAACACCACAGCAGATTATCTGCTGGGCCTGTACCGCCCGGTAAGCAATGTTTCCGCCCCGGAAGAGCGGTTCTTTGGCAGCTATTCTGAAAGCCTGATCCCGGTGATCGGCACGGTAAAGGCCGGTTACGGTGCCCTCGCCTTTGAGGAGGACTACGGTCAGGAGTATGCCCGTGTGAAGGACCCCTCCAACTATTTTTATCTGGTGGTGCGCGGCGACAGCATGGAGCCCCGCATTCAGGACGGCGACCTTGCCCTTGTGCACAAGCAGGACACACTGGAAAACGGCGACCTTGGCGTGCTGATCTACGGCGATGAGGGCGAGGGCACCCTGAAGCGCTATATCCAGCGCGGCAACTGCGTGGTGCTGCAGCCCTTCAACCCGGCCTACAGCGAAATGGTCATCAAGGGTGAGGACCTGAACCATCTGCACATCGCCGGCCGCGTGGTGGAAACAAAAGCGAAGTGGTAATAACTCCTTCCGTCTGCTCACGCTGTTCGCAGCCACCTCCCTCATGGAGGGAGGCCTTGGCAAAACCGGAAACTTTCCCGTACTGCCAAAGGCTCCTCCTCCGGGGGAGCTGGCACGGCGGCAGCCGTGACTGAAGGAGTTCGGCACAAATTGATGTAAAGCCATCTGCATTTTGCGCATGGCTTTATTTTTTGACCCTTTTCCCACTTTGGAGGTGTATTCTGCATGGAACAGACCCTGATGGACAAGCTTACCATTCTGGCCGACAGCGCCAAATACGATGTTGCCTGCACCTCCAGCGGCGCATCCCGCACCGCGCGGGCAGGCATTCTTGGCAGCTGCTATGCACCGGCTGCTGCCACGCCTTTACCGCCGACGGCCGCTGTGTAAGCCTTTTAAAGGTGCTCATGACCAACTGCTGTGCCTTCGACTGCAGCTATTGTGTCAACCGCAAGTCCAACGATATCCCCCGTGCCACCTTCACGCCCCGGGAATTGGCTGAGCTGACTGTGGAGTTTTACCGCCGCAACTACATTGAAGGGTTGTTCCTTTCCAGCGCGGTGCTGGGCACGCCGGACTACACCACCGAACGGATGCTGGCCGCCCTGCGGCTGCTGCGGGGCGAATACCGCTTTGGGGGCTACATCCACGCCAAGGCCATCCCCGGCACAAGCCCGGAACTGTTGCAGCAGCTGGGATATCTGGCCGACCGCCTGAGCGTGAATGTGGAGCTGCCCAGTGAGCAGAGCCTGAACCTTCTGGCCCCGGACAAAGGGCGGCACTCCATTTTCCGGCCCATGAAGCAGATCGCAGTTTCCGGCGCGCAGAGCAAACAGGAGCTGACCGTCTACCGCCATGCGCCAAAGTTCGCACCCGCCGGGCAGAGCACCCAGATGATCGTAGGCGCTTCGCCGGAGACAGACTACCACATTTTAAAGCTCACTGAGGGCATGTACCAGAAGTACAGTCTGAAACGGGTGTTCTACTCCGCCTACATCCCGGTAGCCGAGGACACCCGCCTGCCTGCGCTGGACACCAAACCCCCGCTTTTGCGGGAGCACCGGCTGTATCAGGCTGACTGGCTGCTGCGGTTTTACCAGTTCAAGGCAGACGAAATTCTGGATGAAGCCAACCAGAGCTTCAACCCCTACCTCGACCCAAAATGCAACTGGGCCGTGCAGCACTACGGGCTTTTTCCGGTAGATGTGAACCGCGCGCCCTTTGAAATGCTGCTGCGTGTGCCGGGCATCGGCCCCAAAAGCGCCCGGCGCATCTGGCACGCGCGCAAGCTTTCCAGCCTTGGGTTGGACGAGCTGAAGCGCATGGGCGTGGTGCTCAAGCGGGCACAGTATTTCATCACCTGCAAGGGTTTTGCGGGTGCGCACCGGGCCGCGGCACCGCCGGGCGGGAGCGCATCACGCAGGCGCTCATCGACCCCAACGTGTTCGGCGGCAGCTGCGAACAGCTGAGCTGTTCACGCCGCCTGCGGTGGACGATCTGATCACGCAGGGCGTGGCACCGCGCGCAGCCATGCGCATGGTGCGGGAGGAGGCAGTGCAATGTCTGGCGAAGGCGCTGTAAATGTTCAAGTTCAGAAAGCCCGCAGGCTCCACGATGCGGATGTGGTGTACCTCTACGACAGCAGCTTTGAAGGCTTTCTGTGCTGCGTGTTCGAGAGCTTTGCCCAGCACGAGATCCCCTTTGCGGTGTGGACACCCCAGCGGGAAACTTCCACCCTGTACCCGGTCAAGGACATCCCCACCGACCACGCCAAGGCTCAGCGGGTGTTTGCCAGCTTTGGCAGAAAGCTTGGCCCCGAGACAGAGTACCTCGTCAGCCGGGATTTTCTCTCCGGGCGGGAGGACAAAGAGCTGCTGCTCATCCGCTTTCTGCATCTGGCCTTCGCCCTCGGCCCCGGCACCGTGAAGCGCACCGGCCACCCGGACGTGGCCCCGCTGTATGAGATGAAGAAAAGCCTTGACTGGGAAGTGGACAAGTTTCAGGGCTTTGTGCGGTTTGAGGAGCACGACGGGATGCTGGGCGCCGTCATCCACCCCAAAAACTACATCCTGCCGCTGCTGCGGCCCCATTTCTGCGGACGGTTCCCGGAAGAAAACTTTATGATCTACGATGCGGTGCATCAGGCTGTGCTGCTGCAGGAGGACCACAAGGCCCGGCTGCTGGAGCTGGCCGCGCCGCTGGAGCTGCCGCCGCCCAGCGAGCGGGAGCAGCAGTTTCAGGCATTGTGGAAGCAGTTCTACCAGACGCTGGAGATCAAGGCCCGCCACAACGAAAAATGCCGCATGACCCACTGCCCCAAGCGCTTTTGGGCCGATATGGTGGAGATGAAAGATGAATTTTAACAAAAACGTTGCATCTGCGGCGTTGCAACCCCCAAAACCTATGGTATACTATAAGAGATATCCGGCAGGCCTTCTGCCGAACACTCCCGCACTGCTGCGGGGCAACACAAAAGGAGTATTGTAGCGTTATGGTTCGCATTACTATGGAAGACGGCGGCATCATCGATATCGAGCTGAACGAAGAAGCCGCTCCTATCACCTGTGAGAATTTCAAGAAGCTGGTCAGCGAGGGCTTTTACAACGGCCTGACCTTCCACCGCGTGATCCCCGGCTTTATGATCCAGGGCGGCTGCCCGCTGGGCAACGGCACCGGCGGCCCCGGCTGGAACATCAAGGGCGAGTTTGCTGCAAACGGCGTGAACAATCCGCTCAAGCACACCCGCGGCGTGATCAGCATGGCACGCGCCATGAACCCAACAGCGCCGGCAGCCAGTTCTTCATCATGCATCAGGATGCACCTCATCTGGACGGCCAGTACGCTGCCTTTGGCAAGGTGGTTGCAGGCATGGATGTTGTGGATAAGATCGCAGCTGTCCGCACCGACTGGAACGATAAGCCCACCACCCCGGTCAAGATGAAGACTGTGGAGCTCATTGAGCTGAATTTCAAACCTAAAAAAATCCCGACACCTTGCGGTGCCGGGATTTTGTTGATGCTTGTTTTTAGCAGCCTTCCTTTTCGGCCAGCTTGCGGCCCATGAGCACGCCCATGACCGAAGCCATCATCAGGCCGCGGGTCCAGCCGGAGGAGTCGCCCAGACAGTGCAGGCCCTTGATGTTGGTGTCAAGGTTCTCGTCCATCTTCACCTTGTTGGAGTAGAACTTCAGCTCCGGGCTGTACAGCAGGGTCTCGTTGGCGGCAAAGCCGGGCACCACCATATCCCAGCATCTTGATGAACTCAATGATGTTGGTCATGGCGCGGTAGGGCATGGCGGCGGTGATGTCGCCTGCCACGGCATCCTTCAGAGTGGCTTCACGTTGGACTGGGCCAGCTCCTTCTGCCAGGTGCGCTTGCCGTCCAGGATGTCGCCGTAGCGCTGCACCATGATGTGGCCTGCGCCCAGCATGTTGGTCAGCTCGCCCACCTTCTGTGCGTAGGCAATGGGCTGGTTGAACGGCTCGGTAAAGTTGTGGGAGACCAGAATCGCAAGGTTGGTGTTCTCGCTCTTTTTCTCCTTGAAGCTGTGGCCGTTGACCACGGCAAGGTCGTTGTCGTAGTTTTCCTGCGCCACAAAGCCGCCGGGGTTCTGGCAGAAGGTGCGCACCTTGTTCTTCCAGGGCTTGGGGTAGCCAATGAGCTTGGACTCATACAGCACCTTGTTCACCTTTTCCATGACCTCGTTGCGGCACTCCACGCGCACACCGATGTCTACGGTGCCGGGCTTGTGGGCAATGTGGTGCTCGGCGCAGATCTTTTCCAGCCAGTCCGCACCGCGGCGGCCGGTGCCAATGACCACGGTATCCGCATACACAGGCCGGACCTGATCGCCGTCCTTCAGCAGCACGCCCTTGCACTCCTCGTTCTCAAGGATGATGTTCTCGCACTCGGTATTGAACAGCATCTCCACGCCGTTGTCGGCCAGATAGTTCTGGATGGCCAGATACAGCTGCTGCGCCTTCTCTGTGCCAGATGGCGGATCGGGCAGTCCACCAGCTTCAGGCCGGCATGGATGGCGTTCTTGCGGATCTCCTTGATCTCCTCGCCGGTGTAGATGCCTCCACATGGGGGTCTGCGCCGAACTCAAGATAGATCTTGTCGGTGTAGTCGATAAGCTCCTGTGCAAACTCCTCTCCGATCAGGGCGGGCAGGTCGCCGCCCACCTCATAGGAGAGGCTCAGCTTGCCATCCGAGAAGGCACCTGCACCGGAAAAGCCGGTGGTGATGGCGCAGGTGGGGCGGCAGTTGACGCAGTGGCCCACTTCGGCTTTGGGGCAGTGGCGCTTTTCCACGGGCTTGCCCTTTTCCACCAGCAGCATCTTCTTTTTGCTGCCGTGGCGCAGCAGCTCCACAGCGGTAAAAATGCCAGCCGGGCCGGCACCGACAATGATCAGATCATACTTTTCCATTTCTCTTTTTCCTTTATATGATTTTTATTTGCTCAAGCTTGGCTCAAGCTTGCATGATAAGACTGACGGCCTCGCCCTCTCCGTCACGGCTTACGCCGTTCCACCTCTCCCAAAGGGAGAGGCCTTGGCAAAGAGATGAACCTTGCGTGGACTGCCAAGGGCTCCCACTTTGGGGGAGCTGGCGAGCAGAGCGAGACTGAGAGGGCAAGCCCGTTAATCTTTCTCGTTCTCCTGTTCCACAGTGGCGCTCTCGTCCACCTCATCCAGCTCCACAGCGCTGGCCTCGGCATCGGTGCGGGTCACATCCGGGGCGACCACGCCGTCACCGTTCAGGTCTTCACCGGTCAGGGACTCCAGCATGGACTGAGTCTCCGGGTGCAGCTTGGCAAAACGGCGCACGGCCAGCACCGTGTACAGGGCGCTGAGCAGGTTGATGGAGCCCTCCACGATCAGGATGATGCCAATGGCCATGACCAGCGTTTCCATGGTGCCGAAGGGGTTCAGGATCATGACAACGCCCAGCACCACGCTGAGCACCGGCAGCAGCAGAAAGCTCTTCCAGCTGGAATAGCCGCAGCGGCGCAGATCCAGTGCGTTCTGCACACGACTGATGCTGTCAAAGATCACGAACAGGCCGAACACGATGGGCAGGATACTCACCACGATGTCGCTGCGCAGGATCAGGAACGCACCCAATGCCAGACAGATGATGCCGGAGATCAGGGTGAGCTGGCTCTGGAACACACCGCGTTCCACCACAAAATAGCGGATGAGCTGCACCGCCGCGCAGGCCAGCACCACAGCGCCCAGCGCATAGCACACGATGTTCAGGGCCGTGGTGGGCTTCATGAGCAGAAAAACGCCCAGACCCAGATACAGCGCACTCATGAGCACCAGATTCCATTTGAGCTTTTTTACCATAGAGATCACGTTCCTTTCCTTTGCAGGGACAGTTTTTCACGCCCTCATTCGGCAGGGGAATACATGGGGGCAATGATGTTTTTGTTGATGCGGGCGTAGAAGCCAAGGCTCAGCAGGACACTGACGATCTCAGCGATGAGGAAGGCCCACCAGACATTGTTGACATTGCCGGTCTGTGCCAGCAGCCATGCGGCCGGCAGCAGCACGAACAGCTGACGGCAGACCGAAACGATCAGGCTGAACACACCGTTGCCCAGTGCCTGAAACACCGAGCTGAGCACGATGCTGGCACCCGCCAACAGGAAATGCAGGCAGATGATGCGCATGGCTGGGATGCCAATGGCCAGCATGGCATCACTGGCCGCAAAGATGCCAAGCACCTTATCCGGTGCGAACTGGAAGATGCAGAAACCAATGAGCATGATGCACTCGGCATAGCAGACTGCCAGCTTGATGGTTTTTTTCACGCGGTCCGGTCTGCGGGCACCGTAGTTGTAGCTGATGATGGGCACCATGCCGTTGTTCAAGCCAAAGATGGGCATGAACACGAAGCTCTGCAGCTTGAAGTACACACCGAACACCGCCACCGCTGTGGCCGAGAAGCTCATGAGGATCAGGTTCATGCCAAAGGTCATCAGGCTGCCCACGCACTGCATGGCAATGCTGGGCAGGCCCACCGTGTAGATGCGGCCAATGGCCTTGGCACTGGGGCGGAAGCCCTTGAAGCTGATCTGGATATCTGGGTTTTTGTTCAGGTTGAAGAACAGGGTCATGCCTGCGCCGCAGAACTGGCCGATGACCGTTGCCACAGCTGCGCCGGTGGTACCACTGAGGGCCTCACCGCAGTAGCCAAAGATGAAGATAGGGTCCAGAATGATGTTCACCACGGCACCCACCAGCTGGCTGATCATGCTCAGGTGGGTGCGGCCGGTAGCGGCCAGCAGCTTTTCGCCCATGGTCTGGGTGAAAAGGCCCAGACTGAAGATGCAGCACACCGAAAGATACTGGATGCCCTGCTGCGCAATAGCCGCATCACTGGTCTGTGCATAGAAATAGGGCTTCATGCAGGTAAGGCCAATGACGAGGAACACCACGAAGCTGCACAGCGAAAGAAAGATGCCGTTTTTCGCCGTGGCATTGGCGCGGCTCTGGTTCTTTTCGCCCAGACTTTTGGACAGCATGGCGTTCACGCCTACGCCGGTGCCCACGCCCACAGCGATCATCACATTCTGCAGCGAGAAGGCGAGGGACACAGCGGTGAGGGCGCTTTCACTCACATGGGACACGAACACCGAGTCCACCACGTTGTAAAGCGCCTGCACCAGCATGGAGATCATCATGGGCACGCTCAGCTTGACCAGCAGAGGGTTGATCTCCATGGTGCCCATAATGTTTTCCCGCGTTTGGGCGGGAGAGGTTTGGGGTTGCTTTGTTTCCACGTTTGCTCCTTTTGATGTTGAGGTTACAGGGAATATGGCAAGGCCGCTGCCGAATAACTCCTTCCGTCATCGCTGCGCGATGCCACCGCTCCCCTTTTTGTCACTTGCGTGACATCTTCCCCCGGCCGGGGGAAGTCTTTCTCAATGAGGGAGGCATTGGCAAAATCAGAAACTCCATCATACTGCCAAAGGCTCCCTCTCCGAGGGAGCTGGCACGGCGGGAGCCGTGACTGAAGGAGTAAAACAGTCGCCGTTGCCCGAAACGTGGGCAGGTGCAAAAGCACCCTACCCACGAATCATCGTTGTTTTATTTTGAAGTGCCCGGGCGGTCAGCCAAGGTTCTTCTCCTTGGCGGCGGCTGCGTCCAGGATCATCTTCACGCAGGTCTCGCGGCCCAGAGCAGCGTTGATGGCCAGATCATAGTTGTGGGCATCACCCAGCGGTTCTGGGTGTAGTAGTTGTAGTAGGCAGAACGGTTGCGGTCGGTTTTTTCCACCTCGTCCTTGATGCCTTTTCGTCCTTGGCCTTGACCAGAGGATTGGTCTTTGCGTATTCCAGCCGCCACTCCTTGGGGGCGTACACGAACACGCGCAGCACATCCTTGCGCTCACGCAGCACATAGTCGCCGCAGCGGCCCAGGATCACGCAGGGGCCTTCCTCGGCCAGCTGCTTGATGATGCGGCTCTGAAGAATGAACACCTGATCGCCCAGCGGCAGCTCATTGCCCATGGTGTACAGACTGTACAGCAGGCTGTGAGTATGCCGTTTTTCACTGGCGGCAACAGCTTCTTCCGAAAGACCGGAGTGCTTTGCTGCCATGGTAATCAGCTCTTTGTCGTAAAGCTTGATGCCCAGCGCATTTGCCACATCTTCAGCGATGTAGCGGCCGCCCGTGCAGTATTCACGTCCCAAAGTGATGATCGTCTTTGCCATAATGTGTTCCTCCTATGTCTTGATCTATAGCCCAAAGGCTTTGGGTCGGGCCGGTCATTCCGCCGGCTTTTCCTGTGCCTGGGAAACAGGTTGCTCCGGCGTGGGGCGCGGCTTTGGCAGCCGCACCTCCGCCACGCGCATGGCACCGGTCTGGTCCACTGCATACACGCTGCAGCGGCAGCCTGCGGCCATGATCTTTTCCGGGAAGCGGATGCCGCCCTCCGGCGTGCGCTCCATCCGGCAGAAGCTGCGGTGGGCGGTGGTGGCGTGGGCCACACCGTCGTGGCACGCACAGGCCACCCAGCCGGAAAAGCCTTCCGGCAGCGGGTCCTTCACGCCGCGCTGCTCAAAATAATAAACGTCTGCCGTCTCGCCGGGCACCAGCTCGCAGCGCATCCGCAGCGGACGGTTGGCGGCAACATCGCGAGGTTTTGCCCGCAGGGCGATGGCGCGCCCGGTAAAGTAACGCATAAAGTCCACCAGTGCCATGGTGCAGTTCACTGCGCCGTTGGAATCTGCGGTGGGGTCGTTCAGCAGCACATAATCTGCCATTACGGCATCGTCGTGGCCAAAGCCGCGCAGGCCCATCCAGACCCGCACCGGTCCCGCTGGCCGCGGATGCGCCGCTCCACCTGCACTGCCACACAGCAGTCATCGTGGATCTGGGCACGCAGGTCGGCAAGGTCCATCCATGCCTGCCAGCAGGGGTAGCCGCAGCAGCCGGCGGCAGCAGCCGCAAAGGCCGCATTGGCGGTGGTGCTGTGGGCCATGTCCTCCATCACATAGGCCACTTCTTCGGGCAGGACATCCTCGCCCCAGCAGTTCATCAGTGCCGCCATGACCAGCGGCAGATCCATGGTGCGCCCAAAGCTGGGATCGTGGGCGGAAAGGCAGTATTCCGGCAGATAGAGCTGCCGGTTCAGCGGGTGGCCGTTGTGCTTCTCCCACGCCAGCGGCCGCACTGCCGCGGCCAGCAGGCGCACTGCGGGCGAGACCTTGTCATCGTTGGTGGAAAGGTTCACCTGCAGCTGCACGCCGGTGCCGCCGCCGGGCGTTGCCACGGTCACGGTATCGCCCATGAGGAAGATCATGCCGTCGTCACTCTGGGAATTGCAGCTGCAGCGGGGGTAGCCCGGTGCCCACTTGCCAAAGCTCATCCAGCCGGTCCAGTTTCCTCCGGCATATACCCGGCAGCGCACCTCCACCATGGTGTTGTGGGGCGCAAAGGCGTTCCAGCTGACATTCAGGTTGCAGAAGGCCGGCATGGCAAATTCCGGCGTGGTGTAGCTGCCGTATTGCAGGCAGCGGCCCGCCACGCTGTCCAGCACCAGTGCACCGCCGTCCAGTGCCACATTGTCCAGCTGCCCGCGGGAGAAGGTCTCGGTGCCCTGCAAAACCAGATTATTCCGTTGTTCCATGGAGCACCCCTCCTTTGCGGAAGTTCAAATTTACTCTTCGGTGTCGTCGGTGCTTTCGCCGTAGTCCTCTTTGAGGGCGGCTTCCAGCTCGGCATCCTTCATTTTGCGGATGCTCTCCTCAATGTGGAACACCTTTTCAATATCGCCGTAGATGATCTGGCAGGATACTTCGGTCACGAACCAGAAACCGAAGATCAGCATGAGCAGCAGGCCCAGCGGCATGCACAGGATCACCACGCCCCAGAACAGGATCTGCACGATGGCCGCCGCCAGTGCGTGGGGCAGGAACGCGATCATGCAGTTGATGCTGTTTTTCACGGTCAGGCTGAAGGGCTGATCCAGCAGCACCACCTGCGGCCACATGTAGGCGAACAGCATCTGGAAGATGAGCAGGTTCAGCACCGTGGCCACCCACAGCGGCACGCCCACATTGGTGCCCTTGCTCAGCATATTGAAGCAGAAATACACAAGGAAGATCTGCGCCGTGACCACCACACAGTAGAAGATGCCCGGCGCAATGCTGGCCTTGAAGTTGCGCTTGAAGCACGGCGATAGGTCACCCACCAGTAACCGGCTTCGTCACGCAGGGCACGCAGCACGGTATCGTACATGCCGGCCAGCGCAGGCCCGGCCAGAATTCCGCCTACCACCGCGCTTGCCAGCATGACAGGCAGGCTGTTTGCCAGAAAGCCGATGTACACCAGACAGATCACCGGCAGAAAGCCGATGCAGGCCAGCAGGTTTGCAAGGAACATGCCGTTCATATCACGGCCCACAAGCTCAAAAAAACGGCCCACGCCGGTCTTGCGGGGAGCATCCTTTTCAACGCCCTTACCGGCCTTGAAGTCATTTGCGGAAGGAAATAAACCCATGTTCGTATGGTACCTCTCTCTTCATCCATTGGGCCGGCAGAAAGCATTTCGTGCAGAAAGTGCCATTGTGCTGGCTTTACAACTATAAATATACCCGCATTTTGTCAATTTTGCAAGACCGCAGATCCTCCGATTTGTAAAAAAAGTGTTATTTCTCCCCTTTTTACAAAAAGTGTGATACAATGACAATGGCATATTTTGCCGGAGGGAGGAAAACACAATGAGTATTTTTCGCACGATTGCGATGTTTATCTACTTATTTGGTTATATGATCGTCCATTATGGCGTGCTGCGCCGGGCGGAACGCGCTCTGGCTGCAGGCGACATGCAGCTGGTGGAAGAGCTCGTCAACAAGCATATCCCGCACTGGAGCCGGGGCATTTTAAAGGTGACCGGCGTTTCCTTGAGCGTGGAGGGCCTTGAGAATATCCCCAAAGATACGGCCTGCGTGTTCGTGGGCAACCACCGCAGCTACTACGACATCCCGCTTTTGCTGGCCAGTCTGGATAAGCCCCACGGCATCCTTGCCAAGGAAGAGCTGGAAAAGATCCCGCTGCTGAACCGCTGGATGAAGCTGCTGGGCTGCGTGTTCGTGCAGCGCGACGACCTGCGGGCATCCGTGCGCGCCCTGAACGACGCCACTGCCATTGTGGAGAGCGGCAAGAGCTTCGTCATTTTCCCGGAGGGCACCCGCTACAAGGGAGAAGAGGCGGTGCCGGTGAGTTCAAGGCCGGTGCATTCCGCATTGCCGTCAAGACCGGCGCACCGGTGGTTCCGGTGGCCATTACCGGTGCACGTGCTGTTCGAGAACAATGGCAACCTGTGCCATCCGGGCAGCGTGCATATCAAGGTGCTGCCGCCCATCCGGACTGCAGGCATG